>Ga0209016_1001655_pt1 | contig 17089 bp, 18 predicted proteins | sample EPASupsiteSAE305_FD_187265 | JGI IMG/M metagenome (GOLD analysis project Ga0209016, IMG submission 187265) | Bioremediated contaminated groundwater microbial communities from EPA Superfund site, New Mexico - SAE3-05 (SPAdes) (version 2) | ecosystem: Environmental > Aquatic > Deep subsurface >...
CCGCCGGATTTGATGGTTACCTGTCCAAGCCGTTAAGCCTGAAATCATTATTGACAGAGTTTACGCGCGTGTTGGCAGATAGATGATGCGATCTAGCGTCAGATCAAAGTGCAGCAAAATAATCGTACTCCATTGTTACCTGAAGACCTGAGGCAGTTTAAGTGACTATATCTATCTGCGTACATCAGGCGGTCGCCTATGATGATTGATCCGTTGCTGAAATCCTATGCCAGCGGCCTGTCGATTCTGTACCTAGAGGATGATTCGGTTCCGCTATCATCAGAAAAATGTTTAAATCATTGTTTGGCAGGGGGTACGGCGCTTCTTGATGACACAGAGGGACTGCGGCAATCCTGTTCATTGCAGGTTAACCGGTTTGCCCGTTACGTTAGTCTGGTGACTGATGGTCAATAATCGCGGTATCTTATCTATACTGTTGGTATTTGTTGCTGTTGCAGGTGTCGGTGGAGGGCTGTTGAGCCTCGATCGGATTGAAAGACAGCAGCAGCATTATAAACAGCATACCGAGATGCTTGAAATATCGTACCGGGCTGCAATTCATACCTATAAAATTGCCACAGAGATCTATCTGCGCGATACGATACGCCAGCCAGAGGTGCTTTCGCTGTTCGCCCGGGCCTGGCAGTCTGATGAGGCTGGTAAGGCAACCCTGAGGCATCAGCTCTACAACAGGTTGCAGGGGTCGTACCAGGAACTCTGGCAGTACCGTTTGCGTCAGCTGCATTTTCATCTGCCTGATGGCGAAAGCTTTCTCCGCTTTCATCAACCTAAACGTTTTGGTGATAAGCTGTTTAGTGTGCGGCCGTCTGTGCGGATTGCCAATACTGAAAAGCGGGCGGTGATCGGTTTTGAAGCGGGTAGAATCATCGACGGCTTCCGGTATGTCGTGCCGCTTGAGTACCAGGGACGGCATATCGGTAGTGTAGAAACCAGCATTCCGTTCAAATCAATCCAGAGTGCCATGACAGAATATGCCAGTGAACGTGAGTATCAGTTTCTGGTACATGCTGATCTGGTTCAGGAACGCCTGTTTCCTGACTTCCGCTCCGTCTATGCCCCATCCCCTTTTTCTGACGCCTGGTTGATTGAAAATTCTGCCAGAAATCATGCTGACACTGCCAAACCGCTTTCAACCACAGCAGATGCCATAGCGAAAAAACTCAGTAAAGATGTCGATACCATGCAGCGTATGGTGCGGGGTGAACAGTTTTCAGTGGGGGTTGTGCATCGAGGGATCGGCTATGTTGTCTCGTTTGTGCCGGTACCGGAAGTTACCGGTGGCAGGGGCGGGTATCTGGTTTGCTACGCTGTAGAACCGCTTGTGGTGGCTGTCAAGCGTAGTTTTGTGCTGGAATTGACCGGTTTTGCCGTCATGCTTGCCGTTGCTCTCTGGCTCTTGCTCCGTTGGCGCAGCAGCATGGCCGAGCTGGCGGAACAGACAGCCAGAGGACAATATGAAGAAAGTCTGCTGACACAGCAGGAACGGGTTGAACATGAGGAGCGGACCCGTATTTCCCGTGAGTTGCATGATGGTATCGGACAGGCATTGCATGCGGTCCTGCTCCGGCTTAAACTGTTGCTTGGTACTGTTGGATCGGATAGAAGTGGTGAACGCAGTGCCATCAACGAGTTGATCCGGGATGTCCAGAACGCTTCGTCAGAGCTGAGAAACCTGGTTGTCTCGCTACGCCCCCTGCCGTTATCCGGCATGAATATCGAAGAAGCGGTACGCTGGCTCTGCCGTAATCTGGAAAAAGACGGTGGCGTATCATTGCTGGTACAGTCTGCCGGAGAGTTTGATACGGTTGGTGACCGCTGCAGTCTGGTGCTGTTTCGGGTCTGTCAGGAAAGCCTGACCAATATCCTGAAACATGCTGCTGCCAGGCGTGTCCAGGTTTCGCTGCAACGCCAAGGGGATACTATCGTCCTGACCGTGAGTGATGATGGTAAGGGTGGGGCGCAGGTGGGTATGTCAGGCGGCTCAGGGTTGATGATTATGCAGGAACGGGTTGCTCTTGTCGGTGGGCGTCTGGTGATTGATTCTCCTGAAGGTCAGGGAACAAGAATTTTTGTGGAGCTACCATGTCATTGATTCAATTGGTTATTGCAGATGACCACGCCATGTTTCGCCAAGGGCTGCGCTCGTTAATCGCCATGGCAGATGATTGTGAAATTGTGGGTGAGTGCAGCAGGGGTGATGAAGCGCTGGTCCTGATCCGCAAACTGCGTCCTACGATTGCCATTCTTGATATTTCTATGCCGGGTCTTGACGGTCTTTCAACCGTTGCGGCCTTGCGGCGTGAGGGTGATGCGACGCCGGTGGTTATCCTGACAACTCACGACGACCCGCTGATGCTGGAACGGGCGAGAGTAAGCGGCGCAAATGGCTATGTTAATAAAGAATTTGCCTTTGAACAGTTGCTGCAGACCCTCAGGAACGTTGCGGATGGCTCGGTTTTGCTGGATGCTTCAGCACGGTCAGCTTCGTTACATGAGGGACATTCTTTGACAGACAGGGAACGGGAGGTTATCCGGCTGGTGGCCTGCGGCATGAGCAGTCGCTTGATCGGAGAGTCGCTGGAAATCAGTAACAAAACAGTGGATAACCATCGTACCAATATTATGAACAAGCTGCGCATTCATACCACTGCAGAACTTGTGCGCTACGCCATCAAGGTGGGGCTGGGATAGTGGCTTTTGTTATGGATTTGAACTGAAGAGGAGCAAACGGTGGAATATCAGACAGGGAGACCTGGCAGAATTATAGTGGTTCGTTTTGGCGATAGTGAGGATCTACTGGCCGGTATTTCAGAGATCTGCCGTACTGAAAATATCCGGGCAGCCTGCTTTAACATAGTGGGTGGCGTGAAGGCAGGCCGCTTTGTGGTCGGTCCGGAAACGGAAGAGATGCCGCCAATACCGGTCTGGCGCGAACTGCAGGAAAGCCATGAAGCGGTCGGGTTTGGAACGGTCTTCTGGGATAAAGACCAGCCCAAGGTGCATTTCCATGGTGCCTATGGCAAGCATGACAGTGTCAAGGCCGGGTGTCTGCGGGAAGCCAGTCAATCGTTTCTGGTGCTTGAAGTGGTGATTACCGAGATACTGGATGTCAGTATTGTGCGTGAGCTGGACCCGGCATCAGGCATGGTGCTGATGAAGATGAATCGGGCCTGAAAAACATTTGCCGCGAAAGAACGCAAGGATCGCAAAAACAGTTCAAGGCGTTGCTCGATATAACTAATACTTTGAAGCGGTTTTGTAAGAATCTGTTTTCTTTTGTTTTTTTGTGCTCTTTTGCGGCTATCTGACTATTTATATAAGCCGCTTTTGGGGGGCTTCGCGCCTATGAACCGATTGCTTGCTCTGGTACTTGTCATGACCATTACATCTGCATACGGGGCAGAGTTACCCCCCTGTCCGGCATCCCCCAACTGTGTTTCCAGCCAGGCTGAAGGCAAGCACCGGATTGCTCCTTTTGTAATCAAAAGCGATCCAGACCAGGCCTTCAAATGTTTGCATGCGCTGCTTGGTAAACGCTCAGACACCACTGTGGTGACTTTTGACAAAAATATGATCAAGGTTGAATTCAGAACCTTGCTGGGATTTGTGGATGATGGCCTGTTCCTGCTGGACCGGAATCAGGCAGCGATCCATGTCCGTTCTGCTGCACGACTGGGCTACTGGGATCTGGGCAAAAACCGGCGGCGTATGGAAGAGATCAGACAACAGTTTACCCAGGCCTGTCTGTCACAATAAGTCTAACTATTTCTTCTCTCTGCTCTGCCACAGCCTTTGGGCTTCCAATAGCCAGAGCCCGCTGATTGGTTGGCGTACCAGAGACGGCAGTTGCCCTGCCAGCACCCTTTCTGTCATATTCTGCCATTCAGGCTTGTCAGTAAGTCTCGCCAGCGTAACCAGGTTCATGGCCAGGGCTGCTGGCCCGGATGGAATCACACCATCATGGTTGTCTGACAATGCCAGTGGTAGTTGTTCCTGGTCATTACCGGCGGTGACAAGCCGCCCATCTTCTCTTCTGAAAAGTTGCAGCGCATCCCTGCAGAGCTGTTCAGCCGCCTGAAGATCCGCAGCGTCTTTTCCGGCTTGGTACAGTTCCAGATAGCCCCAGCCCAGAAACCCGTAATCTTCCAGAAATCCCGGAATGGTTGATGGTGTGCCGCACCAGCTGCGTAGCAGGCGGCCATCTGCACGGGTCAGGGAACTGCTGATAAAGGCTGCTGCTTTGCGGGCTGCTTCCAGCCAGCGCTGATTGCCGGTCAAAGCTGCTCCCCGTGCCAGTGCTGCAATGGTCAGGCCGTTCCAGCCGGACAGGATCTTGACGTCTCGCAGCGGCTGCTGACGCTGATTTCTGACCCCCAGCAGTTTTTCTTGTGCCTCCTTGAGCTCTGCTGCCCGGTTGGAGTTGGCCTGAAACAGCACATTCTCTCCCGGCTCTTCAAAATTACCCTGCTCAGTTACCCCGTACTGGCTGCAGAACAGGGCTGCCTCATCCCCCAGAATCTGCTCAATTTCCTGTTTCCTCCAGACATAGCAGGCTCCTTCACGGCCTTCAGAATCAGCATCCAGCCCGCAGTAAAAGCCACCTTCCGGTGCGGTCAGTTCAGCCAGCACAAACTCCAGCAGATTGTCAGCCATCTCCAGATAGAGATTATCTGTGGTCAGGGCATAGGCCTCCAGCGCGGTATAGGCCACCAGTGCCTGATCGTAGAGCATTTTTTCAAAGTGGGGTACCAGCCAGCGCTGGTCAGTGCTGTAGCGATGGATGCCGCCACCAAGTTGGTCCCAGATGCCACCCTGACGCATCGCCCGCAGTGTGCCCAGCGCCAGCTCCTGTTCTGCCCGGTTGTCCCTGCCCAGCAGAAACAGCAGGTAGGGTGGCATGGGGAACTTGGGAGCCTTGCCAAAACCTAGGTGTTGGGGATCATGGATCTGGCGCAGGGTGGCAACCGCTTTATCCGCCAGCTCCTGCAGGTTTGGCGTGGGGGTCTCTGGCGGTAGTGCTGCCATCTGCCCTAGCGCTTCCATCAGAGATTGGGCATTGCGCTCAACCGCATCCTGCTTTTGTTGCCAGACCCTGGCAATGTTTTCCAGCAGCTCCAGAAAACCGGGCATACCACGCCGGGGTTCTTTGGGCAGATAGGTAAGCGCATAGAACGGGGTGCCATCAGGCTTCAGAAAACAGTTCAGGGGCCAGCCGCCGCTGCCTGTCAGGCTCTGGCAGGCAGCCATGCAGAACTCATCCAGATCAGGTCGCTCCTCCCGATCCACCTTGACCGGCACAAAGACATGGTTAAGGATGTCGGCCACCTCGTCATCTTCAAAGGACTCATGGGCCATGACATGGCACCAGTGGCAGGTGGCATAGCCTATGGAGACAAACAGCGGAAGGTTGCGCTCCTTTGCCTCCTCTTGCGCCGCCGCTCCCCATTCCCGCCAATCCACCGGGTTGCGGCTGTGCTGCAACAGATAGGGGGAGCGGGAAAAGATCAGGCGGTTGAACTCAGGCCTGCCATCTTCAGGAAGCGTAGAACGGTCAAGGGCCAGCAAGGTATGCAGTTCGTGGTTGGTCATGGTAGGGACCTTTAGTTTCTTGTTGTTAAACTTGCTTCTGCCATAAGTTCGACTATGATACAACGTGTTCTGGATGAAGGAGGGATAAAATGCATACTGTCAGTGATCTTTTCAAGGAACCCGCGTTTGGCACTAAAACGAAGGAGGAGCTTGATCATCGTTTGAGGGAAGAAAGGGGATCGTGGGATGACACAGGGTCTCGTTTTTTCGACTACTCAGAACGTCCTGATCTGGCCCCTTTTGCCTGCACCAGTGCTGCCTCCAAAGGGCGCAAGTATCCTGAAGAATCATCTGATCCCCGTCCCATGTTTGAGCGCGACCGTGACCGGATTATCCACTGTGCCGCTTTTCGGCGGCTGGAATACAAGACTCAGGTCTTCCTGAACCACGAAGGGGATTACTATCGTACCCGTCTGACCCACTCGCTGGAGGTGGCCCAGATCGGCAAATCGGTTGCCCGTCGTCTGCGCCTGAACGATGATCTGACTGAGGCGCTGGCCCTGGCCCATGATCTGGGGCATACTCCCTTCGGCCATACCGGTGAAGAGGTGCTGAATCAGCTGATGCAGGGCTTTGGCGGGTTTGAGCATAACTATCAATCCTTTCGTGTGGTAAATGAACTGGAAGAACGCTATGCCGCGTTTGATGGTCTGAACCTTTCCTGGGAGGTGCGGGAGGGGATTTTGAAACACTCCTCGCCCCATGATGTGCCCACGAAGATTCTGGATGAATTCCTGCCCGGTGTGGTTCCTTCCATTGAAGGGCAGTTGATCAATTATGCCGATGAGATCGCCTACAACAACCATGATATCGATGATGGCATTAAATCCGGCTACCTGACCCTGGACCAGCTGAAAGAGGTGGAGCTGTGGCAGCGGATGGTCAGCCGGGTGCGGGAACGTTACCCGACCATTGATGACAAGCGTCTGGTGGCCCGCACGGTCAGTGCCCTGATCGGCATGCAGATTACCGATATCTGCGAAACTACCTGGGCCAACATCCAGAAGTACGGCATTAACAGTCTGGATGATTTGCGTCGGGTCAACCGGGTGCTGGTCCATTTCAGCCCACAGGTGGAGCAGGAGAACATGGCGCTGAAGAAATTCTTGAAAGAAAAGCTCTACCGTCACCACAAGGTGGACAAGATGCGGGTCAAGGCCGAGCATGTCTTAAGCAAACTGTTTGAAACCTACCTGAAACGGCCCAACCTGCTACCACCCAAGTACCACCGCCGGATAGAGCAGAACGGGGTGGAACGGACCGTGGCGGATTATCTGGCTGGAATGACGGACAGATTTGCGCTGGATGATTACAAGACGTTGTTCGAAACCTTTGAGCGGATGTGACTTGACACCGAAATTGGCATCATATAGCATACATCATACATAGGAGGTATGCCATGAAACGAACTACCATTTTTGCGGATGAGTATCTTCTTGAAGATGTAAAAAATCTGGCACGGCAGAAAAATAGCAGTGTTGCCGAGGTGGTGAGGGAGGCGCTTGAACGTTATGTTGCCGATAATCGTCCTTCGCCGGATGCCACACTTTCATTTATCGGTATTGGGGAAGGATCAGATACAACGATTGCCGAACGCCATGAGGAACTCTTGTGGCAAAAGTAATCTCAATTGCTCCGGTGGTTATGGATACCGGTGTTATCTACGCTCTGGCCGACCGTCGGGATTCCTGGCATAACCGGGCAGTTGCCTGGTTTAACAGTTTTAAAGGCAGGTTGATCGTACCGGTTACCGTGGTGCCAGAGGCCTGTTATCTGCTGAACACCCACCTTTTTCCAGAGGCTGAAGCAGCCTTTGTCCGTTCACTGGCTACAGGAGAGTTACGACTTGAACAGGTAACGGATAGTGACCTGTCTCGGGCGCTTGAATTACTTGCAACCTACCGTGACGCCAACATCGGTCTGGTGGATGCGTCGGTGATTGCTGTTGCCGAGCGGTTGAAATCCACCACCATCTTGACCACAGACCGCAGGCATTTTTCGCTCATCAAGCCTAAACACCGGGACAGCTTTGTGCTGGCCCCGGAGTAACAAGGCAGACCAGATGAGCTACTCTCTCTTTCCATCTGACGAAAAACTCCCTACATGGCTGCATACCACGCTGTTGCTACTCATTGTCTCTCCGTTTTCGCTATTTCCTTTATGGTGGGGCATGAGTGCTCTTATATCAGGACATTTAGAGCCGATAAGCGGTCCAGAGCCTGGACAGTATTTCTTTGGCCCAACAGCGCTTAATGGAACAGCCGCAAGGTTGGCTGGTGTTGCATTTCTCATTTTATCAGCTACATTTGTAGCCATTGCCATCAGCTTTTCGCGATTTTCCAAAGAACATGTAATCCTGAAGCTTCTCCCGTGGGTGCTTCTAGCCGGATTTGTGGCGCTTTCTTTTGTTATACACTCTCATATTTGAATGAGCCGCCTCGGCCATGAACTTCCTGCAGAGCCGTTCTGAAGATGGCCGAAGGTACGGCAGAGGCCAAGGCACTGGAAGGTACCGGTGAAGGCAAACGGCTGAAGGCGATTGGTGAAGAGGCGATCAAGCAGATCAAGATCGTGGAGCTGATTGCAACGGCCATTGAAAACGGCAAGATCAAGATTGTGCCGGATGTGCTGGTTTCAGGTGGTGGTACGGCAGGTGATGGCCTGATGGGGCAACTGGCCCGGCTACTGCCGGGGGTTGATCTGAATGCCATGCTGAAGAAGCAGGGCACTGCGCCGGAGATAAAGGCGTAGGAGATCTGTTCCATTTGGGCGGATGAGCGGTTCACGCGCGCGTGCGCGTGAACCGCTCAATAAGGAGTTAGGGACGAGAAAGGATTATTAGTTGAAGCTTCAAATTTATTGCAATGAATGCATCAAGAACTTTGTGGATTCTGGCGGGAAACAACTACATCTGCTGAAATGGGCAAATGTTCTTGTCCAAGACAATGGAATTTATGAGATAACTTGTCCAGTTGGTCACAGATCAGTAACCACTTTAAGCGCCGAAAAGTTTGAAATTCTGTTTGAAATAGGCGCAAATGCCATACTAGACGGCTATTACCGTGAAGCTGTATCATCATTCGCCGCATCACTAGAAAGATTTCACGAGTATTTCATCTCGCTAATTTCTCTAAAACTAGGCATCCCTGATTCAGAATTCGAAAGCGCATGGAATTCTATCAAATCCCAGTCTGAAAGACAGCTTGGAGCATTTACTTTTCTGTGGTTGTCAGAGCTCAAAAAGGCCCCGCCTCAATTGGCAAACAAGATGCGTGAATTCAGGAACGACGTCATTCATAAAGGCAAAATTCCTACTAAAGACGAGGTTCTTGTCTTTGGGAACGCAGTGCTGGGAGTGCTAACTGAAGGCGTTAAAACTGTAAGAGAAAACTACGAAGAATATCGTGGTGCTCTTATGGGCAAAAGAGCAATGGCCTTTAATATGGGAAAATACAAAGATCAAGCTGTTGGTGGTATGGGTCTCAGCACAATTGTGAGTCTCGTCAATCTTGAACATATCCCAACATCAATTGAGGCTGGCCTTGAAGGCCTTGTGATCCAAAGAGAAAAACTTCAATCGTTTGAATTGATTCAGACGCTGATAAGCAAAACCGGCAAGTCCTAACCAGGCCCTCGGACACCGACCGGGCGATAAAGCTGCCCGGACGGGTCAAGGGCGCGGGCCGTTGGCCGTTACTCAACCCGCATCAAGGCCTTGGTGATTTGGATGGAATTGGCATTTGGTTTTAATAGCTCTCATATGGTATAAAATAAATAAAAAAGATTAAAATAGACTATATATGGTCTGTTATGGTGGTTTGGTTGCATTCTTTGTGGACTTTGTATGATAGGCGAAGTAATGTAGACTATATATAGGCTATATTAAGTATATTTTGCTATATTAGATCATATAGAGGCTATTATGGTTGATTACAGGACACCCGAAGAATGGGAAGAGGTTTTGGGGCAGCAAATTCGCAATCTCAGAATCCTTCGTAATATGGATCAGCAAGCTCTTTCTGAACAAGCCGGAGTCGCCCTGAATGTTGTAAAGCGAATCGAATCCGGAAAAACGTCTACGACCAAATCCCTGATCAAAATTTTGCGGGTCTTGAATCGGGTAGAATGGCTGGAAACACTTGCGCCAAAAGTCACGGTAAACCCCCTGCAAATGATTCCGCAGAAATCCCCACGACAAAAAGTATTTAAGCCGAGAACCCGTAAGCTGAAACCCAAGAACGAACTGCTGTTGCCGGATCATTCTGAATAGAGGTGGCCATGGCCGCTTACATACCGATTGATAAAATAGAAGTGGAAATATGGAGCAAGCAGGTAGGGGCGGTCGTTCTCGACCCGAGCAGTGGTTATTATGTTTTCGCGTACTATCCGCATTTCGTGAAGCTTGGCCTCGAACTCGCGCCGATTATGATGCCACTCGGTTTTGAGCCATATGTGTTCCAGTTTCTGCCGGAGCTTACCTATAAACGTCTGCCGGCGTTACTGTCGGATGCGTTGCCGGATGATTTCGGCAACAGTCTGGTCGATGCCTGGATGGCGCAAAAAGGTGTCAGCAAGGAGTCAATCACGGCCCTTGACCGTCTGGGCTATATGGGCAAAAGGAGTATGGGCGCTCTGGAATTCAAACCGTCCAGAACTAGAGTGACTTCCAGTCGCACGGCCATTGATCTGTCTAAACTTGTTGAAGTGGCCCGGCAATCTGTATCCGGTGATTTTCAAACTGATGCCATGGCAGAAGCTGCTCTTAACCAAATCATCCAGGTAGGGACATCAGCCGGAGGTGCTCGCGCCAAGGCGGCAATAGCATGGAATCCGAATACCAACGAAATTCGCGCTGGCCAGTTTGACGTTGCACCGGGCTTTGAGCACTGGCTGCTTAAATTCGATGGTGTGGGCACAGATCTCGCGCTGGGCAGTTCACAGGACTATGGTCGGATCGAGATGGCCTATTATCTTATGGCCATAAACGCAGGGATCACCATGTCACCGTGCAGGCTTATTGAGGAGAATGGTCGGGCGCACTTCATGACCAAACGCTTCGACCGTGACGGCAACAAGAAAATCCAGATGATTACCCTCTGCGCTATGGCCCATCTCGACTACAAACAGAAGGCAACACATGATTATGCTCAGTATTTTATGGTGATCAGCAAGCTGGGACTTGGATACCTGGCTATGGAGGAAGCATTCCGTCGTATGACGTTCAATGTCATGGCTGCCAACTGTGACGATCACACCAAAAACCATTCCTTCATTATTGCAGAGTTCGGATCATGGCAACTTGCCCCGGCTTATGATGTGACACATGCCTACAGCCCTGCAAGCGAGTGGACAGATCAGCATCTGATGTCCGTGAACGGTAAATTCAAGGGAATCACCCGCGAGGATTTGCTTGCCGTTGCCAACAGATTTGGTATTGGGACTGCCAAAAAGGTAATCCATGAAGTGGGTGAGGCGGTTTCTAACTGGATGGAATTCGCCCGCGAAACAGGTGTCGATCATAACGAAGCGTCAAAAATCAAGAGCCACCAGATCATTTTATAACCCTTGGGGGCAGTTGGACAGCCTACACACCCCCGAAAGGAAATTTTTACAGTGGACATCCCACGGCTCTTCATCATATTGACGTTATCCTGCCCTGCAAGGAGTAGCAGCAAGTATCGTGTGGAGCAGGGAAGCCGGCCCACCGTCCTCAATATCGCATGTAATGTATGAAAGCAGACACCATGAAACCAACCGCACCACCTGACCGCCACGACTTTTTCGCCTTTCTGGCCCGTATGCAGTACATCAACCGTTGGGGCCTGATGCGCAATACCCAGCCGGAAAACATCAAGGAGCATTCCCTTGATGTGGCCATGCTGGCCCATGCCCTGGTGGTAATCCGCAATACCTTTTACGGTGGTACGCTGGACCCGAATCAGGCCGCCATGTACGGTATCTTCCATGATGCCAGCGAGATATTTACCGGCGATATGCCCACCCCGGTGAAGCATTTTAATCCCAATTTTAAAAAATCCTTCCATCAGCTTGAGGATCGCGCCCGCAGGAAACTGCTGGCCATGCTGCCGCCGGAGCTGTCACAGGTGTACGAGCCGCTGTTCTTCTTTGAGGAACAGGATGCTGACTATCAGCCGCTTATCAAGGCTGCTGACAGGATTGCAGCCCTGATCAAATGTCTGGAAGAGGAAAAATCCGGCAACCTGGAGTTTAAGCGGGCAGGGCAGGAACATCTGGAAAGCCTGCGCAAGAGTCCTTTGCCTGAGGTTATCTATTTTCTGGATCACTTCCTGCCGGGTTATCGTCTGTCGTTGGATGAACTGTATCTGGGGTAGGGGAGGGCTGAACCGATGGAACAGCTACTGATGGAGTCGGCTGAGAAGGAATATCTGAGGGCTCGCAAGGCTCTTGATTCCGGCAATGTCATGGCAGCGCTGTTGCTGCTTGAGTCTGCCTTGCGGCATCAGGATAATCCGCAGTGGCATGCCATGCTGGGGTACTGCATTGCCAAGGAACGGGGGCAGGTTGCCCGTGGCCTGGAGCTGTGCCGGTCTGCACTGGAAAAGTATCCTGACAATGCAGAGTATCACTACTACTATGGCAGACTGTTGCTGATGGCCGGGCATAAGGCTGAGGCGGTGCAGGCGCTGCGGCAGGGGTTTGCCTGTGGTGAAAGTACTTCCATTTTGAAGCTGCTGCAGGAGTTGGGCACCCGCAAGCCATCTCCCATCCGTTGGTTGCATCGTAACAATCCATTAAACAAATATCTGGGTATTCTGCTGGCCCGGATAGGTTTGCGCTGATCTGATGGACACGAGGGGGTAATAATGGGATTGGTGCCGGAAAATGTGTCGCAGCAGGCTGGACGGTCTGCTGCGGTTGATGCAACAATCGGCAGGGATGATGCCCAGCGGCGTACTGACCGGATCGCCTCGTTTAGGCAGGAACTTTCAGCGCTTGAGGCGGCTGGTGCGCTGACTCTGTCAGATGAGCAAAAGGCGGGTGTTGCCGCCTATCATGCCGAGCTGCTGGCCGGCCTTCAGCTGCGCTTTGATGTGGACACCAGCGGTGCTGCCCGGCAGATGTCGCTGGGGATGCGGATTGTTTCCTTTCTTGGGGCACTGGCGCTTTCTGCGGCGGTGTTTTTCTTTTTCTATCGCTTCTGGGGCAACTTTGGTACCGGCCTGCAGGTGGGGATTCTTTGCGGTGCGCCGCTGCTGATCCTGGCCGGGGTTGAGTGTGCGGCACGGCGTGAACGGACCCTGTACTTTGCCTCGCTGATCAGTCTGGTGGTCTTTGCCGCCTTTGTGCTGAACCTGTCAATGTTCGGGCAGATCTTCACCATTACCCCTTCACAGAACGCCTTTCTTGTCTGGGGGGCGCTGGCCCTGATTCTGGCCTATACCTATCATCTGAAACTGGTGCTGGTGGCCGGTCTTACCAGCTTGATGGGCTATCTGGCTGCTACGGTGGGCACCTGGAGTGGTATCTACTGGCTTTCCTTTGGCGAGCGGCCTGAAAATATCATGATCGCCGGTCTGATACTCTTTGGCGCTGCCTGGTTGCCGGGTAGCCTGCATCGCTATTTTGCCGGGGTCTACCGCCTGTATGGCCTCTTGGTGGTGTTGTTGTCGTTGCTGATTCTGTCCCACTGGGGGGCAGGCAGCTACTTTACGTTTTTGCCCAAACAGATTGAGCATAGCTATCAGGTGGCCAGCTTTTTTGTGGCTGCAGGGGTGATCTGGTTCGGTATCCGTAACAGCTTTCCCCATCTGGTCAATTTGGGCAGCACCTTTTTTGTGCTGAACCTCTACACCAAGTTTTTTGATTGGTGGTGGGACTGGATGCCTAAGTATCTCTTCTTTCTGGTGCTGGGCGGGATAGCCATTGGTCTACTGCTGCTGTTGAAGCGGATGCGTGGTCTGGTGCGGGAGGTGACACCATGAGGCGCTACGGTATCTGGCTGGCAGTTGGTCTGGTGGTGGTGGTAAATCTTGTAATCCTGGGGGGCGTTGCCTGGAACCGCTCAGGTCAGCCCGAGGCCCGGATGCTGTTGTCCGAGCGGGAATTGCGGTTGTCTGGCGGTGGCACAGAGAACAGCGGGTTGTCGTTGCACCTGGTTTGGCGTCATCAGGGTGATGCTGTTCAGGACTGGTTTGATCAGAAGCATCTTGAGGCAGTGGGATTTGATTGTTCACGTGTTCCAGACAGCCCGGCTGCTGAGCGGTATTACCACAAGCAACTGCCGCGTCGTGCCTATCTGGTGCTTGAGTTTGATGGCAGTCTCCACCAGCGTTGGAAAGAAAAACAGCTTGCCCGGTACCGGGAGCTGGAAACCGCAACCGGCGGCAGCGAGAGTGAAAAGAAAAACCGTGAATGGGAGTTACAGCAGATCAAAAGGCAACTTGTGGAGGAGTCTCGCCTGTTTTTGGTTGATCTGGGCAAAGACCCGCGTCAGTTGCGACAACGCTATCCTGGTACCGATCGCTATCTGATTCTGCCTGCATTGGTGAAGTTGCAGATTGAACATGCTACTTCTGATCAGCAACGGTTAAAGCAAAAACAACGGCTTACCGGTTATGTTGAACGTATTCTGGTATCCCGGATTCATCTGCCCCATGACCTTGGGATGGAGTTGCGGCGGCTAACCAGCGGCAGTGGAAGGATTGCGCCGTATCGTGATGAGTATGGATGGCCGTATACGCCAGCGGATTCCACAAAGAAACAGCCGCTTCGCTATCAGGTTGATCTTGCTGTGGGAAAGCGGTATGAACCGTGGATTCGATCAGTACAGATGATGCCACCGGCAGTGCCGGTAAAAGAGTAGAGCAAGCCTTGCAGATTATTGATTTTGGGTTAGAGTAAAGCAGACGCTGAATACCAAGGCGGGGTGAAGTATGGCTGACTCAGCGATACAGTTGCACCAGGTTGAGAGTCGGCTGTATCGGCTGGCAGTTGATCTGTTGGCAACGGTACATGATACCTCAGGTTTTGCCGCCACCATGTCGGCTTTTACTGATCTGGCTGAAAATCTGGCCGGACACAGGCCGGTGGCCTGTAAACTGGGTTGTTCCCACTGTTGTGTCCTGAATGTGTCGGTGCTGCTCCCTGAAGCGGTTGCCATTGCAGCCTGGCTTTCTATGCATTGTGTCGGTGCCGGGTGTGATGCCCAGCTTAAACGTTTGCAGACCCATGCTCTGCGTGTACGCTGGATGGAGGATAGTGAACGGATACATCGCCAGACCGCTTGTCCGTTTGTTGATGCACGGGGTGGTTGCAGCATCTATCCGGTGCGCCCACTGGTCTGCAGGGCTGTGACGTCGCTGAATAAAGAGGACTGTCTTGCAGCGTTGGATCCCAGCCAGTTTGATGCCGATCATGCTGTTCCGATGGATACGGTCCGCAGGATGATCATGGATACGGCCTTCTGCACATTGGCCCGGGCAATGAAACAGCAGCCGATGATGGGTCGCAGCATTGAACTTTGTACCGGTGTGGCTGCTTTTCTTGCCGATCCGGGATTGGCAGCGGTCCTGGCTTCAGGCGTGGATCTGCCTGCAAGCCTGTGGGATTAATGCCACAGGCTGACTATATGAAATGTCTCTGTTTGGAGTGTCTATGAAGATGCCTAAGATAAAATATGCTCATCTGTTGGTAACGGGTACCATTACCCTGGTGTTGATGCTGGCGGTTCTGGTGCAGTGGTATCCGCTGCAACTGTTGGAATACAAGACCTATGACCTGCGGGCCAGATTGCGGGCCAAGAAGCCACAGTCGCCGATTGTGGTGGTGGCTATTGATGATGCCAGCATTGAAAGGTTGGGACGCTGGCCCTGGCCACGGGGCTATATGGCAGAGCTGACCGCCCAGATCGCCTCCTATGAACCGGCCCTGATCGGTACCAATATTCTCTATACCGAGGCGGATAAAAATTCAGGGTTGGAAGAGATCAAGGCCCTGCGTGAGTCCGTTGTCAAACTGGGGGGCAGTCCGGCAGTGCTGGAGGCGATCAGCCAGTCTGAGAAAAAACTGGATAATGATGCCCTGTTGACTGCATCGCTGGCCAGTACCAACAAGGTGCTGCTGCCGCTGTTCTTTACCCTAGGGGAACAGGCCGGTAACCCTGATCCCAATCTGCCTGAGTATCTTGAAAAAGCTTCTAAGGAACAGGCCAGTCCGGCTGGTCTGCAACAGGCCCGTGAGGTGGCTGCGCCGATCCCGGCCTTTGCCGACAAGGCTCTGTCGCTGGGGCATATCAATATTCAGCCGGATAGCGATGGTACGGTGCGGCGCGAGTCGCTGGTGGTTTATTACCGTGGCCGTCTGTTTCCCTCCTTTGCCCTGCAGTCAGCACTGACCTATCTGCGGATAGCCCCCAAAGATCTGCAGATCTCCGGGGGGCGTCTGTCAGCCGGACGGCTTTCAGTTCCGGTTGATCCGCGGGGTCAGATGCTGATCAGCTATAATGGCGGTTTTGGTAGTTTTCCCACCTATTCATTCTTTGATGTGGCTGCAGGCAGTGTTAAACCGGAAACCTTCAAGGGCAAGATCGTCCTGATCGGGCCGGTGGCCACCGGGATTGCCGGGTTTGCGGTGACGCCATTCCAATCCACCTATCCCGGTATTGAGGTGATGGCCACCGTCATTGAGAACCTGCTGAACAATAATCTGATCAGTCGTCCAGACTGGGCGCTCTGGGCCGAGTTGGGGGCCATGCTGCTGTTTGGACTCTTTTTGGCTCTGGCTATGCCACGCCTGAAGGCCGGTTTAAGTGCCGCTATTGCCGCAGGTCTGCTGCTGATCTGGAATGGTGCGGCGGTCTGGTCGTTTGCCGGGCAGGGGGTCTGGTTGGGCATGGTGGGGCCGACCCTGCTTATGGCCATCGGTTACACGGCACTGGTCTCCATGCGCTACCGGATGACCGAGCAGCGGAATGAGCTGGTGGAGAGCGACAGTATCGAGACCAACAAGATGCTTGGTCTTTCTTTCCAAGGGCAGGGCTTGCTTGATCTGGCCTTTGAGAAGTTCCGCAAGTGTCCGATTGAGGACGATACCATTAAGGATCTGCTGTACAACCTGGCCCTGGATTTTGAACGTAAGCGGATGTTCAACAAGTCCGGCGCGGTGTATGAGCATATCCTGACCGCCGGGGACTACAAAGATATCAAAGAACGGATCGCCACCATGAAGGTGGCTGGCGAGACCATGATCTTTGGCAACAGCGGGCGTCGTGAAGGCACCATTATCGCCGGTCCAGGCGGGGCAGTCTCTGCCCCCACCATCGGTCGCTATGAGATTCAGAAGGAGCTTGGCCGGGGCGCCATGGGGGTGGTCTACCTGGGTAAAGATCCCAAGATCAACCGGCTGGTGGCGATCAAGACCGTACGGTTTGAAGAGGTTGATCCTGATCTGCTGGATGATACCAAGAAGCGTTTCTTCCGTGAGGCTGAGGCAGCCGGTA
>Ga0209016_1001657_pt1 | contig 17075 bp, 17 predicted proteins | sample EPASupsiteSAE305_FD_187265 | JGI IMG/M metagenome (GOLD analysis project Ga0209016, IMG submission 187265) | Bioremediated contaminated groundwater microbial communities from EPA Superfund site, New Mexico - SAE3-05 (SPAdes) (version 2) | ecosystem: Environmental > Aquatic > Deep subsurface >...
GGTACATGGCCTGTCCCTGCCGTCTGGCCTCGGGTCGAAGAGAGACCGATCAGGATATCATCTGCCCCTGTGTCTACCGGGCAGCGGATGTTGCAGAGTTTGGGGCCTGTTACTGTCAGCTCTATGTATCTAGGGAGTGGAACGAGGAAAGTGTTCCTCATGTTCTTGTCCCGGAGAGAAGACCGTCCGGGCTCTAATGATGCGGGGGGAAAACAACAGGCCCTGTTCGCGCGCGGCAAACAGGGCCTGTTGTTGGTTCATGCATACCGGGAGATTACCAGCGTTCCGTACCGACAATTTGACTGACATCGATACAATTCGCTTTTTCTTCCTCGGTCAGTTGCTCTTTTGTTTTAATCCCTTTAATGTCTTTGAGATAGCAGGCGTATTCCTTACCGTCCTTGTCCCGCACCCAGACCATTGACTCATACCCACCACCGGAGCTATCCATTTTTTGATAATCTTGATCAGCCATGATACTTCTCCTTAAAAAGTTGTGGTTTATGTTGCAACATTTCATATGTATGAAAAAAGGAAATCGCAAGGTACGCATAAGCAGTTTTTCTTCGTAGAAACAGATCGAAGAAAGCGTCGTGATTTTCAACAATACGGAACGGAAAATGGTATGGAAAAACTGAAAATCGGGGTCAGCGCCTGCCTCCTGGGACAGAACGTACGCTATAACGGCGGGCATCAGCTCAACCATTTCATCCGCGATATTCTGGGTCAGTATATGGAATTCGTGCCGGTCTGTCCGGAGGTCGAGTGCGGCATGCCCATCCCCCGGGAAACCTTACGCCTGGTGGGCAGCGAAGAGGCTCCCCGGCTGGTGACCAGCCGAAGCGGTGTCGATCATACCGAACAAATGCAGTCCTGGGCGGAGGACAAAGTTCGTCAGCTGGAACAGGAGAATCTGTGCGGCTTCATTTTCAAGAAGGATTCGCCGAGCAGCGGCCTTTACCGGGTGAAGGTCTATTCGGAACAGGGCATGCCCCGCAATATTGGCATCGGCATGTTTGCCCGTGCCTTCACCCGCCATTTTCCTCTCCTGCCGGTGGAAGAAGATGGACGGCTCAATGATGGCAGACTGCGCGAGAACTTCATCGAAAGTGTGTTCGTGTTCAAGCACTTCCGTGATCTGATGACCGCGCCGCCCAGCCGGGGTGCCCTGGTCGACTTCCATACCCGTCACAAACTGCTGCTGTTGGCGCACAGCGAGGAAAAATACCGGCAAATGGGACGATTCATCGCCGACATACCCAAGCCCATTGATGAAGCCTATAGCCGCTACAGCCTCCTTCTTGCCGAGACCCTGCGAGCCAAGACGACGGCGAAGAAGCACTGTAACGTGCTCCTGCATGTTCTTGGCTATTTCAAAAAAGAACTGTCAGCCGACGAGAAACAAGAGGTTCTGGAGCATATTGAGGCCTACCATCGAGGAGATGTGCCGCTGATCGTTCCCATCACCCTGCTCAACCATTATGTCCGCAAGTTCGACCAGCCGTATCTGCGTGACCAGTATTATCTCCATCCTCACCCGCTGGATCTCCGATTACGCAGCCAGTGCTGACTAGCCATGAAAAAACGCGAGGGTGCTAGCGCAAGGGACCGGAACCAACTGGCACCCCAATTGCGCCAGCTTTTGCAGCAGCAGCTGCACCTGGTGCTCGCCACCCATGACGGTTCAGCCCCCTACACCAGCCTGATGGCCTTTGATGCCAGCGAGGATTTCGCACGCCTCTTTTTGTAACCACGCGAGCGACCAGGAAATTCAGTAATATGGCTGCCAACAGCCGGGTTTCCGTCCTCATCGACAATCGGACCAATCGCAGCGCTGATTTCCAGTCAGTCCTTGCGGCCACCGCTCTTGGCGAAGCGAAAAAACGTCAGGGGGAAGACAGGCGCGGTCCGCTGGGTCATTTTCTCCACAAGCACCCCAAACTGGAGCCGATTTGCCTGGCCGCCTCCACAGCCTTCATGGAAATCAAGGCCAGTCCTCCTACTCAAGGTGTCAGGCATTCCCATGCTGGAAGCAAAATTCGAGGGTAAGACCCAGTTTGAGACCTACCGGGCCAGAACCAATGCGTTTTCCCCCTGGTTCCCCAAAAAAGAGTTCTGCTGACTCATCATCAACCTCCCCTTCGGAGCCTATATGAATCAACCGGACAACAGGGCAAACCGGCAGCGGGTGGCGGGATCGGCGGCAGCGTGGCCGGGATCGTGGCAGCGCATCTCCTCCAGAAAACCCATGATGTCGCCCTCCTGAAGCAAGGCGACTATCTGGGAGGGCACGCTCATGCCATTCTTATCCCCGATAGCCCCTTTGGAACCGAACTCACCCGCTCTCTGGTGCAGATCGGGTTCAGCTGGAGTATCGTTCTGCTTATCTTGTTCAAACTTTCCCTGCTGACCGCACCCGAGAACGGCATGGCCACCTATCGCTGTTTCAAGCACAATAGCATCCTGATTTTTCTTCTTTGAAAATGGGCGCTATGAGCAAGACCAGCACCTAAGTTTTCATTGCAACGGCAAGCTGGAAGCAGGGGTTCAGAACAACAACCCCCACGCCATCTTGGTGGCGACAGCGTAGAGAAAAAGGGCGAAAATCCGCTTGAGTTTGTCGACTGGCAGAGCGTGGGCCAGTTTGACGCCAAGCGGGGCGGTACAGACACTGGCGCAGAAAATCGCAATCAGGGCGGGCAGGTAGACATAACCAAGGCTGTAAGCGGGCAAACCCGTGCCGTGCAAATTATTGACAACGTAGCCGAGTGCCCCCGCTACAGCGATAGGAAATCCAATGGCTGCCGAGGTGCCGATTGCCTGATGCGCTGGAACATTGCACCAGAGCATGAAGGGCACCGAAAGTGAGCCGCCGCCGATGCCGACCAGGGCCGAAACCACGCCGATGGTCGAACCAACACCGAACATGGGCCCGTTCCCAGGCAGTTCGCGCGTGGCCTTGGGTTTTTTATTGAGCAGCATCTGTGTAGCCACGGAATAGAGAAACAGGCAAAAGAAAGCCTTGAGAAACCCGGTTGATAGCCGTGAAGCGATAAAGGTCCCTGCAAAGGTGCCAATCAGGATACCGGGCACGATGCGTTTGACGATAGTCCACTCGACCGCGCCGCGTCTGTGGTGAGACACGAAGCTGGAAATGGAGGTGAAAATAATGCTGGCCAGCGAGGTGCCCAATGCAAGATGCATGATCTGATCGGCCTGAATACCCTGTTTGACGAAACAGAAAACCAGCATCGGTACAATCACCACCCCGCCGCCCACCCCTAGAAGGCCGGCCAGCACCCCGGCGATCAATCCCACAACCAGATACATCAGCACAATCTCTAGTGACATGTAACCCCCTCCGTTACCCCATGTGCTTCATCCGGCGAGTGTGCCGCATGCTGGGGAATGTTCGATTAGTATTCTTGTGATTCGCCGAAGATATGATTTTCGATTTCGGCTATATGGTTCTTCATGGCCATGCAGGCTGCTTCCGCATCCCTGTTCTCCAGAGCATCAATAATACGAAGATGGCCTGTCACCGAGGTTTGGCGGCGTTCGCTGCTTTGCAACCAAACTGACCGGCTCTCGTTGACGATCGATGCAATGGTGACCATCACTTGACCTATTACCTGGTTGCCTGCAATTGCGGTCAACTGCTGGTGGAATTCGGCGTCAAAGTGGTCATCTGCGCGGCCCGCTATCAGGGCGCATTGTTGATCACACACCAGAATTTTTAGGCGATCAATCAACTCCGGCGTAACTCGGTGCGCCGCAAGAGCGGCAATCTGTGGCTCCATAATCCTTCGGAATTCAATGATGTCGTGGAGAAATCCACTGTGTTCGCGGATTGCATCCACAATAGCGTCGCCGGTACAAGCGGTATCAATGGTAGTCAGGAGATAGGTGCCGTCCCCCTGCCTGCTTTCAAGGATGCGACGCTCGGCCAAAGCCTGTAAGGCTTGACGGAGACTGCCGCGAGAAACCCCGAAAGTCTCGGCCAGTTTACGCTCCGGCGGCAATCGACCGCCTGGCGCCAGTTCACCGCAGCGGACCATTTCACGAATCCGTTCAATGATAGTGGTGTAAATATATTTTTTTTCTTCCTTGCATTCGTCTTGCGGCACGGTTGCCTCCTTACCCCCCAAAATTGGTTCAACCAATAGCCGGGTAAACCATCCCTGTCAATGCAATTGTTCACAGTAGAGACAAAAAAAGATCAATCAAATGCCTCCCGTGACCCTCCTTTCTCAATGCCTGATCAATAATATTTTCACAGATCAAAACATCTTCACTCCTCTTGACCACTTCAGTCCCCCTGTTCTTCCAGCCAGATCCCTTTTCGTCTGTATCGGGATTAAGCTCGCCATTTTCTCATCTGCTGGTATATTCCTCAACATTTCTCTTCACCCCGCCCCCTTTGGGCCACACCATTTTCTACCTTCAACTGATTGGTTTACCATGGGTATTGCCACTGATATTATTCTCCTGGTTCTCGCCGCCTTTTTCTGCGGCCTCCTGATGCAGCGATTGCGGCAACCGCTTATCCTCGGCTATATTTTTGCCGGAGTTATCCTCGGCCCACACACTGGTGGACTGACCATCACCGAGGTGCATGAAATCGAACTTTTGGCCGAAATCGGTGTTGGCCTGCTCCTCTTTGCCCTAGGACTTGAATTTTCGCACAAGGATCTTAAACCGGTTAAATTCATTGCTCTGATCGGTACGCCCCTTCAAATTGGTCTAACCATTGCGCTTGGCTATGGCATCGGCCAATTAATGGGCTGGGACTGGAAGACGTCAATCTGGTTTGGGTCCCTGATTTCACTGTCCAGTACCATGGTGCTTCTCAAAACGCTCATGAACCAGGGCTGGCTTGGTACTTTGTCAAGCAAGGTGATGATCGGCATGCTCATCGTCCAGGACCTGGCGGTGGTGCCCATGCTGATCATCCTGCCGTTGATGAACGATCCAGCGGCAGGGTTAGTCTCGATCGGGCAGGCCGCAGTCAAGGCTGCCCTCTTCCTGGCCTGCATGTTTGTGCTCGGGGCTAAACTGCTCCCCTGGCTAATGCGTCATATCGCCAAACTCGGTTCGCGCGAGTTGTTTCTCCTGGCGATCATCGCCATCGGCCTTGGCATAGGCTACGCCACCTACCTTGTCGGTCTTTCCTTTGCTTTTGGCGCCTTCATTGCCGGCATGGTACTCAATGAATCCGATTACGGACACCAGGCCCTCAGCGATATCATCCCCCTGCGCGACGTTTTCGGTCTGCTCTTCTTCGCCTCGGTGGGCATGTTGCTCGACCCCCAATTTCTCCTCAAAAATTTCGGTATCATTCTTCTCCTGGTGTTGTTTGTCAGCTTGGGAAAAGGCTGCATTTTTGCGGTGCTCTCATGGGTGTTCCGGTATGGTAACGTCATTCCCATCGCTGTGGGGCTCGGTTTGTTTCAGGTCGGAGAATTCTCCTTTGTTCTTGCCCGAATAGGGTTGTCCACCGGATCAATCGATAATGAATTGTACAACCTGGTGCTGACCACCGCCGTGCTCACCATGATTCTTACCCCAATCGCTTCCGCACAGACCGCCCGGTTGTACACCCTTAAAAAACGCTGGTTTCAGAAGGAACCGCTGGAATCGATCAATTTTCCCGACAAAGGTTTTAAACGCCATGTAGTGATCGCTGGCGGCGGCCGGGTAGGCCTGCAAATCGCCACCACCCTCCACCGGCTGGCCATACCTTTTGTGGTTATCGAACTGGATCAGCGACGGATCGAACAGGCCAAAAATGCAGGCCATGCTGTTGTTTATGGCGACGCCAGCCATGAAATCGTCCTTGAAGCCGCATCATTGGCCCATGCTTCCCTGCTGGTGGTGACGATCCCGGGCATTGTCGAATCGCAGACCATTATCACCCATGCTCAGCGGATCAATAGTGAGATCAAAGTTGTGGCCCGGCTCTCAGACCCGGATTTCTTTGAAACTTTCAGTGAACTAAATGTCACTGATTTGGTCTATCCTGAACTGGAGGCCGGCCTGGAAATGATCCGGCAGGTGCTTCTCGCCCTCCATCTACCGGTGACCGAGATTCAGAGGCAGACCGAAGCCTTGCGCCAGGAATACTTTACGAGTCAAGTGAGCCAGAGTAAACCCTACCAGACCCTCTCCCAGTTTCGTGCAGCTGAACAGCAATTTGATCTTGAATGGATGATGGTCGCCGCAGACAGCAGCCTGTTGAACCGTTCTATCGGAGAGGCCGAGATCCGTAAAAAAACGGGGGTTTCAGTGGTCGGGGTGCTCCGTGAAGACCAACTGGAACCCAACCCCGGCCCACAATTCCGCTTCCAGGACAAGGATCTGGTGGCAATCATTGGATCAAACGAGGCCCGCGCCGCCTTTCAATCCAGCTTTTTTCCGTCCCAATATTCCACCGGAGGTCAAATGGTCTGATCCCGCTTGATCGGGATAGAAGTAAAAACGGAGCTTTTTCTCCCTTTTTCCGCTTTCTCCACGGGGACAATTTATTTTCACCGGGTCGCATCAAGGTGCAAAAACTTATAGAATGTAAAAAAATGAGTTGACAGAGTGGCCCTTTTTTTGATTCATTGACCGCAGAAAAGCTTGAAAGTAAAAAATACCACGATGTGTCTAAACGGCCTTTTTACTGACAAGTTGCTCCTCACATAAGAGAATTGTAGTTGTTCGGCAATAAACTGATCTTCTATATCTTCTACCCTACCTGATACAGGTTAGTTTCTTTATATAGTAGCCGCTTTAATTTTTGTTGCTTTAATATTTGTTGTTAAACAAGTAGTTGCTTCAATAAATACAAAGCTTGTCAAATAAAGGAACATGCCCATTTTCCCACGCGAATGCGATGAATGCGGTCTGCCTGAAGAGAACTCCATGTTCTGTGAAAGCAGATGCATGTTGCCAAGCTGTCCAGACTGCACCTTCCTTCTGCAGCTCTATGGTACCGGCTGCGGTAATGTTCGTGTCTATTATCTTTGCCGTCCCTGTTACGATAGATTGAGTGCCCGGGGCTTTATCGAACCATAACGTCCCGAACCATACAAAAGAGCGCATGATATACAGTTGATACAAACTGTAACTAGCTAGGATAAAATCAAATTATCCTTATCCGTATGCAAAGAAAAGATTAAAAAGGAGGTGCGAGCTACTGTTCAAGGACTTGTCGGCAGGTGATATTTCGCCCTGAGTTTAATTGAACCCCTAAGAAAAAGGAGGTGTACTCTGGTATTCGAAAAATTCTCATCAATGCTCAGTTCTTTTTTTAACCCAAAGAAGGAAAAACAGAAGGAGAATGGAATGGATCTCGACAAAAGGATGACGCTCAAGGATGCAGTAGCTAAATACATCCAGGACGGCGACACGGTCTACTATGGTGGATTTCAGATCATGGTTCCGATGGCCCTGACGCATGAAATCATCAGGCAGAAGAAAAGACACCTGACCACCATCGAATCGTCCACCGACGTTGGCGGTCTCGATATCCTGGTAGGTGCCGGCTGTGTTACGGAGATACACTCTGCCTGGATCATGAACTGGTACGTCAAAGCACCTTATGCCATCCGCCGGGCGTTTAATAAAGGGCATCTCAAAAGATATGACATCTCTAATTTTGGTGCCACCAGCGCGCTGATTGCCGGCTTTCTCGGCATTCCCTTCATTCCTGTCAAGGGAAATATTGGGACAGACATGCCCAAACATAACCCCACCGATATCAGATTTGTCGATGATCCTTTCACCGGTGAAAAAACAACCGTTGTCCGCGCTTGGCGTGCGGATGTCGCTATCATCCATGCCCAGAAAGCTGACCGTTTCGGCAACGTGGTCTCCTACGGTACCCGCGGCGTTACCGACGAATTCGGCGCCATGGGATCAAAACGGGGTGTCATCGTCACTTGTGAAGAAATCGTTGAGCCGGAAGATATCAGAAGCGATCCCGACCGCGTCATCGTTCCTTATTACAAAACTTTGGCCGTTGTCCATTGCCCCTACGGCGCCCATCCTTCCGCCTGCCGCGGCTATTATGGCCTCGACATCCGCTTCAGCCAGTATCAGGGTAAATATGAGCGTCACGCCGATCTCCTGCCCGCTTTCCTTGATGAATGGGTCTACGGCTGCAAGGACCACGCTGAATACATCGAGAAATATAAAGCCAAATTCGGCCAGGAGGGGTTGGATCGCCTCAAACCGGTCACAGGATTCAAACCAAAATTGGATGTTGACTACGGCTATCATGATCCGGCGTGCTGGAAAGGGGTGCCCTTGTACACTGACGACCGTCTCAAAGCCTATGAAGAGGCTCTCGCCGCTAAAAAAGGGGGTAACTGATCATGACTGCACCTGCATACAAACTAACTGAACTGATGGCTATTCGCTGTGCCAAGGAAATCCAGGACGGAGAGGTTGTCTTTGTTGGCGTCGGCCTGCCGCTGGTTGTTGCCGGATACGCGATGGTGACCCACGCTAAAAACATGGTCATGTTCACTGAGGGCGGCGCCATTCGAGCTACCGCAGCTCCTGGACTGGCCATCACCGTTGATGATCCCTGCCTGTTTACCAACGCCGATGCGGCCTTCGGCATGCTGGCCACCATGGCAGCCTTGCAGCGCGGCGAGGTTGACGTTGCCTTCATCGGCGGCGCCCAGATCGATAAATTCGGCAACATCAACTCCACCGGCGTCGGTGACTGGAGCAAAAAGGAAAGTTTCACCTACTTCGCCGGCAGCGGCGGCGCCAACGACATGGCCACCTCGGGCAAGAGGGTTTTGGCTATCCTACCTCAAGATAAAAAGAAATTCGTCGAGAAAGTCGATTATATCACAACACCAGGCTTCCTGGGTGGCGCTGGTGAGCGTGAGAAACTTGGCATGATCGGCGGAGGACCGGACTGCGTAGTCAGCACCATGGGTGTCTACAGATTCGATGAAGACACCAAGGAAATGTATCTTGCCGAGTTTTTTCCGGGTCAGACCGTGGAAAAAATCAAGGCCGCATGCGCCTGGGATCTCAAAGTCTCGCCCAGCGTTATCGAGACACCGGCTCCCACGGCGGAAGAAATCGCTATCATCAGGGGTATTGATCCGACCAATTTCTATCTCGGATAATCACAACTATCTTCATTCAAACCTTAATGGGGCGGTGTCATTTTTTGACACCGCCCCTATTTATTTCGGTGTTAGCGGTTCTTCCAATCACTTGCCCCCCTAACCCCTTAGAGATTATTATGATTTGCCAGTAACCAATCTACATGAATGCGTTTCAGTCTTCTAGAATCTCTTTACCATTTACAATGGCATCCCGTCTTTCGAGCAGCTTCTTTACTTTACAATTGTCACGAGGTCCGCACTCTACCGCATTGAAACCAAAATGGAGGCCATCCAATCGGCACTCCGTCGATCACCTGTTTTTTTTCGATGCCCGTCTGTGTAGTTTGAAATATTTGCAGAGTATTTCTCATTATGGTACGAAGCAGGGTCGTTTTTTTATTCCCTACAATATCTTCGCCTGTTATCTCAATGGAAAGAAATCTTATTTCCCCATATAAGAAAACAACGGCACCCTCTCTTCCGACCTTTCCATAAGCCACAGGAACCGCATCCTTCTTGCAATTGAGTAATCGTGATTATTTTTTCACCACATCGTTTTTCAATCAAATAAAGAGCATGAAAACCACCAATTACCGAGAGATTCCCTATAATTTTACCTCGGCCGATGATCGGTTGATCATTAACCACCTTTTCGGTTCCACGGTCTGGGACGACTTGGAGGAACTACGCAGCCAGAGGGTGACCGGTCGGTCGGCCCGTCTGGTGATGCGCTGTATGGGCGATCTGTTCATCCTCCATCGCAACCCTTTTCTCTACCAGGAACTGATTGATTCGCCACGCCGCCGTTATTCTTTCTTCAAAATTATGAAGAAAGATCTCGATATTATTGAAAAAACGGCAAAAAAAGTACGAGTTGATCCGGAACGAAGTGGCAAAGTGGTCAATCTGGTTCACCTCTGCCGGGAACGGATGCGATCCCTGCAAAAAGAAATCGGTGCAGCCTCGGCCACTCGGGCCAATATACGCAAACGGCTCAGCGCGATCATCGGTGGCGACAACGTCTGTTTCGATCCCTTTAGCCTGATCAGCCATGCCACCGACGCCACCGATTGGCGGCTGCATCTGCCCGTGGCTGTGGTTCGGCCCTCGCAAGAGGAACAGGTGTCGCCCCTGCTTGCGGCCATCGAGCAATTGGGACTGCACGTGATCCCACGTGGTGGCGGCACCGGTCTCACCGGCGGCGCTGTGCCGGTCAGCGCCGGTTGCGTCATGATCAACACTGAAAAACTCAATCGTATCAATGGAATAGATTACAGAGCATTCCGTGGCGACGACGGAACGATTGCGGAGATGGCAGCGCTCCGTCTCGAGGCAGGAGTTATCACCCAGGACGCCATGCACTATGCTGACAAGCATGGTTTGGTGTTCGCCACCGACCCAACCAGCGCCTGGGCTTCGACCATTGGCGGCAATATCTCGGAAAATGCCGGCGGCAAGACCGCAGTGCTCTGGGGCACGGCCATCGACAACCTGCTCGCTTATTCCATTGCCATGCCGGGAGCAGGCATGTTGACTGTGCGACGTGTTGATCATCCGATGCGCAAGATCATGCCCGAAGATCAAGTCATCTACGATGTATTCAACGCTCAAGGTGGGCTTTTGCGTCGGGTGGAGCTACGTGGCGACGAGATTCGAAAAAAAGGTCTGTGGAAGGATATCACCAATAAGGCCCTGGGTGGCTTGCCCGGTGTGCAGAAGGAGGGCACCGACGGCGTCATCACCTCAGCCGAATTTATCCTGTACCCGGCCTATGAAAAGAAATTGACATTCTGCCTTGAATTTTTTGGGGCCGACATGGACGAGGCCAGCCGGGTGATTGTCGAAATCTCCGAGCAGTTCATCAACCGGGGCGAGGAGGCCCTGATGGCGCTCGAGCATTTCGACGAGGAGTATATCCGGGCCATCAACTACAAATTCAAGGCCGCGCGGAGCGAGTCACCCAAGGCTGTTCTGCTGATCGACATGGTTGGCCACACCACCGAACAGATCCTTCGTGGCAAGGAAAACCTGCTGCGTCTGCTCGACCGCCATCCCAACACCGAAATTTTTGTAGCCAACGACGCCGACGAGGCCAGCCGTTTCTGGCGTGACCGCAAGCGGCTCGGGGCCATTGCCGCCCGCACCAATGCTTTTAAACTTAACGAGGATATCGTTCTGCCGCTTCCCGCCCTGGCTGAATTTGCCCGCTTCGTCGATGCTACCAATATCGAGGAGGATCGTTACAACCAGGAAAACATGATACATGAGATCATAGCCTATCTGCAGGTCGCCGAGCCGATTGAAGATCCGGACTGGCTGGAAGCTAAAATCCCAAAAGCGGCCGAATTGTGCGCCGGGGCGCTGACCGGGCTTGCCGAACGCACCACCGAATCCGTTCGCGGCGAAGTGTTGCTCAAAGCACTTGCTACCGATCTGCTAGAACTATTCCGAGGTTATCCTCGCATCAGTGCCAATATTCGTCACATTTTCGAGGAGGTGCGTAAGCGGCGAATCATCATTGCCACCCATATGCATGCTGGCGACGGCAATGTTCACGTCAATATCCCGGTCTTTTCCAACGACCGCATGATGATGCAACGAGCAGCTGAGACCGCCGATCTAATCATGGCCAAGGCCGTGGAGCTCGGAGGTGTGGTCAGCGGTGAGCACGGCATCGGCATCACTAAAATGAAATTTCTCGATCAGCAATTGATCGATGAACTGAGCGAATACCGCCGGAGGATCGACCCCAGAGGTGTGATGAATCCGGGCAAGCTGGTTGATCCGAACATCATCGACAAGGTTTTCACCCCGTCCTTCAACCTGCTGGAACTGGAAGCACGCATCCTCCAGCACGGCTCTCTGGAGACGTTGGCTTCCAAGATCTCAAAATGCATCCGCTGCGGCAAGTGCAAAGCCGACTGCTGCGTGTTTTACCCGGCCAGCACCATCTTTTTTCACCCGCGCAACAAAAACCTGGCCATCGGATCGCTGATCGAGGCCCTGCTCTACGACATGCAGCGCTCTCACTTCCCGCGCTTCAACCAATTGAAAAACCTGGAAGAAATCGCCGACCATTGCACACTGTGCGGCAAGTGCCTGAAGCCTTGTCCGGTTGACATTGATACTGCCCAGGTTTCAATCCTCGAGCGCGAGATTCTCAGCGAACGCGGGTATAAGCACTCGCCCCTGCCAACCCGGATGTCGCTACACTACCTTAAAACCCGCAACCGTCTGTATAATATTCTGTTCCGCAAGACCGTGGTAGAATGGGGCGCTGGCCTGCAGCGGTTGGGCGTGGAAATGGTACGGCAGGCACCTGAAGCCCTGAAATCGCAAAAATGGCGACTGATCAGCATGCTCAAATCACCGATGATGCCGCCCTCGAAACAGACCTTACGAACCCTGCTACCTCAAACCTCGCTCAACGAAGCCCTGCTGCTCAACCCTCCGGAGACCATCAAAAAAACAGTCTTTTACTTCCCTGGTTGCGGTTCTGAACGGCTGTATGCTGACATTGCCGAAGCCGCGATCTACATCCTGCTCAAAACCGGAGTGCGGGTAGTGCTGCCACCGCCGCATCTTTGTTGCGGCTTTCCAGCCCAGGCTAATGCCAAGAAAAGGATGCACAGCGACGTTACCCTGCGCGATACGATCATCCTCAGCCAAATTCGAGATATGCTCGGCTACATCACTTTCGATAGCCTGATCGTCAGTTGCGGCACCTGCCGTGAGTCCCTGCATGAACTGGGGGCGGAGACGATTTTCGGTTGCGGTCTGGTCGACATCTCCTTCTTTGTGCTGGAACATGCGCCGGAGCAGTTTACGCAAAAAAAGGAGCAGTCATTCCTCTACCACGCTCCTTGCCATGATTCTCTCCAGGGAGAAGGCAATTTGATCGTCCGGCGGATCAGCAATCAAGTAACATCGATTGACGGATGTTGTTCCGAGGCTGGAACTCTTGCCTTGTCGAGACCTGACATCGCCGGGGCCATGCTGAAACGCAAGCGCGATAACCTCCAAGTTGCAACCAGCGACACAAGGCACTTAAACACCATTGTCACCAATTGCCCTTCCTGTATCTCCGGTCTGGGCCGTAACCGCGATCTCGGCATAGTACCACAACATCTAGCTGTCCTTCTGGCCGAATCACTTGGCGGAGCAACTTGGCGCAGAGAGCTCAGCGGCTTGCTCACTACAGCCGAGATTATAACATTTTAAACGGAGCACCATTGCCCACCTCTTTCATCTGTTTGGTAAATCGGGAAGAAAAGACCCAAAGTCAAAGAACATAACCGCTACAAACCATACTGGATAAAACTACGATAGGGACATTGAAGTAAACTGATCAGGATTGAATTAATTTAGGTCGGATTTCGTAAAACCTTGCGCTGACAAGCGATTGGTGTATATTTGTGCCTCGCTTATCAAAGCATTTCTTCATGGACGGGTAGCTCAGCTGGATAGAGCGTTGGCCTCCGAAGCCAAAGGTCGCGGGTTCGAATCCCGCCTCGTTCACCATTTTTTTACATAAAAAGCAATAGGTTAACGCCTATTGCTTTTCTTTTTTGGTATCACAGCCGTATCACAACGAGTGGCCTGATATACATCCTTCACTTCGGCCACTGTCACTTGGTAATATCGTTCAAAAGCCGAGTTTGTAGAATGCATCGTAGCCCGTCTAATCTGCTCAGGTGTAGCAAAATTGGTAAGGGCTATGGCTGATGAATGCCGAGTTCCTCCGTACAAATCCACATCTTCGATTCCAAGATTTTTGCACGCACGTTTCCACCAGCCGTAAAAAAAGCCTTCGCCGAAACAACAACCGGCTCGACTTCGACCTATCGTTTTTTCATGTCGGAAAAAATGAAGCTTCGGAAAAGAAGGGGGAAATGATTTCAGTAGCTCGACATCTTCATCGATAAGCGGAACGATCTTAGGCCGTTTTTCTTTTGGGTGAGGAATTAAAATCAATCCGGTCCGGCGCTCAAGGTGTTCCTCTTTAATGTTCAACAACTCATTCGGCCTTATCGCAATGTAGGTGCTGAGCCACTTGATACCAAGCCAAATTCGAGGGTTAATTGAAAAGGAGATGCGTTTAACTTCTTCGATTATTGCCTGTTGGGTTTCCTTGTCGACAGTTTTTCGCCAACCAAGTTCAAAATTTATCTTCGGAAAATCGGGAAAATCAGAACGAGAAATAATCTTTCTGTTTAACATCCAGGACCAGAAAGAATGGAGACAGGAACGAAGATTCGATTTTGTCTTGTTTGAGAGCTTTTGTTCAGAAAAAAAATCTTCAAAATCAGCAAACTGTATATACTTGACGTTCTTGTCTCGAAAATATCCTTGCGCTCTGGTGATGAAAGATCGCAAATTTTTGAAAGTACCGGCTTTAATTTCCTGTTGTTTCCGTTCAATCCATTGTTCGGAAAGCATCGTGAAACTCAAAGGTTTTTTTGAACTGTAGTCCCGAGGATCAAAAGACCCCTTGTCCACTTCATAACGAAGACCATCAAGAAAACGCTCTGCTTCCCGGTAATCTGAGAAGCGTTTCCGAAGAACCCGGCCAAACTGAACAGTAAAGAGCCTCGTTGCCTGCTGATCTGGATGGACCGAACAAACCACTCCCCTCTTCCGCTCATCATGATTCATTGTTGCCCCGCAAATCGGGCACTTCTGATCAGTAAATATTCTCCCTCGCATGCACAAAGCAGTATGCGAAAGGGTAGGATAAGTCAAGAAAGCTTTCCTCAGAAGCCAGGCAACCATTGTTGCCGAATATCGAGGAACTGGACATGATTGCAGCCGGTAGCAATTAGGATTCGCGTTAGCTTGACAGTAATGTTTTTTGTATATACAATAATTCCATGAAAATTGAATTTGACCCTGATAAATCCGAGAAAAATAAACAGCAACGCGATTTGCCGTTCGACCAGGCCGTTGAATTTGAATGGGAAGACGCAATATTTTTTGAAGATGACAGGAAACTCTACCCGGAACGCCGATTTGTTGCCGTCGGGTATCTGAAAAGCAGACTGTATGTGATCTGTTTTACGCCGATTCCTGGTGGTGTGCGGATAATCAGTTTTCGAAAGGCAAACGATAGAGAGGCAAAACGACATGGCAAAACACTTACCCTTGACTGACAAAGACGGAGAAGTTCGGGAACTCACAAGGGACGATCTCAAAAAATTCAAACCCGCTAAGGATGTGTTGCCGAAAGAGTTGCTTGCCGTACTTCCAAAGCGGGGGCGGCCACCATTGGAAACGCCAAAAAAGGCTGTCAACATACGTCTTTCTGATGACGTCGTGACCGCCTTCAAGGCAACCGGAAAGGGATGGCAAACCCGAATCAATGATGTTCTCCGTGATTGGTTAAAAGAGCACAACCCAATATGATTCCAAAGTTCATTTAAAATCCTGGCAAACGCAATTGCCGGTTGTCGGTGGTTTTACCCTGCTCGCGGATCGCGGCGGCGGCTTTCATGCGGCGGGCGCGTTCGATCACGTCCGGCATGTACTCAGCGCCGAGGGGCTTATTGCCCATCAGGCCGCGTTGGGGTGTCTTGAAGATTTGTTGTTTCATTCGATTCACCATACCGTTGAAAAGCGCCCTGCCGGGAAAGGCCGAGGGCTTGACCAATGTGCGCCCAGGAGCGACCGCAAGAACGTTGCCCCTGAATGGCAAACTTGATCGACTCTTCAAGCCGGTCGCGAAGGGCGACAAGTTGGGCAAGTTCATGTTCATCCGCTTCAGCAACCCGGCGACCGGCAGCACGGATCATTCTGGAGAGCATTTTTAACCATTCCGAGGTTTCAATCTGACGCATAGGGGGAGCCTCAATGTGCAAAACACTGTCAACAATCGGTTTACAGTCTTTGTTTCATAGCTTTTCTTTGCTCGTTGGTGGAGAGCTGAGAAGCCTTTGACCGTTATGGAAGTGAACACGGCCCGAGAGGCCAAGGACCGCGTAGCCTTCTTGGATGCCGAATTGCTCCCCTTGATATTTGCAAGTGATCTTGAAATGCAGTTGTCGGCCAGAATATCGCCGGTTTATGGGTGACCACTCTTGCAATGAAAGAACATGGCCGATTTCAAAACCGCGATCGTCTTTTCTGATCTCAAATCTTTTCAAGCCGGTTCGGAGTAATTCAAAATGTTCAGGGTGGATTTTCAATTGGTGGATCATTGGTTCATTTCATGTTGGGAAAAAGGAAGTACCAATTGCCGGGCAACGGAGGAATAGACTTTTCTTCGTGAATGCAGAGGAATGAACAAGGCGTTTTCCCAGACACCGGGAACCTTCCGGCCAAAATGAAGGACAAGGGCCGGGTTCAGATATTGCTGCATGTACTCCGCTCCAGCCATCCACCGGCATAGTTCATCCCTGCTTTTGCCCGGACCGCGAACGGCAACCACGGAGTTGTGGCCGATGTAGGTCGGGGAGAGATGGAAAGTTTTTTCATTCCCCCATTGCAGGACCGGGACAGTCACCACGCCATTCAATAGCCAATAATAGGCGAGGAGATTGGAACGGTAGACCTGATAAATTGCCACTTCCTGCGGGAAATCATGTTCAATGGTGAAATCCGGAGCGGTCAGGATGCCGATACAAAGCGCCTTGGCAAGGCCCTGGCCGGAACGCCGCCAAAGGTGTTCGAGCCGCCAGTCGTCAACAAAGCAGTGCCGGGCCTCGGATACCCCACCGGAGCCGAAGCGCGACCAGGACAGTTTCTCCCAGTCGGCCAGATCAAGGAGGCAGCGGATTTTGAAATCCGAGTAATTTTCAAGAGGCGGCAGTTCCATCTTGTAGCGGTAGGCTATTTTTTCCATTCCGGTGCGCCTCCTGTACGGCGTTCGTATTCCTTGGCGCATGCCCAGTTGAGCGCCACTTTGCGCATATCGGCAGGGTCTTTGTAGCTGGACATTTTCCCGTACCGTTCCAGTCGGGCGTC
>Ga0209016_1001658_pt1 | contig 17068 bp, 8 predicted proteins | sample EPASupsiteSAE305_FD_187265 | JGI IMG/M metagenome (GOLD analysis project Ga0209016, IMG submission 187265) | Bioremediated contaminated groundwater microbial communities from EPA Superfund site, New Mexico - SAE3-05 (SPAdes) (version 2) | ecosystem: Environmental > Aquatic > Deep subsurface >...
CACTGAAAATCTTTGCTGAAAAAACCGGAATCCCGGTGACTGAAACATTTGCCGGAAAAGGAGCCCTTGCGTACAACCACCCGTTAAACCTTGGTGCCGTTGGCGCTACTGGAACCCCCGGGGCCAATGAATTTACCGCCAAAGCCGATGTGGTAATTGGCATTGGCACCCGCTACAGTGATTTTACCACCGCTTCAAAAACCGCTTTTCAAAACCCAAATGTACGTTTTATAAACATAAACATTTCGGAGTTCGATGCCTATAAACACCATGGTATCTCGCTTATCGGAGATGCAAAAGTGTGCATTGAGGAGCTTGCCGGTTTGCTCAATGGATACTCCACATCTCCAGCTTACCAGAAGCTGATTGAAACCATGAACCAATCGTGGGATGAGTATGTAACCAGCGTGTATGCCAATCATCAATCTGACTCTATTACGCAAGCCGAAATTATTGGAGCGGTAAATGAAATTGCTAATCCAAATGACGTTGTGTTGTGCGCCGCCGGAAGCCTTCCGGGCGATTTACATAAATTGTGGCGGACCGCCCATCCCAAATCGTTCCACTTGGAATATGGGTATTCAACCATGGGTTACGAATGTGCCGCCGGAATTGGAGCCAAATTGGCCAGCCCCGAATGCGAAATTTGGGTAATGGTGGGCGACGGCAACTACCTGATGATGAACAGCGATATTATTACCGCCATTCAGGAAGGAGTGAAGTACAACATTGTGTTAATAAATAACAATGGTTTTGGTAGCATCGGAAGCCTATCACAGTCAATTGGTTCGCAAAGGTTTGGAACCAAATACCGGTACCGCGATTCCGCTACCGGACAATTAACGGGTGAAGTATTGCCAGTGAACTATGCCGAAAATGCCCGAAGCCTTGGTGCCGAGGTTATAGAAGCGAAAGACATGCCCTCGTTGAAAGAGGCATTGGTACAGGCAAAAAAAAATGTGCGCACCACCGTTATTGTGGTCGAAACCGAATTAACAAAAGGTATCCCCGGATATGCATGGTGGGAAGTTGCTATTGCAGAAGTATCGGAGGAAAAATCGGTAAACGAAGCCTACAAACAGTACCGTGAACACAAAAAAGGTCAGAAATACTATTGGTAATAAAATGGCTCAATTCTAAAGCATGAATTATTTTTATAAGTAATTAAAAATAAGGTAATAAGGTTTGTATTGAATGATAATAATAATTTCTACTAAGGTGAAAAATTTATAAATAAGGTATTTTGCCATCAAAGAAACCTTATTTTATTCCCTTCGGTCATGAGAAAAGTTCAGTTTTGTTCACCTTAGTAGAATAATAGGGTAAGAATGGAATAACCTTATTAGCTTATTAGCTTATTAAATAAAGGGTTAGCAAACATATTTTTTTATTTTATTGAGTTTTTGAAACTAGCGGAATAATTCACTTAATAATTTATAATAGAGCCAAAAAAACAAATAACTGAATATTAAATAATAAAAGTAATGGATACATTAAAAAATTATATCGACGGAATTTGGATTGAAAGCAAAAATACCACTACCATTGGTGTAGAAAACCCCGCCACAGGACAGATCATGTATCAAGTACCGGCTGGCTGCAAGGAAGATGTGGCTCTGGCAGCCGAAAAAGCGAAACAGGCTTTTCCGGCTTGGCGGAATACGCCAGCTACCCAACGCATCCAATACCTGTTTAAAATGAAACAGTTACTCGAAGCTCATGCCGATGAAATTTCAACCATTTGTACCCACGAGAGCGGAAAAACTTTTGCAGAATCGAAAGCTGAAATTGTGCGGGCCATTGAAAACATTGAAGTGGCCTGTGGTATTCCAGTGTTGATGCAAAGCGAATTTTCAGAAGATATTGCCGTTGGCATTGACGAATACATGATTAGGCAACCCCTTGGGCTAGGTGCCTGCATTTCGCCCTTCAATTTTCCGGTAATGATTCCCTTTTGGTTTATGCCTTATGCCTTGGCCTGTGGCAACACCTATATTGTGAAACCCTCGGAAAAAGTACCAGGAACCATGGCCAAGATTTTCGAACTTTTCGAAGCCCTGAACCTGCCCAAAGGTGTGCTCAACATGGTTCATGGAGGCAGAAAAACCGTAGATGCCATTTTGGAACACCCGTATATTGATGCCATCAGTTTTGTTGGTTCTACGGCGGTGGCCAAACATGTGTACCAACATGGAACAGCTTATGGCAAAAGGGTTCAGGCGCAAGGTGGGGCCAAAAACCCAATTGTAATTATGCCCGATGCCGATATGGATACTGCGGTTAAAATTGTTGCCGACAGTGCTTTTGGTTGTGCCGGACAAAGGTGTTTGGCTGCTTCTATCGTTATAACGGTAGGGAGCGCTAAGGATGCTTTTGTTTCAAAAATGGTGGAAGCAGCCAAATCGAAAACTACCGGAAACGGATTGAAAGGCGCCGATATGGGCCCTGTAATTACGGCTGAAAGCAGAACCCGGATTGAATCGCTCATCCAAAAGGGAATTGATGAAGGTTGCAGCCTTTTGCTGGATGGACGGAACACACAAATTGAAGGCCATGAAAAGGGACATTTCATAAAACCAACTATACTAAGCGACATAAAACCCGGGAGCGAAACCTATTCCACCGAAATATTTGGCCCGGTACTGAGCATCACCCATGCCGAAAGTCTCGACGAAGCCATTGGCATTGTCAATCAAGGCCAGTATGGAAATGCAGCTTGTATTTTTACGCAAAGCGGTTCTGCCGCCCGTAAATTCCGCCACGATGCTATTGCCGGAAACATTGGAGTAAACATTGGTATTGCCGCACCCATGGCTTTTTTCCCTTTCAGCGGATGGAAAGAAAGTTTTTTTGGCGATTTGCACGGACAATCGCGCCACGCAGTGGAGTTCTACACTCAAACTAAGGTGGTTATTGAACGCTGGCACGATGAATGGAGTCGGAAATTTTAACCTTTTTACGATATGATAAAAATAGCAAATGCCCCATGTTCTTGGGGCGTACTGGAATTTGACCTTCAAGGTGAGGCTGCGGGATTCCAACAAGTTTTGAACGAGATGAAAGAAACCGGGTATGAAGGTACCGAATTGGGCGATTGGGGTTTTATGCCGACCAATGCCAATGAACTAAAGAAAGAACTTCAGCAACGGGATTTCCAACTTTTAGGGGCTTTTGTTCCTGTGTTTTTAAAGGACAAATCGAAACACCAAGCCGGGGTAGAATCAGCAGTTAAAACGGCTAAACTTATGGCAGATGCCGGGTTTAAAGATGCCTTTATTGTGTTGGCCGATGAAAACGGCAGTGTGCCTGTCCGTACCAACAATGCCGGACGGGTAACTCAAGCAATGAAACTTACCCGAGAGGAATGGGAAATTTTTGCTGAAGGTGCCAACAAAATAGCAGCCGAGGTAAAAAAACAAACCGGTTTGCGTACCGTGTTTCATCACCATTGTGCCGGATATGTGGAAACACCCGACGAAATTGAAATGTTATTGACCCTGACTGATCCTAAACTTTTAGGTTTGGTACTCGACATGGGACATTACCATTTTGGAGGAGGAAACCCTCTGGAAGCGTTGAAAAAGTACAGCCAACGCATTTGGCACGTCCATTTTAAGGATTGCGACCCAGCTATTGCCCAAAATTCAAGAACTAAAGAACTGGACTATTTCCAATCGGTACGCGATGGGGTGTTTTGTGAACTTGGCAAAGGAGCCGTTGATTTTAAGGCCATTGTTCAGGAGCTGCACCGCCAAAAATACAACGGCTGGATTGTGGTAGAACAGGATGTGCTTCCCGGAATGGGCAACCCCAAGGTTTGTGCCCAACGTAACCGGGATTATATTAAATCATTAGGACTATAAACCAAAGAAGAGAGATTAGAAGTTAGAAACTAGAATTTAGGAGTCAGCAACCAGCAACGAGAGACTAGAAACCAGAAACAAAACATATCTTGGAAATCATCACTTAATTAACTAATAATAAATACGATGAAAAAAATAAAAATTGGAGTTATTGGAGCGGGCAGAATCGGCAAGGTTCACGTGGCCGCCCTGGCACAAAGTGTTCCAGCTGCCGAAGTATTGATGATTGCCGATACCGATATTAAAAGTGCCCGTCAACTGGCCGAAAAATACGGTATTGCCAAATGGACCACCGATTACGAAAAAGTAATTCAAAATCCGGAGGTGGAAGCTATTATTATTTGTTCGCCTACCGACACCCACGCCAAATATATTATTGAAGCGGCCCAGGCAGGCAAGCACATTTTCTGCGAAAAACCCATCGATTTGTCTATCCCGGTTATTCAATCGGCACTTGAGGCAGTAAAAAAAGCAGGAGTAAAATTCATGGTTGGGTTTAACCGCCGGTTCGACCCGAATTTCCAGAAAGTAAAACAAATGGTTGTGGAAGGGAAAATAGGTGAAACGCATCTACTAAAAATAACCTCAAGAGACCCGGCGCCACCTCCCGCTGAATACAGTGCCGTTTCAGGCGGAATGTTTTTGGACATGACCATCCACGATTTTGACATGGCCCGCTATATTGTGGGCAGTGAAGTGGTTGAGGTTTATACCAAAGCCGCTGTTTTGGTTGACCCGGAAATTGGGAAAGCCGGCGACGTAGATACCGCCATTATTACCCTCACTTTTGCAAACGGAGCACTGGGAGTAATTGATAACAGCCGGAAGGCCGTGTATGGTTACGATCAACGGTTAGAGGTTTTTGGAACCAAAGGAATGGTGAATGTGGACAACAATTTCCCTGAAAACCACAAATACTATTCAAGCCACGGAATTTCAGGTTCGCTTCCCCTAAACTTTTTTATGGACAGATACACCCAATCGTATGCCAATGAAATTATTGCTTTTTGCGATTCGCTGAACAAAAAGGTTGACTCCATTGTATCGGGTGATGACGGTTTAAAGTCAGTAGCCATAGCCATGGCCGCAAAAAAATCGTATTTGGAAAAACGACCCGTCAAATTGGACGAAATCTATAAATAATGATTTTTAAACAAAGCATTAGGTGAAAACTATAAAATTCTTTCTATCCATAGTTCTCTTTTCCAGTGCAAGTATGGTAATGGCACAGTCCTACCATACTTACATTGATCCGTTTATTGGTTCCAGTGGCAAAGGGAATGTTTTTGTGGGTCCCTCGTGCCCTTTTGGGATGGTTAAGCCCGGTCCCGATTGCGATGTATCGTCAAATAGCGGATATTCACCCAGCTTAGACAAAGCTATTTATGGTTTTAGCCAAGTACATGTGAGCGGTACCGGTGGTGGCCCAAAATACGGAAACGTTTCCGTGATGCCTTTTTGCGGTCCGTTTACAAAGGTGGCTCAGGAATCGTTACGCGAAAATGAATTGGCAAAAGCTGGTTACTATTCCACCACATTAAAAAAATGGAACATCAAGGTGGAGATAACCACTGCTCCAAGGGTAGCCTTTCATCGGTATATTTTCCCTAAGAATTCCGAAAAAGGAGTTAAACTCGATGTTGGAAGCTTTTTAGGCGAAGAACCCATACCCGATGCCCGCGAAGCCCAGCAGTTTGTAGGTTCCGAAGTTGAAGTGATTTCTGAAAACACCATCCGTGGCTATACCCGCATCAGAGGTGGGTGGAACAACGGGAAGGCCTATACCGTCTATTTTTACGCTGTTTTCAGTCAACCATTTTTAAGTTTCGGAACTTGGAAAAACAACGAAATTGCCCCACTGGCAAGCTACCAAGTCGACGATGGAAACAAAACCGGAGCATACATTTACTTCGGTCCAACATCGGCGGATACCATCGCTGTAAAAATCGGTATCTCCTTTATCAGTTCGCTTAAAGCACTTGAAAACATTAATAACGAAATTCCCCATTGGAATTTTGAACAAGTACGAACAGAAACTGAAACCCGATGGGAAAAGTTGATCAGCCGGATTGAAGTAGATGCCTCGGCTACCCAGGCGCAAAAAACCATGTTTTACACAGCGTTGTACCACACCATGCTTATGCCCGTTGACCGCACAGGCGAGAATCCGTTATGGGTATCGGGACAACCGTATTACGACGATTTTTATGCAATATGGGATACCTACCGGACCTCGCACCCATTGATAACACTTATTGCACCGGCAAAACAAACTGAAATTGTAAATGCACTCATTGATATTTATAAATACGATGGCTACATGCCCGATGCCCGGAGCGGCAATTCCAACGGACGTACGCAAGGTGGATCCAATGCCGAGGTGCTTATTGCCGATGCGTATGCAAAAGGATTAACGGGTGTTAATTATCATGCCGGTTTGCGGGCCATGCTCAAAGATGCCACCGTTCCGCCGGGTGGAAACGAAGAAGCTGAAGGCCGCGGCGGTTTAACCGATTACAATTCGTTGGGATATGTTTCCGATAATTTTGTACGTGCCGGAAACCGCACCCTAGAATACGCGTTTAACGACTATTGTTTGGCACAGGTAGCCAAAGGGTTGGGTCGTTTGGGCGAATACCACCGGTTTATGAACCAGTCGGACAATTGGCAAAACCTGTGGCGCGACATGGAACACAATGGTTCACGGGGTTTTATTATGCCCAAAGATGCAGCCGGCAAATGGATTGATAGTGTTGCCTGTGATATGAGCAATGGACGAAAGTCTTATGTGGCTTATTCCCCGGTAGCTCAAGAGTGGCCCATTTGTGTGTGCTGGTGGTGTGGTTTTTTTTACGAAGGAAATTCCTGGGAATATTCCTTCTTTGTACCCCACGATGTACCTACACTTATTGCCAAATCGGGCGGGAACGAAGCTTTCCGTAAACGCCTGGATACTTTTTTTGATGCCAACTATTATAATGTTGCAAATGAACCTTCATTTTTGACACCCGTTCTTTACCATTGGATTGGTCGCCCCGACTTAAGCACAAAAAGGGTTCACGAAATTGTTGACAAGAATTATCGCGCTACTTCCAATGGGATTCCTGGTAACGACGATTCAGGGGCCATGTCGTCGCGGCTGGCATTTCACATGATGGGATTTTACCCCAATGCAGGGTTTCCATACTATTTAATTACAACGCCCTACTTCAAGAAAACGGTAATTCACCTTGAAAACAACCGGACATTTACCATTGAGGCCAAAAACCTTTCCCCAAAAAATTGTTTTATCAAATCGGCCAAATTAAACAACCAAAACCTTAATCAGGCCTGGATAACCCATGAGCAGATGATGGAAGGGGGCACACTTATTTTTGAAATGGCACCGGTGCCATTGGAATGGGGAAAAGAGTTAACACCTCCGAACTTTCGTTAAAAATATTGTTGCTCTGGTGAAGAAATTCGCTAAGCAAAAAAAAATGTATTAACGATAATTTTACATTAATCAATGATAAAAAAAATAAAATGGCTAAAATACCATCACAAATGGTTAAAAATTCAAAACAGCATGACAACGTTTTCATTAATTTTAGCTAACTGATAAAATGCGCATTATCAGGATACAAGAGCTAACGTTTTATTAAGTTTTAATTAATGCAATGCTGAAAAAAACAACTGATTTTTAACCTGAGATTGATAGTAATTAAATAAATTAAAAAGATTACTTATGCAACGACAAATACCAATACTAATATTAATACTCCTGATGAGTCCGGTTTATTTGTTTTCGCAACAAAAAATAACCGGAAAAGTAACTACACCCGACGATCCATTGGGGATTCCCGGAGTGAATGTCTTTATAAAAGGGACTACTCTGGGAACCATAACCGACATGGATGGTATCTATACCATAGATGTACCCAATGATACTTGCACCATCGCATTTTCATACATAGGTTTTAATCCGGAAGAATTGCCTGTAAAAGGGAGAGCAATTATTGACATGGTTTTACTTCCCTTACTGGAATCGCTAGATGAAGTGGTTATTACTGCACTTGGAATAAAACGGGATGAGAAAGCATTGGGCTATTCGGTTCAGAAAGTGAAAGGTGAAGAGGTAGCCCGGGTAAAAGAGCTCGATGTGGTAAATGCCCTCTCGGGAAAAGTGGCGGGTGTAAACATCATACAAGCTGATGGTTCTATTGGTGGCGGAGGTTCCCGTATTGTTATACGGGGTGAATCGTCGCTGGCCGGAAATACAGATCCCCTATTTATAATTAATGGCATTCCGGGTAGTGCCAACGATGTGGCTCCCGACGATATTGAAAGCATTTCGGTACTTAAAGGCGCTGCTGCTGCTGCTTTGTATGGGTCAAAAGCCGGTGCCGGGGTAGTTATGATTACATCAAAAAGCGGGAAAAATACCAAAGGGATGCTGGTTGAATTCAATTCAAACATCACTTTTCAAAGCCCCTTGGTATTGCCAGAATACCAGAACAAATTTGGAATGGGCGAAAGTGGCGAATATAGCTATTACGACGGCAATGGAGGCGGCGTTTTCGACGATACCCACCTAAACTGGGGCCCAGCTTTCGATGGGCAATTGAGACCCCAGTTTACCGGAAACAAACCTTGGGTGGCCTTTGAAGGCAACGTGAAGGACTTTTACCAGACCGGCCACACTTATGTGAATAATATATCTGTGTCCAGTTCATCAGAAAATGGGTCATATCGCTTTTCATACAGCAATACCGATCAGAAAGGGATACTCCCAAACAATGGATTGGTTAAAAACAATCTAGGGTTAAATTCTACTTTTGTGGTAAACAAATATCTCACTATCACATCAAACATGAACTACATCCGTACCGATTGCGACAACAACAAGCAGGTGGATGTGAGGTTTACCCCCCGTAGCATTGACATTGGTGCATTAAAAGATTATTGGGTGCCAGGAATGGAAGGGTACCAACAGATGAATTACCGGCGAAGTGGAAACAACCCTTACTTTGAATTGTATGAAAATCCCTATTCCTATATCGACAACAAGCTGATTGTAAACGTAAGTGCCAACCTTAAACTTACCGAGAATTTTAATATCGTTGGAAAATACGGTACCAATTATACCAACAACGAATTCTACGATAAGCATGCTTACAGCACCTTTGCAAAATATGAAAAACGGGATTTAAAAGGTTTTTATAAGAATGGGATGAATAATTTCTGGGATAGAACTGCCGAATTTTTGGCAACGTATGATCGGAAAATCTTCGAACATTTTACGGTAAAACTTTCCTTTGGAGGAACCCATTTCAGGCAAGAATCTAAAAAAATCGAAGGTTCTACTTATGAGCTAACTTATTTTGATATTTTTAACCTCAACAACCGTGATGGTTATATGTCTGCGTTGGATGAAATCTCGAAAAAAGTAACCAACAGTTTATATGGGTTCCTAAACCTTGATTATCAGGGGAAAATATTCCTGGATGTTACCCGGCGCGACGATTGGGCATCAACCTTACATCCTGACTTTAACCATTTTTTCTATCCATCGGTAGCATTATCCACTTTGGTTCATGAACTGTTTCCCTTACCCGGGGCCGTTTCGTTCTGGAAAGTACGTGCCAGCATTGCGCAGGTTGGTAATAGTGTTCCCGGCCCTTATTTCACTATAGCAGAAAAGTATCCTTTTATTACTACCAGTGATGGGTTATCTCATATAGAGCCTAATTATTTTTTTACTAATCCCTATTTAAAGCCGGAAATTGGAACAGGGTATGAAATCGGTTCGGATCTACGGCTTTTCCAAAACCGGTTGGGATTCGATGTTACCTTATATAAAACTGTGACAAAGAATCAAATTCTCAAAACTGTAAAATCAATTACTTCTGGAGGACAAGGGTATTTTACAACTAACGCGGGACAAATTACCAGTAAAGGGATAGAAGCCACATTGAACCTGGTTCCCATTAAGAATAAGGATTGGACTTGGGAAATGCAGATTAATTGGTCGTTGGACCGTACTTACCTCGATGAATTGATTGACTCATTGCCAGAAATTCACAAAACCCAAGATGTAAATAGCTTTTTAGCAATTGAAGACAAAGTTGGCCAACGCAGGGGAACATTCTATGGAAGAGCTTATGAACGGGCTCCCAATGGAGAACGGCTGTACAGCCTTTCGGGCGATACCCGTTTAACCGAAGATACTCAATTGGGTAATTACAACCCCGATTGGATGGCCTCTTTTAACAATACCATCACTTACAAATGGTTAAGCCTCTCCTTCTTATTTGATCTGCGGTATGGTGGTTTGATTTACAATGAAATAGAACGCAAACTAAATATGTACGGTTTGTCGGAAGCTACATTGCTGAACAACCGCGAAGGCATTGTTCCCGATGGGATGGTTCAGGAAAATGGTACCTACCGGAAACTAACTCTTGAGGATTTGGAAAACTATGGAAAAATTGGAGGGCAATCGGGACAGGAATATTGGGCTACGCAAATGGAAGAAACGGCACCGGAAAACGTTTTGGTGGACGATACTTATTTAAAATTGCGCGAAATGCGGCTGGCTTTTGAAATGCCTAAAGATTGGATCAAAGTATCTTTTGTAAAATCAGTAACCGTGGCGCTCATCGGACGGAACCTTGCCGTGTGGTCGAAAGTAAAACATATCGATCCTGAAACTTATGGCGAAGCCACCGAAAAAAATGACTTCGACGGTACCACTAAAGTCCCCGGGTATGCTGTTTCCAACATGCCATCGGTACGGAGCTATGGTTTTTCATTAAGTTGTAAATTCTAAACCTGTTGTTATGAATAAAAAGATTATGTTCATCCGCTTATTATATATTTTCTTAGGATTCATGCTTGTATCGGGGTGCGATACCTGGGAAAAGGATATCAATATTAACCCCAACAGCCCCTCCACCGGTGGAGAATCAACCAGCACTTATGACTTTGAACCCAGTGAGTTTATGCTGGATATGATTTATAATGTGGTACATGGTTGGGATTACATTCACTGGAATGTAGGAACGGCAGTATGCGAATACCATGGAAAAACCATCAGTCTGAGCCAGGGAAACCGTCATCAGGCGTGGCATGCTTTTGATGACTCCAACGATGGAGGCCCCTGGGTTCAGGGATATAAAACCGTCCGTTACATTAGAAACATGCGGAATGCCGCCGTTGCTAACGATGACAAAGAATATCAAGCAATTGCCACTATCTGGGAATGCTACGATTTTTTTAATTTGACTTTATTGTATGGCGACATCCCTTATTCCCAGTCTATTATTGATGATGCCCCGTTAACACCCGTTTACGATAAACAAAAAGACATATATTTTACACTTATCAACAAACTGAAAACTGCCGGCAAAAGCCTTGACCCCACCTCGATGGTGGATGTAAACACCGATCTGATTTTTTATGGCGATGTAAGCAAGTGGAAACGGTTTGCCAATACGCTATTAATACGCTATGCCATGTATATGGCTGATGCTGCCCCCGACTCCGCGGTAGCCCTGTTGAACGAGGTTATACTGAATCCTGAGGTTTACCCAATTATGGAATCGAATGCCGATAACGCCATGTTCCATTACGATGGGGTTCAATACAAATCGCAATACTACAAATTATCTTCTTCCAAAATTGATGAGGCACCCTTTAGTAATGTGTTTATTGAACGTTTGGTGAGCCTAAAAGATCCCCGCTTACCTATTTATGCCAAGCCTGTGTCATCGGTACATGATGACCCAACTAAAAATATACTTCCTTCCAACGAAGGAGTCGATAAATACGCGGGGCATATTTATGGAATAACTACCGACAACGCTTATGCATCAGCTTGGAACGACGGTTCCAATTATGCATCGAAACTGGGCGACTACTTCCGGACAGAAGATGACAAAGGAACTGCCACCGAAGCTTGCGCCACAGTGCCTTTAGCTTTAGCCACCTATTCCGAGATGTTGTTCTTTTTGGCCGAAGCCACCGAAAAAGGGATGATTACAGGACAAACCGCGAGACACTATTACGAGAGTGCTATTGAAGCTTCCTTTGAGCAATACAATGCCTCATTTACCAGCGATAAATATAGCAGAGCTTTTGGCAACAGCGCCCTCAATTCGGTAACCGAATATGTGAGCCAACCCGATGTATTATATACCGGAGGCCGCGACAAGCTTACCATGATTGCTGAACAAAAGTGGATAGCCAGTTTCTTAATGATGTTTGAACCCTATTTCGACCACCGACGGACAATGCTGCCAAAACTTAGGGCATCATCAGGCTCTGAGGCCTATAGTTCTACCGGAAGTGCAACAAAATGGCCATCACGGGCTGCTTATCCTAATTCGGAAACATCAACCAACAAAGCTAATGTTGAATATGCCAATGCCAATGCCTTTGACATACCCGTAGTGGATCAGGCAACCCGGAATCTGGCGCTGATGTGGCTGATGCAACCCAAAGGTCAAAACTGGTTGCAAATGCCGGTATTTCAGGAACCAAATTACAAGGCCGATTACCCTGCAAGGGAAACCGACGCTGACTTTGGAACCAATTTCAATAACTGGTACACCCAAAACTGGAATTCTATGTTTTGGTGGAAAAATAACGACAATTAACCTTTTATATCTATGAAAATGAGGAACTTTTATATAATCCTAGCCCTGGTTCTCTTTTTGGGAATGGTGGCATGCGATAATGTTGACGATGGATACCGTATTGATTACGGGGAATCGACATCTCAACTTACCGTAGAACTTTTAACTGCCGATCGTGGCTCTATTGGAGATACCATTATCTATGATATTCAGGCAGCTTCTGAGGTTGAAATAAAATCGATGGTAGTGGCTACCTCTATTTCAGGAGAATCAGGAACCGGGTATGCCATTCCTTCCGGTGAAACCGATCCACTTATCGACCATGTGTATGGGACCATTCAACCCGGCACCAAAGCATTTAACATTCAATTTAAATACGTGGTGTCACAAGATACCGTGGATGCTACCATCAATTTTATGATGATTGATGAGTTGGGTAAAAAAGAAAAAGTTTTTGAACTTTTTACCATTCCTCCAATAGCCTCCTATGATAGCCTTGTATTATATTCAAAAACACAATCGCTTACCGACGGATTATCAACAGTAGATGGCGTAGTTTACCACAACCTAACGGAATATGAGGATGTAAATGTGGTAAATAATGCCGTTCAGGAAGCGTTGGACATGGTGTTTATTGTCAACAATGACGTGGCTATGCTGGTGGCTCCCTATAATGGAACATTTTGGTCCGGCATGACAATAAAAAACAAAACCTTGTTTAAAAAGATTACCAATGTAACCTCCACCGATTTTGACAACCTCACCAATGCCACACTTTCGATTATTACGGAAGAAAACGAAGTAAAAAAAGGGGGTACCAGCATGGGTGATTTAAAAGTGGGCGATATCATTGGTTTTCGGACTGACTTAGCTTCAACCAATCCTTATCACTTTGGATTGATCCGGATTAATGCCATTCATCCTACCAACGCAGAATACTATGAAGGTGTAAGCTATATGATTGAAATGGATGTAGTTACTCAAAAATAAAAGTTAAACAGATGAAAAAAGGAATTTTACTATTTTACACGATACTTGCCACGCTAACAACCGTAAAACCACAAGATTATTCCGGTTATACACGCTGTGCCGAGCAAGATTCCTTGGCTTTGGTTGCTTTCTATAATGCCACGGGCGGCCCCGATTGGATTTCCAATTCGGCCTCAGATTTTTCAACCGCATATCTTTCCGATGATGTATTAATTTATTATACCGTTGATTATCCTAATGCAGGCTTAGGTAAATGGCTCGAAGGACCTGTAAAAAACTGGTTTGGTGTAACCCTAGCCAAGCGGCAAATTGGTAACACTGCCGATTCCGCCTGGCGGGTCATCCATTTGCATCCAACACTAAGTAGGCGTTCGGCAGGTGAGAATAAACTGGCAGGTTATGTTCCAAAGGAGGTTGGCCTATTAACCGCTTTGGAATGGTTTAAAGTAAATGGCAACGCCGGTTTAAAAAATACTGAGTTACCCGACGAATTATATCACCCAACCATACTGGCTTTTGATTTTGAAGGGGCCTTTTTTTCAGGGATCCTCAGCAGCGCTTTACGCAATTGCACCAATTTGAAATATCCCAATTTCCGCGACAATTATTTCGACAGCATACCCGTAATTGATTTTATTACCGATCCCTGGGCTTCTTTATGGGTTTACCGGAACCAAATTTCATGGGCAACTCTGGAACCCACAGTAGCCTATATGGTGGACAAAGGCTATGAATATGAAGCCCGCGATCAGCATGATGTAGGCCGGGCATCTGAAATTGTGGTTGCACCGGGCAGCAGCATAACATTAACATGCAACGATGCCGGAACACAGGGAACCTGTACCTGGTATAAAAAAGGCTTTAACACTTACATGACGGGTACCACTTATACCGACAACAATGTTACTGCCAGCGATACAGGTAATTATACCGTTGTTATTGCTAACGAATACATTAGGCTAAACGATGCCAATGCCGATTATGTAAATACTTTTACCAAACCGATTCATGTAACGTTCGTTCCTTCAGTTCCTGTGGTTAAAAAAGCCTATACCTCTTATAGCGGGAACACAATATCGCTTTCGTTCAGCAAACCCATGGTTACTCCATTATCTGCTCAAACCACTGAATTTACGGTGACCCGAAACGGTGCATCTATTCCTGTTAACGGAATTAGCCGTACAGGCAGGCTGAATGAAATCATCACTCTTGAATTGGCAGCATCCATCTTGAAAAATGATGTGGTAACCCTTTCTTATACTAAAGGTACCGTGACAGATGTTAATGGTGGTGCTTTAGATTCATTCGCAGCCAAAGCAGTAACAAATATCACCAGGGAAACTCCAACTATTGTATCGGCCATTACCAATGCCAATGGGGAAAGTATAATTTTAGAGTTTGACCATTTTATGGACCCTGCCACCTTCAATGCAAACAATTTTACAATTTCTGCCACCACTGAGGTCAATGTTACCGGGATAACCCTATTAAATGGAGATATTAACACGAACATCTCCAAAAAGATTGCCCTCAACCTCGATGGCTCCTTAAACAATGCAGACATTATTACCGTAACATACCAGAAAGGTGATTTAACAGCATTGTACGGTGCGGCTCTTCAATCATTCTCTGATTTTCCGGTGGAGAATATTGTGAGCGAAAACAAGGTTTCAATGAACTTAAAAGTAGTTGATGGTACCGGTTTGATTGGCCAAGTGGTTGTTAAAGGCGATATGAAAAACTTACCTTTCCCACTTTTCGATGATGGCACCAATGGCGATGAAACTTCTGGGGATCATACCTGGACCATAAACCTACAATTAAACGATGGCAGCTACGATTGGGAAGTATATAACCGAATAGTTACCATTACCTATGATACTGTTGTTAACACTGATCCAATTACCGGGGTCATTACCTATACGATTACTCCCGTTCAAATCAACAATGATTCGTTAATAAGCGGTACCGCAAATCTTAATTTATCGGTTTCGTACGCCCAAGGCTCGGTTACAGGCGATACCGTGTTTAATTACCGGACAAATTCCGTGACCCTCATCCTGGACATGAAAGAGTATCTGGCTGCCAATGAAGTACAAGCTATTGAACCCTATTTAATGGGAATTAACAACGATTGGAGCACGGGTATGTTAATGACAGCTACGGACGAAAACCACCCCGATTCCAGCTACATTACAACTGCAAAAGGATATTTACCCGGTGAGACTATCATTTTCAATTTCAGGAATGGCAACACCTGGGAAAATAACTCGCCCATGAAGCGGTCGCATACCGTTGTTGCAAATGATACCGTATGGTGTACTTTTGGACAATTAACTGACATTCCAGGCAATTCCTCAGCCGCAGAAAAAATGAGCATTTATCCAAACCCTGTTGCTGGTGGCTTCCTCTGGATCAGCTTACCGAATCATGAAACTATCAAAAAAGTAAACATCTATACTGTTTTGGGGCAAAAAATTAATACTATCCAAAATGCGGCCTCACCAATGGAAATTTCATCGCTGAAACCCGGAATATACTTTTTAGAGGTAACCGATCATTCCGACCGGAACTTCCAAAGCCGATTCATTAAAAAATAATTGTCTAATGTTTAATAAATAACTACTTGTATGAAAAAAACCTTTTTACTTCTACTTGCAATTTGCCTTTTACCGGGATTTTCACGGTTGAAGGCTCAGGTTCAGGTTGCCGACTCCCTGGCCTTGGTCGATATTTACAATGCCGGCGATGGGTCTAATTGGACCAGTGCCACCAATTGGCTAACCGGGCCTGTAAACACCTGGCAACATGTAACTGTAACCGGTGATAGGGTTACTGAACTAACCATCAACCAAGCCAACATGGGAGGTACCCTTTCACCTTCAATCGGTCAGTTAACAGAACTTACCCGTTTCGAAATCCAGGATGCCCCAAACCTTACCGGTCCTGTTCCTGCCGAATTATGGAACTGTACCAAAATTACAAGGTTGCAAATCAAATTCACCGAAATGACAGGCCAACTGCCATCGGCAGGTTTAGCTAACATGACCGCCTTGGGTGAAATCAACTTCCAGCAGACCTACTTGGGTGGAACCATCCCTGAGGAAGTATTTACCTTACCTGCACTGACAAAAGCGTATTTGCACGAAAGCAACTTTACAGGTACCGTACCTGCAACAGTTGCCAATGCCACCCAACTCACCCGTTTGTATCTGCAAAGCAATAAATTGGTTGGTCCTCTGACTTTTGTAAATATCAAAAATACTGCTTCAAAAGTCCAGTTAACGGGTAACTTCTTTAGCTTTGCCGATGTAAAACAGTACCACGACTCGGCTGCTAACTACGCCCTTACCGACGATTATCAGTTTGCAAAAGAAATCACAACCATTGAAATTGGGTTGAATTCCGAAGAAACCCTCGATGGAACAGTGGCCGGCGCCGAAGCTTATGCCTGGTTTAAAGAAGGTTTGAGTACCGTTTTGTCAACCGATCCTACCTACCAGGTTTCGGCCACTACTTTGGATGCTGAAGGAACTTACACTTGTAAGGCGCAATCATCACTGGTTGCTAATTTCGATATCCGCTCTATCTACAAAG
>Ga0209016_1001661_pt1 | contig 17029 bp, 13 predicted proteins | sample EPASupsiteSAE305_FD_187265 | JGI IMG/M metagenome (GOLD analysis project Ga0209016, IMG submission 187265) | Bioremediated contaminated groundwater microbial communities from EPA Superfund site, New Mexico - SAE3-05 (SPAdes) (version 2) | ecosystem: Environmental > Aquatic > Deep subsurface >...
GGGCTCCATCCGTGGAAAGCCGGGAAAATTCCCGGCGGCTGGGAAACCGCTCTCCGCGAGAGACTGCTTCAAAACTCCCGGGCCTGCATCGGCGAAGCCGGTCTGGACATGGCAAAGGATGAAAACTTCTGGGAACAGGAAACCGCCCTGGCCGTCCAACTGAAGCTGGCCGAAGACCTCGGCCGCCCGCTGGTCCTGCACTGCGTGCGGGCATGGGGCAAAATCTCTGAGATGCTCTCCCGGCACCACTTGAGGGCCGGCTTCATGATTCACTCTTTCGGCGGCTCCGCCGATATGGTCAAAATTCTGGCCAAAGAGGGCGGTTACTTCTCCTTCACCGGCGAGACAGCCGACCCGCGAAGAGAAAAACTCCGGGAAGCCCTCGCCGCAGTCCCCCGCGACAGGCTTCTTTTCGAAACAGAATCACCCGCCATGAAGGGCAACAACCCGCCCTTGTGGCGAAGGGAACCGGCGGGCCTGCCGGAAGTCATCGCCGCGGCATCCGACGCGCTGCAGGTTCCTTATGAGGAGCTTGCGGCGGTATCCGGGAAAAACGCTAAACGGTTTTTTGGAGCGGGGAAATGACGGAGTTTTCTGAAAATGACAGACTGGCCCGCCTGCGCCTTATGGTGGGGGACGAGGGTGTGGAGAAACTGCGGCGCAGTTTCGCGGTGGTGGTCGGCCTGGGGGCGGTTGGAAGCTACAGCGTGGAAGGACTTGCGCGCTCCGGCGTCGGCAGGATGCGCCTTGTGGATTTCGACACTGTACATCCAAGCAACATAAACCGCCAGATTTTCGCGCTTTCCTCTACTGTAGGCAGGAAAAAATCCGAACTGGCCCTTGCCCGCGTCAAAGACATCAACCCGGACTGCGAGGCCGAAGGGCTGGACCTTTTCTGCGCCACGGACACCATAGACGCCATATTATCCGGAAACCCGGACATAGTCATCGACGCCATAGATTCGCTCGGACCAAAATCCTACCTTATCGCGCAGTGCCTGAAGCGCGGCATACCGCACATATCCTCTATGGGGGCCGCCCTCCGCACGGACCCCACGCTGGTCCGCTTCGGCAATTTTTCGGAAGTCAAAAGCTGTCCGTTGGCGCGCAGGGTGAAAGATCTGCTGCGCCACTACGAGGCGGAGGGCGATTTCGAATGCGCTTATTCCGTGGAACCGGTTACCGACCGCCACCGCAAAGCCACGATAAAACCGATCTCAAAGGACGACCCGGGAGGAAAGGGCCGGGCACGTGCTATGCTCGGCAGTCTGCCTACGTTAACAGGAATGTTCGGCCTGACAATAGCCCATCACGCCATACGAAGGCTTCTGGGGGGAAACATATGACATGGAAAGGAATGTTTAAGATGAACGTGAAACTGCGGGCCGCGGCGACGGCATTGCTTCTGCTGGGTTCCCCGGCGCTGACCAGCGCGGGGGAAAGCGGCCCCTGGCGCTTCGACTACGCCAACGACATAGGCTACATGGCGGGCAGCATGGATTACGACATAGGCGGCATAGTGACTGATGGAGGCTCGGTCTCCCGGGACAACGACCCGCTTTCAAAACTTGAATTTCCCTTCAACGTCTTTATGCTCTCGGTCAGGGGCGGCGTCACCTACTCTGACCTCGTGGAAACCAGGCTGGACTATTCCCGCAACATCAATGACCCTCGCAGCAGAATGAAGGATTCGGACTGGACGGACAACTACAATCCGTCGCTCAAAACCATTTATTCCGAATCCTCCGCCGCGCTCAACGCCTCGCTGCTGGATGCTTCCGTCAGGATATGGGCTGTTAAAAAGCGCGACGCCGGCGGCAATGTAACCGCCGCCTTCGGCCCGGGAGCCGGTTACTATTACCAGAACCTGCACTGGGATGCCGGCAACGGGGAACAGTGGTATCCGTCCGACCCGACCCGTCCCCACGACAAATTCCGGGGCCTTGCCATAACATACGACGCCAAAATATTTGCGCCCTATGTCGCGCTTTACGGGAAGCTGAATGTGGCGAGGCTGCTTCTGGAAGGGGATCTGGGCTGGTGTTTCGTCACCACGCAGGAAGTGGACGACCACGTCATCCGGGACAAAATAAGCAGGACGCACGGCACGGGGCACGGCATCAAGGCGAACCTTTCGGCCAAGTACTTCGCGGGCAAGGACTTTTATCTCCAGTCCCGATTGGGACTGTTCAGCTTCGCCGTGAAAGGAAATCAGTACCAGGATTTCGGCGGCGGTTACATCCTGACCATAGAAGACAAGACCCGCAGCGAGCAGTTCTCCTTCAGTCTCGGCGCCGGATACAGATTCTGATACTTGCGGCGCAGTCACCGTTTAAAAAAAGAAGCCCCCGGAAACGGGGGCTTCTTTCAGTTCAAACTCAACCCGCGGGGAAGAGGGAACTCCATCTCTTCCTGCGGGCGCGGGTCATTCTTTCGACTTGACCGGGAACTTGTTGGTCACGTTAAGTATCAGCTCGTTGCCGGGCAGCTCTATGGTGGCGGGCTCCGGCGGCAGGCCGGCGCTGCGCTTCATCAGGGCCGGGAGGTCGATCATTCTTATGGTCCGGCTGAACATGGTGTGGTAATAATAGCGCAGGTTCACCAGATCGGCCATTGAAGTCCAGCTTGTGGCTTCCTTGACCACCTTCACCTTGTCCTTCTTGTCCGCATTGTCGGCTTCCGCGCCGGAGGCCGAGGGAGTGCTTATCTCCACCACGGACCCTTCTGGAATGTCGAACTGGTTAAGGACGCGGAAGGCGCGAAGGACGGCTTCCTCGGGGGTGTAGATGGTGTTATTGGCGAGCGTGTCGTTAAGCAGGAACGCGGCGCGCACGAAGCGGGAGGGGGAGGTGAAATCCCCCGGCAGGCCCAGAAGCCCGGTTCCGTTGCTCAGCATCTTGTAATCCCTGCCAAGGACGGTCACGCTTTCGTAATTCTCCGCCTTCAGGTTGACGTAGTTCTTGAGGTTCGTCACCTGCCAGTCGTAGGTGGGGTTGTTGGTGATGACGCCGATGGAGTCGGTTATGACGGGTTTCCCGTCAATGAACTCTATGACGATGGAAGCGCCGGTCTTATCGGTCACCTTGTAGTGGAGCTGGGGGAACTTCTCCGGTTTGGTGACGGGAATGCCGAATAGCGTGACGTCGAACTGGCGGACGTGCACTATTTCAGGTATGGCGAGGGCGTCCCGCAGCTCCTTGACCGAGACGAAGCGGCCCAGCACCCACGATATGAAGTCCATGTCGGACACGTTGCGCTGGTCGGCCCTGTATGGGGCGGAGGAATAAGTCTCCGTGCCCATATGGTAGAACCCGGCGCAGGAAAGACCCTTCTCGTTGATGCCGTCGTTAAGCTCCTTCATCGTGTACTGGACTTCGGCGTCCTTGTAGCGGAGGGGGCGCATCGGCGTGAAGCCAACGTAGGAATACAGCACTTTCCAGGTATGGCCGTCCACGTGGACGCCGCTTTCCAGCGTCTGCACGCAGGTCTTTATGCCGGACTGGACGCAGCTTGTGTATTCCGTGCCAGCGGGCATGTAGAGCAGCTTCCAGCTCGTCACGTCCGGACCGAACTCCATCGTGCGGCCGGCAAAGGCGTAATGCCCGTTGCCGAAGCCTTCCATGTCGAGGGAGAAATCAATGCCGGTGCAGGCCGAGGCGGGCCCCGAAACGGCCAGCAGCGCGCCGAGAACGCCAGACGCCAACAGCGCCCGGCCGGTTTTTTTGCGAATATTTGTCATCATGTTTGTCTCCATATTGACGGTAATAGTCACTCGTTGACGATAACGGGCTTCCATTTGCCCTGCATCGTATCCTGTGGAAGGCTGTCATCCACCACCTTCACGTCAAGACGGGCAGTCTCGGCCTTCACTGGATTGAGATGCCGGCTTTCGGCCGCGAGCTCGGCGGCGGCTTTCTTCGCCAGCACGCCTTCCACCCGCTTGCCGTTGGCGCGGATGAAGAAGCTCTCCCCGTCCTTCTCCACAAGGGCGAAGCCGTCCGAGGAGAAGTCGGACGCGGAGGAGAATGCCGGCACGATGGCGAAATTGCCCTTACGGTCGATATAGCCCCAGAGACCGTTCTGCTGCGCCGCCGCCAGCTTGCCGGAGAACTGCCGGCAATTGTCGAACTTGGGATTCACGACGAACCTTCCGTCCCGGTCGATGATGCCCCATTTCGTGTCGTACATGACTACGGCCAGTCCGTCGCTGAAGCTGGTGGCCGAGTCGAATTTAGGGTCTATTGCCCAGGAGCCGTTTTCCCGTATATAGCCCCAGTCGCTGTCGCTTTTGACGGGGGCGATCTTCTTCACGAAACTGCCCGCGCCCGCGAAGCGGGGATTGATTACGAAACGGCCGGTCTTGTCTATGAAGCCGCACCTGTCGCGCAGGCATACGGAAGCCTTGCCTTCGCTGAACTTGTGGGCCTCGTCGAACTGCGGCGGTATGACTACGGCGCCCTTTCCGTTTATATAGCCCCACATGCCGTTCTGGCGGATTGCCACCATGCCTTCCGAGTACTCTCCCATCCCTTCGGTGAAGCCCGGCGTCACGGCGTAGCGCCCGTTCTTGTCCACCAACCCCCACTTGTTGGCCAGTTTGACAGGCGCGAAGCCGTCGTGGAAACTCTTGACCGCGCTGAATATCGGTTCTATCAGCAGTTTCCCCGCGGCGTCAACGAAACCCCATTTTCCGTTGATGTATATGCCGGCGGCCCCTTCGGAGAGAGCGAGAAGCTTTTCTCCTATAGTGGCCTCCTTTTTCTGCTTCTGCGGAGCGGACCAGGCCATGCCGGAAAAAGACACGCAGCATAACGCGGCGACCGCTATCGCAAGATGCTTCGACTTTGTTTGATTTGACATTTTAACTCCCTTCAGGATGCACTAGCTCTACTACTCAAATCAGCTTAGCAGAAAGAGATTCCGCTGTCTATTCGGTTTAGACCGAAAATACGGCGAACATGGGGCAAAAAGAAGCGCTCCCCGTAACATGGGGAGCGCGGAAAGGTTGGCAGGACCGGACTTTATGTCAGCGCCTGCCGCGTTTCCACTGCTTGAACCTCCAGACGTTTTCAGGGGGAGCGGAGGAAACCGGGGAAAGGTCTATTTTCCCTTCCGCGCTGTCCACGGCGCAAATCTTCACTTTGAGTTTAGTGCCGGGTTTCAGGAAAACCCCGCGCAGAAAACCTTCGGCCCCGGTATCGCCAAGGGCCACGAAGGAGCCGCTGTCTATGGAGGAGGTCGCCATGCCGTCAAAATCCCGTCCGACCATCCCGCTGAACAACTGCGCGCGCAGCAGGTCTACGGCCTTATGCTCCGCCTCGGCGGCGGCCCGTTCCCGCTCGGAGCAATGGGCCCCAGCGGCCGCCAGAGGATGGCTTTTCTCCGGCCGCTTCCGTCCGCCGTCAAGCAGGGCGGCGACGGCGCGGTGGGTGACAAGGTCTGGGTATCTGCGGATGGGGGATGTGAAGTGGGTATACGCCCGTGCCGCTATGCCGAAATGCCCCGAGGAAACAGGAGAATAAACCGCCTGCCTCATGCTGCGCACCAGCAGGGAATTGACGAGTACCGAAAGGGGGTGCTTTTCCGCGATTTCCAGGATTTTTTGCAGCGCTTTCTGCGGATGGGCGCCGAGCAGATTCCCGGCGGGCAGGCCCATCTCGCCAAGAGCTTCCGCCAGGGCCTCCAGTTTCAGTTCATCCGGCTCGTCGTGCCGCCGGTGCAGGAAGGGGATTTTGGCCGCCAGCAGTTCCGTGGCCACGGCCTCGTTGGCCAGAAGCATGAATTCCTCTATCAGCCGGTGGCTTTTGAGTCTGGGCCGCAGAGTTACCCGGACGGGACGTCCGTCCCGGTCCACTTCCACCGAATACTCCGGCAGGTTGAAATCCAGCGCGCCGCGCTTTATCCTGCGCTTATACAGCGTCTCCGCCAGCGACCCCATGCGCGCCACGGCCTCCGCCGCCGCTGGCGGGACATCCGGAACGGCCTTGCCGTCAAGCAGGAACTGCGCCTCCTCGTAAGTGAAGCGGCGGCAGGAGCGTATAACGCTGCGGCAAAGCCTGCGCTTGGTCACTCTACCGGAGTGGTCCACATCAATGAAAGCGGAAAGCGTCAGGCGCGGAACATCCGGCAGAAGACTGCACAGATTGTCCGAGAGAGCCGGAGGGAGCATGGGGATGCCCCTGCCCGGAAGGTACACGCTCGTGCCCCGGGAATATGCTTCCCGGTCCAAAGCGGTGCCGGAAGCGACGTAATGTCCTACGTCGGCTATATGCACGCCAAGCCGCACCGCGCCGCCGGGAAGCGGCTCAAGCGACACCGCGTCGTCGAAATCCTTGGCGTCCGCGCCGTCGATTGTGAATACCGGCAGGGAGAACAACTCTTCCCGGCCGCTCCACGCGGAGGGGGGGATATCTTTCGGAAACGCCCCGGCCTGCGCCAGGGCTTCCGGCGGAAATTCCGCCTTTATGCCAAGGCTCCGCAAAACGGCCGCAAGGCGCACGCCCGAACCGCCGGGCTCCCCGAGTATTTCGGTGACCCTGCCGGCCGCCCCGCAAGACGGCGAGGGCCAGCGCGTTACTTCCAGCACGCAGACCATCCCGTCCGAAGGCTTCAGCCCGGAAGCGAATGACAGGGCCTCCGCTGGAGGCGCGTCGCCCTTTTCAGGGAAAACGGCCCATTTATCGCGCACCTGCCTTAGCACTCCCACGACAGGCGCGCCCGAATGCCTGACCACGCGCACTATTTCCCCGCTGAAGCGCCCGTCGTTTTCACGGCGCACGCGCGCGAGCACCCTGTCCCCGTCCATCGCAAGCTCAAGCCCGCGCCCGCGCAGAAAAGCGTCCTTCCCGCCCGGAGTTTCGGAAAGGAGGAAAGCGAAGCGCCCGTGATGCTGCACGGCGCCTTCGATAAGCGACTCATGCGCCCCGGCGGCGGGGCGGCGTTCTCTTTTTTTCCAGTGAGGTCTCACGTTTGTCGTCCTGACAGGTATTTTGACTGTAGCCTCCGCAGCAGGCCGGAGGCGGGGGGAATGAGCCGGAAAGTTTGATTCAGTCAGACCAGGAGGCGCAGCGGGCGATTATGCCTTTAAGCGCCTCCGCGGATATGCCCTTAGGGGCGTAGGCGTCCATGCCGGCGTCGAGGCATTTCATCGCGCTGTGTTTGTTGATGTGGGCGGTGAAAGCTATTATTATCTGCCGTTTGTCCCCGGAAGCGGCTTCGTTTTCCCGTATCTTGCGGGTGGCTTCCAGACCGTTTATGCCGGGCAGTTCCAGATCCATGAGTATGGCGTCGTAACGCGCGGATGCGGCTTTCTTGACGGCCTCTTCGCCGGATTTAGCCATATCGGACATCCAGTGGAACGCGGACATGGAGGCCGAGATGGAACGCCCGGACACCGGGTTGTCCTCCACTATCAGAATGCGCAGTTTTCTGCGCCGCTTGGTTTCAGGCATTTCGTTCCTCCGGCAAAATCACTGCGGCTTGATCAGCAGTTCCATTTCCAGTTCATCCTTCATCGGTATGCCGTAATGGCCTATGACAGGGATGGAAGGTTTCAGCTTGCGCGCGGTGTTGACGGCGTCGCGGTATACGGCTGTTATCTCGAACCCGCGCCGCTGGAAAAAACGCAGCGCGTCGATATTGTCATTGTTTGTGACAAGCCATATGCGGCGCACGCCCAATTGCGTCGCCTTGCGGCGCACTTCCTCGATAAGGGCCTTTCCCAGACCCCAGCCCGGAATCAGGCTGTTGAGAGTCACAATTTCCAGGCCGTCGTCCTTAAGGGAGTAGGTAAGCAGTCCCACTATGCGCTTTTGGTCGCTGGTGCAATCGAACGCGACAAGGCCTTCCAGCTCGTGCGGCTTGTACACGGTGGAATGCACGACGACGGTCTCGTCATGCCAGAATTTATGGATGAATTCCTGCACCAGAGGACGAATCTCAGGATTCACTTCCGAAATACCGAAACAGCGCATAAAAACACTCCCCCTGTAAGAACTTCATTCATTTTGCCATATATGCCCCCTTCAGCAAAAGGCCGAAAACTCCGGCATCGGCCCCATTCCCCGGTGGGCCCTTTGGACCTTGTGAGCACGGCTCGAAAGGTAGTATAAATATATTGAGGCGTTTACAGGTCAAGGGAGGAGTTTATGAAAAGGTTCATCTCGACTATTTCGATTCTGGCGCTAACGGCATCGTTCTCCGTTTCTTCCGCAGTGGCGCAGCAGGCTTCGCTTGAAAAGCTTGAAACCATGAAGGGGAAAGTCACCTCCTCCCCGAAGGTGAAGGCGACCGCGCCCGACCGTAAGGCCGTCATTGTCGCGCTGATGAAAAAGAAAAAAGCCGACCTGACGCAGGCCGACCTCGATTTCATAAAGCAGGACATGGCGGCCCATCCGGAAGACTACAAGCCGGCCAAAATAACCAACGATCTCATCCTTTCCTGCTCCAATCCGGAAAAATGTCCCGGCATGGGGCTGCTCAAGCCCGGAACCCTTTCCTCCGGCGGAGGCAATAAAATAGCTCCCATAGTGGCGGCCCCCATAATAATCGCGGGCGGGGCGCTTCTGTGGAACGTCATCACGAACGGACAGCCGGTCAACAACGCCCGCAGCATGTTCCTCGACGTGGTCCCGCAGGGCAAATCCCCGGCCCAGATGCATGGCTGGGGCTACGAGCGCCTCAACTGCTACGACTTCAAGGTAGAAACCATGTTCGGCCTTACCGGCATAAGCGCGCGCTACTGCGTTACCTATATCCCAGGCGGAACCCTTGACGGCAAGGACCGCTATCTGCAGGGCGTCGGCCTTTATGCTCTCAAGTCGGAAGTTTCAGCCCTCCATTCGCTTGACATGCAGGTTACCGCGAAGCCCTACTACCGCGACAATTACGACGGCAGCGCCATGGGCTGCGCTTCCCTGATACTCCAGATAACCCACAAGGACGGGATGTTCTCCGGCTCCAAGATGGGCACGCGTGAGTTCAACATCTACGGCGACGGCCGCTTTGACGCCGGCTACAGCAACTTCTAAAGACCCGGGCACCGATTGAAAAAGGCCCGCCCTTGTGAAAGGGGCGGGCCTTCAAATTTGTGCGGAACCCGGTGTCCTACTTGGTCTTCGCCTCCAGAACCAATGCCCCGTAAACATTCCGCGCCATCGCTTCATATCCCGCCGGGGTGCAGTGGTCGTCCCCGGCAAGAAACTTCTCCCTGCCGCCGTTTGCGGAGAGACCGTCGAAAACCGCCTTGTTATCTACCAGCGCAACGCCCTCTTCGGCGGCAACGGAAGCAATAAGGTCGTTCACCGAGTCATAAGAGCCGGGATAAGTCTGCAATATGACCTTTATTCCCCTGCGCCGGCACTCCGCGACTATTTCCTTCAGGTTGGAACGCATGATGTCTTCTATCATGAAGTCCAGATGCTCCCTGTCCCGGAAAAGACGGAAGTACTTCATGAACACCTCGTTCCCGGAGAGGGATGGCGCCCGGGCCAGCAGGGCCGCCATTTTCTTTTCGGGGAGGGACGCGTCATAGCGCTTCTGGAAGCTGTGCGCCCAAGTCAGCCACTGGAAAAAGACTTTGCTGCGGATATATTCGCTGCGTTCCGCCCCCGGCGCGGCAAGCATGGACATGGCGGTGTCGAATATCAGGTCATACTGGCTGCGGACAGCCAGATAATCGGTAAGGCGTTCAACCGTCTCCTCATCGCTGGCTCGGGCCAGAGTCGCTACCTTATCACCGGACCATTTCTCCTTTCCGGCGCGCCAGAGCAGGTATTTAACTTCAAGGTTTATCTTGAGGTACATCATGGTTCTTACCACGCGCAGCCTGCCCACAGTATTGCCGAACCATCCGCCGGAAGAGGAAAAACCGTAGTCGTTGGCGGCGTAAAGAAGCTCTTCCAGGCTAGCGTAAGGCATCTGTTCCTGCCCTCCGCTTCCGTTCTCTTTCCAGTTGGACAGGAAGAGGGGGGTGGATTTATCCCAGCCGCTCAGGTTCCATTTGTCGCTTGCTCCGGCGAGCAAAACAACGGCGTCCGGACGCACGGTGTCCACCTGCTCCCGAAACTCGCTCAGCACCTGCCGGGAATTGAATTCGCAACGACCCCGGTTTACGACCCTTGACCTGACAAAAGCCGGATTTTTACGCAACAGGCCGGCAAGCGCATAGGGGTAGTTATCCCATACGCTGACATTGCCGCCGAAGGTAAAGGAATCCCCCAGAGTCATCACGGTGTAGCCCGAGCCGGAAGACGCGCGCTCCTGCGCCTTATGGCGCGCATAGGCATATGCCAAGCCCGCGAAGCGCAGGCCCAGTTCCAGAATGACAAGACAAACTCCGCAGGAAAGCAGAGTAGGTTTTACCCAGGACTTAAATACCCCCAAAACATCTCCCTCACAAAAGCCCAACGAATCTCCCCCAAAAACAACCCGCACAACGAAACTATAGTAACTGTTTATTTGGCTAAAATCAACGATTAGATAACATTAAATGTTAGTTCACTTGGGAATTGTCCGGGAAGAACGGCTGACGGATGGAATGAAACCGACGGAAATCCGCAAAACCCGAAAAAGCCGCCGAACGGACAGCGCTTCAGGCCTGAAATGATGACATGTCGTCGAAAACAGCGCATGGTCCCGCCTTAAGATAAAAAATCGCCCCTGATAAACAGGGGCGGTTAAAGCTTCTCTGGTTTTCCTTTATTTGACCGAGAACGGAACGGAGGCGGACTGCCATTCGCCCTTGCAGGAATCCTGGCGGGTCCGCGCGCGGGAAACGGCCTTCAGCGTGGAAAGGTCTATGTTGCCCTCGCTGTCCGCCACGAAAGAAAGAATCACGCTGGCTTCCACTGCGGGGCCGCAGTTGGGTTCGGCCTTGGCGAAATTCCAGACCACGGCGTCACATTCCACCAGCTGGGCGACGCTCTTGGAATAATCATCGTCCCAAACGTTAAGGCGAAGGGGGGCGCTGACCACGGAAGTGACAACGGGGAACTTGCCCGCTATTGGATTGCCGGTCATAGTCATGGTCGGCTGACGGCCGAAGCTCTGGTTGACCGATATTCCCTGTATGGAGAATTCGGAGGGAACGGAAGCCATGTCGGCTACCTTGTTAGCCATGCGAACATATACAATCTGCCCCTTGCGGGAATAATCGATATTGGAATTCTTCCATTTAAGGACATCGCCGGAAACCGCGACGCCCGTTTTACCCTTGAGGGAAAGAGAGGCCTTGTCCACGGTGCCCTGCGCGGTTATGGAAAGGCGCAGTTCAAGCGAAGCCCGCATGGCTTGACCGCCCGCCGCGCGAAGATTTTCGCGGTAAAACACCTGTGCGCGGGCGTCGAAAGAACCATCCTGCCGGCGCTTAAGCTCTACGGGGAATTCCCCGCTTATGGGCTGGCCGGATATGGCCACGACCGGCTTGCCGCCGAAATTGTTCCTGGCTGTTATGGACTCGATGGAAATGGAAGAAGGCAGGCCAAGAGTGTCGGCTATTGAATTGGTTCCCCTGCTCCATGCAAGCTGCGTGACCTGAGAGTAGGAAGGAAACGCCTTGTATACCGGCTGCGCTATCTCCAGCGCGGCGGAAACTTCGGCGAATTTCTCGGACCTGACGGACGGAATGTCCATCCTGGCCGAGGAGAGAATGCTTTCGATTGATTGCGCCGAGACGGAAACAGGCGCGATGACCGCGACGAGCGCGGCAAAACACAGTGTGCGGCTTTTCATCAGCTTGGTCCTCCAACGTTCAACTTCCCAAGCGGAGCGGTTCCCCCAGCATTTTATGACAAATAAAAAACCGCCCCATCAGTCCCTGAGAGGGACTGCCTGAGTGTCGGGTGTGGATCAGGTACTTAAATTATAGCAATACAGCAGGCAGGCGGTCAAATCCTTCAATGAAGCGCTTCTGACTCTCCGGCGGACTAAAGGCAGAGTTAAGAACCCATCTAAAATCTCCTTATCGTAACGAAAACGTCTGTTTTGACATGAGACACAGCGGGCTGAGGCGCACAGGCCAGCAGGCCTGTAAGCTGAAGACCACGAAGTATCGGGACAAAAGCGGCGCTTGCAGCAGAATACGGAGATTTTAGATTGGCTCTAAGGACGTTTAAGGGAATAGATGCTCCAGCTTGGCGACACAAAAACCGCCTTGAAAGGTAGAGAGACATCCGCGCGGGTGAGAACATAGCTTATGCCATACATATCCGACAAATGTCTGAAACCAGTCGGAGTGATGGCATAATAGGCATCAACCCTCTCCTGCCCGGACATCGGGGCAGGAACGCCGCCTTCGCCAGGGATGGAAACCGCCCATAGGGCGTTCAACCTTTCCAGCCAGACCCTGGAATAGCCGGGAACCCAGTGCATGGCGCCGCCGTCAAGCCACTCGACAAAGGACGGTCTGCAGGAAAAAGCCCGGAACCCCATTGTTTCCGGCGGGACAAGGAACAAAGCGTCTTTTGGAGTATTGTCTGAAGCCCATTTCTCGGCCGAAAGCAAATCGGCCTCCCACGGATGGAGAAATTCAAGGGAACGGGACTGCGCGCGTCCCACCGCGGCGGGAAGGAAAGGCAGGACCGCGAGCAGGGCAAGCGCACCGGCCCTTACAGGCAAGGAAAGCCCCGTGACATTCTTGCGGTAAAGTCCGAAGGCATAGAGTCCCGCGAACAGAAGAAACATCGCCGCGCGCACTGAAAATGCGCCCTGCCGCCACACCAGCATCAAGAATACCGCCGGAACGGCAAATGCGGCAAAAACAGCTGTACGGCCCATATGAGCCCGCAGGGCATAAACGCCCAGCAAAACCGCTGCGAACGGCAGCGCGGCCGGACTGCCAATATCGAACACGGCAAGGAGCAAAAGTCCCGCGGCGGAAAAGGAGAGCAGATTGTCGTCCCGCAGCATTCCGGCGGCGGCATCCCCGGCCAGCAACAGGGCAAACAGCAGGAAAACCGTGTCCGCCCTAAACAACTGAAGCGCCACGAGCTGACGCACCGGCAGTAACGTCCCGACCACGAAACCCGCGCACCACAGCGCAATTACAGCAAGGAGGAATCTGTAGAGAACATGCCCGTGACGGGATTCCCGCGCGCGGCAATGCCATATACCCAGCAGTACCGAAGCTATAAAGAAGGCCTTCGTCCATTTCTCCGCGCTCCACAACCCCGGGAAGTAGTGGCCCGGATACCACATTTTAAGCGCCGGGATGAATTCATTCCCGGGAGGCGGGAGCAGACCTCCCTTAGGCAGCAACATAAGCCAGAGCAAGGCGGCCGGAAGGAAGACAGCCCAACCCCAAAGCAGTATCTTTTTTCTATCCTCCCGTAAAACAGTGTCGACAAGCAGGGCGAAGGCCACATAGTTTCCGGCCAGTCCGTTCAGAAAATACATCGCGCCAAGCGACAGGAAAGCCGCCGGATAAAAACCTTTCAGGTAAAACAGGAAAACCGCGGCGCCGAACGGCACGGCGGCGGATGTCTGGTAGAGGGAAGTCTTCATTACCGGGTCCTCGCCCAGAAAGCTCATCAGCGCGGCCTGCGGGGAAAAAGCCATTGCAAGAGTGCCAAGCGCCGCCGACACCCTGCTCCCGAACAGTTCCAGCCCCAGTTCCCAAACGAGGAAGAGGAAAACCCAGCGCAGAAGCAGGTATATGACGAAATGTGCGGATTCGAGAGAAGCCGGGGGAACAAGGGACATCAGCCTTGGGAATAACGAGGGGAAGAAGTCCCGGGTGGAGACGAAAACATCGCCGGGATAGAGCGTGGGGTCGGCCGCGGCCCGGACGAATGGCAGAAACTCCATGACATTCGGCCCGGTATGGAACGCATAGCCCATGCAGGCAAGCGAAGCCAGTCCCGCCGCCAGAGCGACAAGCGCCCCCTGCAGGTGCGCCCGGCCCGTCATTCGCCCTTGAAGACCGGCGGCCTTTTTTCAAGGAAAGCGATTATGCCTTCCCTGTAATCGTGGCTCTCGTATACGCGGCGGCGGAGCTCGCCGATGCGCTCGAAGGCTTCCGGCGTGATGGGATAGGCCGTCGTGAGCAGGCGGAACTGCTCCTTTATGACCGCTATCGAAAGGGAGGAATAGCCGGCTATTCCTTTCGCCAGGTTGAAGGTGAAAGACTCCAGCTCCCCGGCGGGAACCAGATGATTGAGCAGGCCGACGGCCTTGGCCCTCTCGGCGCATATAGGGGTGGCGGTGAAAAACATCTCCTTGGCTATGTTCGCGCCGAGCCTGTTGAGGAAGTGGGAAATGCCGCTGGCGTTGTAGGGTATGCCGAGCTTTACGGGGGTTATGGCGAAGGAGCAGGAGGGGTCGCCGATTATCATGTCGCAGGTGACCGCGAGGTCGCAGGCGCCGCCCCAGACGCCGCCCTGCACCATGGCGATGACGGGACCGGGATAATGCTGCGTCACGCGGAGCATCTTCTCCAGCGGGCTGTCATAGCTGAACGGGTCCTTGTGGGTTTTGGCCAGTTCGTTGACGTCAAAGCCGGCGGACCAGGTCTTCGCGCCCGGCGCCGCGCGCAGTATGACGACGGGTATTTTTTTGCGCTTCAGACTGTCCAGCGCGGACACGAGTTCGTTTATCAGCGGAACGGAAAGGGCGTTGCGCTTTTCGGGATTATTAAAAGTGATTATTCCTATATTGTCGCGTATCTCGGTCAGAATGAGCGGCATGACGTCCTCCGTTGGGCGAATCGGTATGTTGACTGTAGCAAAACGGCTAGAGAAGCAAAAGGGCGGAACACAGTATCGCGGAAATCATGGCCACGGGATAGACCAGCGAAAAGACTACGGCCGGGGAATCCGAACCCAGCGACTCGCTGCCGGAAGCGAGCGCCGCCGTGCTTGTGGTGGCGCCGGTCCAGAGGCCGAAAAGCTCCACCAGATTAAACCCGAAGAGAGAGCGCCCCGCGAAAAGACCCAGTCCCGCGCCGGAGCATAGTATAACGGGCGCGGCCAGAACTATCGGCAGATTATGCAACAGAAGCTCCGCTGTCAGGGCCTTCCCGATGCCGGCCCCCATAGCGGCGAAAAATAGGCAGAGCCCCAGTTCCTTTATGGCGCGGAGGGAGGTCTGAGGCAGATGCCAGACCACCGGCCCAGTCTTGCCAAGACGGGAGAGCAGCAGGCCGGAAAGAAGCGGCCCTGCCGCCATGCCGAGGCTTACCCCCGTCATGCCGAAGACGTTCAGTCTGATGTCCGAAATAAGCAGGCCAAGACTTATGCCGAGCGCGAATGGCACAAAATCCATTATATCCAGCGCCTTCTGCGAATTGCCGAGAAAAAGCGATATCTGCCCGATGGCGTCGTCCGGGGCCACCAGAACGAGCCTGTCGCCAAGCCTGAGCTTTATGTCTGGATGGGGGGAAAAATCTATCTCGCCGCGCCGCAGGCGGGTGACGGTGGCTCCGTAAACGCTGTTAAGGTTCATCTCACGCAACGTTTTGCCGACCACATCCCTGCTGGTGACAAGGACGGAGTGGACCTGAAGATTGCCGGGCCACGGCATTTCCTCTTTTGTTTCCCCGCCGAGAACGATGGCGGCGCGGTCAAGGCTTTCGCGGCTGCCCACCATGACGACCGTATCCCCGGCGGAAAGCACGCAGTTCGGGCCGGGTGTGAATATGCGCCCGCCCTGCCTGACGCGGGAAAGCACCGCTCCGCCCGTAATCGAGGACAGGCGCAGTTCCGCCAGGGACCTGCCGCACACCGCAGGATTCTCCACCTTGAAAACGGAAGAGCCGAGTTCCGGGTGAAGTGCCCGGGTCTGGCTATCATAGTCGGAGAGCTCTTTCCCGACATTGAACCACGGAAGCCTGGGAAGCAGCTGCACCATCGCCACCGTGGCGAGAAGGCTCAGAGGGAAGGCCGCCGCGAAAGCTATGGAAGCCCTTGCCGGGCCTTCCGGCGAAATACGGCCTCCTATGTCGGTCACGGTAGCGAGGCAGGTCGCGCTTGTGAATATGCCTGAGAACATGCCTGCGGCGGAATGAACGTCCAGTCCTAGCAGGGGCATGCAAAGCGCGGCAAGCCCGCAAACCCCGGCTATGGAAGCCACGGCCAGCGCGGTTATCTGCGCTCCGCGCCTGTTCATCAGGGAGAAAAAACCCGGACCGGCCTCCACGCCCGTGGCGTACATGAATATCGCGAGCCCGGCATTTTTAAGGTCGTCCGAAACGGAAAAACCCAGATGGCCGGAAATTCCGCCCGCAAGAAGCACCGCCGATATGCCAAGCGAAAAGAACCCGAAACGGACGCGCCCGAGCGCGTACCCGCATGCGATGGTCAGAAAGAGGATGAAAAGAGAGGTTATGTGCATGTTCGCGTTAAAATTCGCCATATCAATTATACAAGTTGTCCCGCGCCGGCACGAACAGGTATCTGACACGTTCAGCGTCCGGTGCCCGGGGTGGAAGAGGGACCCAAATATGCTATAAATCCCTTATCTTTTGGATAAGAGCCTGTCTAGAGTTTCTCTTTCGCGGCGAAAACGGGGGTTTCGGGCTCCGCCAAAGCAAAGAGAGCATCCCCGCAGACGGATGTTAGCTGAACGACACAAAGGGAGAGGCCTAAAGCGGCGTTCACGGCAGAATATGAAAACTTTAGACAGACTCAAAGACCGAGTTCCGGGGGCTTTATGGAAAACATGGACAACCAGGAATTTATAATCCAGTATGCGGAAGAATGCGCCGAGCACCTTGCCCAGATAGAGGTGAACCTTATCGCGCTGGAGAAAAGCCCCGCGGACACCACGATAGCGCGCCAGATAAAACGCTCCACGCATTCCATAAAGGGCCTGTCCGGCATGATGGGCTTTTCCGCCATAGCGCACATGGCCCACACGTTCGAGGACGCGATAATGAACGTCGGCAAGGAAGCGTACAGGCCGGACTTTACCGCGCTTTTCAGCCTGCTGGACTCGATGAAGTCGGCCATACACGCGGAAGCGGAAAAAGCCGCGTCCAAAGCGGACCAGCCCGCTACGGCCCAGACTCAGCCTCCCGCGGCCCATAAGCAGGAAG
>Ga0209016_1001663_pt1 | contig 17021 bp, 15 predicted proteins | sample EPASupsiteSAE305_FD_187265 | JGI IMG/M metagenome (GOLD analysis project Ga0209016, IMG submission 187265) | Bioremediated contaminated groundwater microbial communities from EPA Superfund site, New Mexico - SAE3-05 (SPAdes) (version 2) | ecosystem: Environmental > Aquatic > Deep subsurface >...
ATTGAAACCGGCTCGGTTACAGCGATTCAGGGCTGCATCTGCACGCGGCTGTTCGACGAAAACAACCGGTTCAGCCCGGAGTTCGACTACAGCGCAGAGGTGTGCATCGTCGCAAAACAGGTCTACCTTGCTGTCGGCCAGATGAGTGATCTGTCCTATCTGCCCGAGGCGGTATCGAGCAAGCTCAGTATGGTCCGCGGCAAGATTCAGGTCAACGAAGACCGGCAGGTCGAAGGACTGCCTTGGCTGTTTGCCGGCGGCGATCTCATCCGCGGCATGGATATCATCAACGGTGTCGCGGATGGGCATCAGGCTGCGATCGGAATCGACAAGCTGCTGAGCGCGAAATAAACCATGCCGCTGAAGCTTAAAAATTTCAGCATCGAACAATTCAACCGGGACGTAAACGAAAGTCACGATCCCGCAGCGAACTACACCCACTGGGCAGCCTACCGAACCGAAATCGGCGGGCTGCTCAGCGGCAATTTTGGCAATAGCATTGTGCTCGGCGCAGGCGCACTCAATGATGTGAACCTGCCGCTGCTTTGCGGCGCGTCGAAGCGCGTCATGCTGGCCGATATCGACACGGACGCCGTCGAACGCGGCATTGCCCGGCAAGCTCTGCTGGACGAACAAAGGCAAAAGATTGAAATCATGCGTTGCGATCTTTCCGGCGCGGAGCGCGCGCGGTTGTTCGAACGGCTGGAAGAAGAAGTGCTACGAAAAATATCCGCGGATGATTTTGCGCTTAAAATGACAGAAATTCTGGCTGGGATGACGCCCGAAATTTCGCTGCGGAGAGAAACGTTTGACCTTGTGCTGTCCTGTCCGGTCTATACGCAATTGGTCTATACGCAGATCGAGGTACTGCTTAAAATCCTGTTTGCATCCGGTATCTACGAATACGACGATCTCAATCGCATTCTGATCGCGGCGCATCGCGGTATGAGCGGCGTATTACATAAATATAATGAGAAGATGCTGGAGCTGCTTTCGCCGGGAGGCCGGCTTGTCGTGCTCACGGATATTCTGGAGATTCCGACAATCGATCCGCGCCTGCCCGCATTGAGCGAGCAAATCGCGCGAGGATACAATGACGGAGAACCGTTAAACTCTTTAATTGAGGAAAACGGACTGGAATTACCCATCAACGCGCTCGCAAGACTCGAAGAAAGCCTGGATGAAACCGAAACGCGTTTGTTCTTGTGGCCGTTCGAAACCGAAAAACAGTTCGTGGTCAAAAGCCTGTCCGGCAAAAAACAGGCAAGATAAACGTAAAATGCGAAGCAACACTTTTTGAAGGTTTTGATTCCAGCAAGATAACAATTAATCTTACTTTTTTTATAGACCAGAAGCAATGTTAGTAAATCAGTCTTTTAAGGTGTGCCCCAAAGAGTAGTCTAGCTTGAATGAGAAAAATCGATGTTTAAAAACGGTCTCAAGACCCGATTTCCGGGCAAACTCAGCCGGTGTCAAGTATGTTAGTGCGCTGTGCGGACGGAACTCGTTGCAATTCCTTCGCCAGCGTTTTTGTCTTTGGCGTCTTCAAAAGCATGAAACAGTTCATACTCAGGCATTCATCGAGGCTGCAATTGAAGGATTTGAGGCTTCTCGCCGGCGGAGCTTAAGAACACCCATGCCATTATATGTTTGTATTTCATGTTGATAATCAACTAGTTTATTGAAACGCTTTTCTCACTTTCTCCGCGTCCTTTAGTTCGGTTTCTTCTGCAAGATGTGTATAGATCCTCATCGTGGTTGTCGGATCGGTATGCCCAAGGAATCGCTGTGCGGTGAGGACATCCACGCCGGATCGGTATAAGATTGAAGCGTAGTTGTGCCGGAAGTAGTGCGGGGTGAGGATCGAACCTTTGCCGTTGTTCTCGATGCCGCGCGCGGCTTCCAGTAGGGCCGCTTGCAGCTGCCGCCAGCGGCGAACGAAAGTCGCCTGCGACCAGTATTCGCCAGTTCGAGGTGCGCGGATGATATAGCCGCTGCCGATCTGGCGGTTCTTATGGAGAAGCGACATTAGCTCGTCCGGTATGGGCACGGTGCGCACGGATGTGTCTGTCTTGACGGTGCCGACACCACCGGTGACGAAGTCGATATCACGCTCAACCCGAAGGCTGCGCGCGGGAAAATCGATGTCCGACCATCGAAGTCCTAGGGTCTCACCGCGACGCAGGCCCGTATAGTAGAGTATCGCCAGAAATAGGCCGTCAGGGTGCGTATCGATCACTTTGAGCACTGCCGCCGTCTCCTGCGCCGACAGCGCGCGACGGCTTGTGCGCTCGGCTTTGGGCGGCCTGAGTCCATCCGCGGCATTGCGGTCGATAACGCCTTGCGCAGTGGCGAGCGTGAAGCAGTTCGAGAGTACGATCATGATATAGCCGAGCGTCGTCTTGCCGGTTCCGGCGAGACCGTTGAGATACGATTGCAGTTGCAGGGATGTGATCGCGCGCATCTGCTTGTCGCCAAACGCAGGGAAGAGGTAGTGGTTGAGTGTGCTCCGGTAATTCGCCTTAGAGCTTGCGCTGATATAAGGCTCTTTATAAACGCGATACCAATCCGTAACAAACTCGCCGAAGAAAATATCCCTTCGAATAGCAACTGCGCCGTTGATGTGTTCGCGCCGCAGCTCTTCTTTGTTTGCTTCCAATTCTTTTTTCGTCCGCCCGCTCGCCCATTTGTAGACTGGCGTTCCGTCCGTATTATGCCCGACGGTAACTTGCGCGCGGAGGCGTTTTTTCTGTGCTGCCATTGTCTTCATCTCCTCAAATATGGTATATTTGGGGTGCAGAAAAAGAACCTCCCTTTGGCAATTTCTCTGCACAGTCCGCCTTCGTGAACCAGCACCTAGGCGGCTTTTTTATTTAGTTTTGTTCAATTTATTATGGATCATCTAGCAGAATAATTCTTAAACTGAATGTTGAATGTTATCATTTTTTCGCATATTTCATATTTAAACTCTATAACCAGATATCTTTTGATTCCTTCTAACGCTAACTGATCGAGATAAAAGCGTACCGAATCCAAGTAATATTTTTGATGGTTGTTGTTCGTACAATAGGCCGACCGCTTGAACGGGATTGGATCGCCAGCACATTCAGAAGGAAGTCTGCAATGACGCATGGAAAACTCATTTCACTGATAATTATACCATAGTTTACTGGTGAGCGCTGCATGGCAAGCGGAATGATCGATTCCTTGCGATTTTCAGTGAACCTTTCAACGGTTATATTGATTAACAATCCAAGTTGGCACTGTATTTTCTGGCCATTGATATTTTAGATCAAAGGAACGATTAGCATCTTCCATGCTGAAATTGAGAGATAGACGCTTGCGTAATGAACCAAAAAGTTCAGACATCCGTATGCCGGCAAAAAAGAATAACAATACTGTACTGGTAAAAGATGTCAATCCTCATGGACGAAATAATGTTTATTGAGATATTATTGCTATTTGTAATCTTCGGTCGATAGGTATTCAATAAAGGTGCGAGTTGGATCAAATATGCAAAAGACTTCGCTTGCTGCCAAGTTTATGTCCCTTTTTGGGAGAAACGGACATAAAACGCATATGATAGGGGTGGGGGTGGTTTTGACCATGAAAACGGCAACTTTTGCCCCAAATGATGATTGTATATGGAAGCATCTCATAGAATTGGATTTCGGGCGCCGATTCGGGAAAAGCCGATAGGTAAGCCTTTTTTGACCACTGCCCCACCCCTATTTCTGGCCACATTCTCCATATAACCCCATGTAAATAGCCAGAAACGCAGTAACTATGCGCCTCCAGCCGAATTGATAACATTTATGTGCTATTTTGCCGACTTATAACATTTAAGTGTTATATTTCTGGTTACGGTTGAGACCGCCGCCAGAGCATCAAATCGAACCAAGTATCGAGATTTACCAGGTAATAAGTAGTGTTTATAAACACCAGTACCAATAAATGCTGCTTAACGAACACGTACCCCTTGCTGCAATGCAGCAAGGGTCTCCCTACCCCGGCCACCTCGAAGGGAAGAGTGCCGTCAAATTTGTGTTATAATATCCAAGGTGGGTGAAAGCTCGCCACGAATTCTATTCTGGCTAGCTAGATGCCGAAAATGTCGTTGAGTTGGCTGGACCTAACGAAGGGAAGCCTTGGTTTTAATCGGTGTATTATGTCTAGGCAACGACCGTGCTAATATTGAGAATGTAGCAGAGACAGTAATTGCTGGCGTGGGGCATCGGAACCAACAGACGATAAAGTATATTCTGGTTCCAATGACTACTTTGCCGATTATCCGTTAGACCAGTGTTTACGTGACGAACGATGAAATCTTCATTAGTAGTTATTTTGGATTTTTGAATCGGATACTTTCTATTACCTATGACTTGCTTTCGCCGCTTCTCTCCCGAGCTATTATTACTCGATTGATCTAGAGCAACAGAATCAAACTTGCCATTATGTTAGTAAAAGGAGATATATGATTTACCTAATAATATCAATGATATATCGATTATAGACGTGAAAATGACAGAGTACCCCTTGCTGCATTGCAGCAAGGGTTCCCCTCAACGATCACCTCGAAGTACCTTTAAATTTGTGTTATAATATCCAAGGTGAGTGAAAGCCCACCACCATTTTTCCATTCTGGCCATTCTCATGCCGAATAAGGAGTCAATTGCCCATGCGCGAGCATGGGCCTTTGTTGTGTTGCCAGAGCGGGCAGAGTGTCTCACGAGCGAAGGCGAGTGAGCATTAAGCAACCGTGATATATAAATCCAATAACTATAACTACTTAAGAGAAGGGAAGAATTTTTCCGCATAACTAGGGCGTTTTTTAGAAAAAGTTCGAGATATATTCTCGAACTCTTATTTTTTGGAGGTGAATACAATAGTTAAAATAAGAATTTGTGATGCAATGATGGGATCCGGCAAGACGAGTGCGGCGATCAACATGATGCGCCGATGTAAAGATCGCCAATTCGTCTTTATTACTCCCTTTCTGGACGAGGTTAAGCGAATAAAGGAGGGATGCGCTGAACGCAAATTCGTTGAGCCGTTTTTCAGCGAGAAGAAGAATAAACTTGAAAGCCTAAAAGAATTGCTGACTGAGAAGAAGAATATTGCGAGCACGCATGCATTGTTTAAGAAATACGATGATTACACGAAGGCGCTGATCAGAAACGGGCACTACACGCTAATCATGGATGAGGTTGTAGATGTTGTTGAGGTCGTTCCCATTGGTGCCTATGATCTGGATTTAATGTTACAGTGGGGCGTTATCGCCGTCGATGAAAATGACCGAGTTCATTGGCTGGATGATAAGTATCCTGCAAATAATGCATGGTCAGAATGCATGAGGACAATTAAGTCAGGCCACGTTGTCATGGAGAATAACAAGTTAATGCTCTGGCTATTCCCTGCAGATGTGTTTGAGGCATTCGATGAGGTGATTGTTCTCACACACATGTTCGATGCACAAATTCAGAGATACTACTATGACCTGCATAGGGTCGAGTACGAATACATTGGTGTGAACGAACGGTATGATTTCTGCGAGGTTGAAGATATGCACCATGACTATTCCTGGTTAAAAGAGAAAATTCACGTCCTCGATGATGAGAAGTTGAACGTAATCGGAGATGGCAAATATGCATTGTCCGTGACCTGGTTTGATCGCGAATCAAAAAAACGTGCATATCCTAATATTAAAAGGCTCAAGGCGAATGCCGAGAATGTTGTTCGCCAGAGATGGGGGGCATCTTCGAGTGAAATCCTTTGGTCAACTTACAAAGACAATATGCGCAAACTCGCCGGACGCGGGTATACCAAAGGCTTTTTAGAGTTCAACGCTCGAGCTTCCAACAATTACCGAGATCGCAAATACCTAATTTATTTGGTTAATATATTTTTGCACGTGGATATTAAAACATTCTTTCAGCATCATGATGTACAAGTGCTTGAAGATAAATATGCCCTGAGTGTGATGTTGCAGTGGATTTGGAGATCGGCGATTCGTGATGGGAAGCCAATTTGGATCTATATTCCGAGCAGCAGGATGCGAACTTTGCTTGAAAACTGGTTAAACGAACAATAAACAATGAAGGAGTAAAAATGAAAAAAAGAGAAATTGGAACGACTCTGCGTTCGGCAGTGGCTATGTTTACCGGAGCTCTTAATATCGGCAATATTGACGAACGAGCCACGCCCTAAGCGTGGTTGATGGATTTTCCTCACTGATGGACCGACTTAAGTGCTTAGGTAACGCGGTCGTGCCAGCACAGGCGTATCCGTTCTTCAAAGCGATAGCAGATATAGAGGGGTGAGAATGCATCTCACCCCTTGGAATAAGGCATCGCGATGCAATAGCCAGGCATTGTAGGGGGTCGTGAAACGCGAGGGGGTCAACGTATTTTTGGAAGGGGAATACATTTGTGTACCCCTCTATCCCGAAACGTGACGCAGGGTTTTTTGTGCGCGACATCGATGGTATGCCAAAACGGCGTGCCATTTGCCGGAGGGGGGCGATTCGTTCCACCCCACGACAATAATAAGAAAGAAATAAGTAGAAAAAGGAAGATATGAATAATTTGCAGGTTTTTATTAATGAGAAGTTTGGTCAAGTGCGCGTCAGTATGCTCAACGGAGAGCCGTGGTTTGTGGCGCTTGACGTATGTCAGGCTCTCGATATTATCAATGCTGCTCAAGCTATTGGGCGTCTCGACGCGGACGAAAAGGGTATATGTTTAAATGATACCCTTGGTGGCAAACAGAACTTGGCGATTGTCAATGAAGCAGGTTTATATTCTTTAGTGCTTGGATCTCGCAAGCCTAGCACAAGAGAATTCAAGAGGTGGATTACGCACGAGATATTGCCGACCATTCGCAAGACAGGCGGCTATGTGGCGAATGAAGAAATGTTTGTGGAGCAATATTTCCCCGAAGCAGACCCGGCATTGAAGCTCGTACTCTCCACTGCACTTAGAGACAAAAAGAAATACATGGCTCAGCTTCGGGCTCAGCGTCCCCTTGTTGATTTTGCCGAGACTATCCAGACGAGCGAAGATAACATTCTTATGGGGACGTTGGCCAAGCTTATTTGCAATAGCGGAACCAAGATTGGCGCGAAACGGCTCTTCAAGCTTCTGCGCGACGAGAAGATTCTGATGGAGAATAATGTTCCATATCAACATTACATCGATCAGGGTTACTTTGTTGTCAAAGAGAGTGCATATACGCTGTCATGTGATACAGTAAAACTCAAACCGACAACGCTAATCACTCCAAAGGGCCAGGTATGGGTGGTTAATAGAGTCAGGAAGGCGTTGGGAGAATAACAAAGGTATGATAAACTTGCAGATTTTTTTTATAATGATTCGTTCGGAACAGTGCGTGTTTTCATGATTGATGGAAAGCCGGGGTTGGTATCTGCAGATGTGTACAAGAGCTTTTCGATCGATACCTCGCGACAAACAGTTTCCAGATTTAGCGAAAACGATAAAAATACCGTCATTTCAAATGATGGTATTAGTGGAAATCAAAATAAGACTATCGTCTGTGAGGCCGGGCTGTATTCACAATGCATTTTTTGAAGTAAAAAAGAAGCAGAGTATAGGCATAGGGTTGCTAGCAAAATCGTGCCAACAATTCACAGGATCGGCGGCTATGAGACAAATCTTTGCGATTTTGATGTGAACGAGTACTGCAATTTTGTTCGGGATGGTGTGAGTATTTGAAAGAAACGGAAATGTACTGGACCGATGACGAATCAGTCCATTTTTCTAGTAATGAGAAGTTGTGGATAACGTGAGTCTTACGCTTGGAAGAAGCTTTACCTGACAAAGTGAAGATTCTGGCAGTTCCAAATACTAATGGTGGGTACCTGTCTGCAGACCTTCCACGAAACTGTGTTAAGATCTCTCTACCGCGCGTATTGGTCTTGTCAGCCGAACAACTAGCGGCGCGTATGGACTGTCTCGGACAGGCCAATTACAGCCCCGTAGAGCAAGATAATAACGAAGAGGAGTAAATACACCTGTAAGTATGGAAGACGTCAAATCGGCGTCAATTTTCTCGACTGAGTCGGTGTTTTGGAACAAACTATGATGGACGGACGTTGCGCGACCCCGTATGAGTGGATCGCCTCTTTTTTTGAGTACCTTGAAGAGAATGAGTACTATGATTACTGCGCGGGAGACGCGCTGTTTTGCAAATGTGGAATTGATTGGAGGGATTTGGTATAGCGATGCGCAATGCGCGATAATCGTGTGACCGTGGAGAATGTGAGCTCGCTTTTGAATTTGCATTGACACAAACTTTATAACCAACGATTTTCACCCGCACTCGTCGTAGTGCGGGTGCTTTTTTTTGAAGAGTTCAAAGGATTGATAGCAAGAGGGGTTGACTGTGCCGGAGAGTACTACGTTGTGCTTATCAAAATGGACGAACAGAGTCACAATCCAAAGTTTCTCATGATGCCTCTAAATAATAAGTAAGAAAGGGAATAACCGAACCGATGGAAACAGCTCGAATTGATTTCGACGAATTACAGCAACAGCTTTCCAAGGCAGTACAAGGAATAGTTGAGGTTACCGATGCAGTAGGGGAAATTGCCTCCAAAATACGTTCAGCGAAAAACAGCAGTTCAACTGGGGAACAATGGGCGCGCACCTGGGGCGAAACATTGCCCAAGAAAGCCACGGCGAAGATGCTTGGTGTAAGCGTCACTTATCTGAATAAGCTGATCAGCAATGGCGTGATCAACGTCGCACCGGATGGCAGAGTAGTCGTACGATCTGCCGCGGACTGGGCAAATCAAAACACGCATAAAGAAGACACTAAGCCAAAGAAAAGATGGCGGGTGTAAGTGAATCGCAAGCGGAATTCTAATAATGGTTTTTTAAATGGAATTACGATAAGCAATGTAGTTGCAGTGAAAGATACTGTAGAAAATTGTGTAGGCAGGAGATGACTGATTTTTGAATCGGTAGTGTATAATTAAGGTGTCTAAATCATCCCGATTGAAACGCAGCAATAATACAAACCCTTGCAATATGGTATTTACATGATCTTTAGCGGGGGTTAATTGCAAACCAAGGTATTCAAAGATTGGTTGGATGACGCGATCATCCATCAGTTTGAAATTGTTAGAAAGAGAGCTTGAGCAGGATGCAATTAGCTTTAAATCTATTACTCAATACATCGCTTCTAGTTTCAATATGCATTATTTTCAATTTGTTTTATCAGAAGATACTGCACCAGAAGATCCAGTTCAAGATTATTGGTGGCGTTATACTTGGTTTAGCAGGTATAGCGATTATGTCGATTGCTTTTAAATTACCAAATAAAGTAATTTTCGATACAAGATCAATATTGCTCAGTATTTCAGGATTGTTTTATGGTTTTTTGCCGACGTCCATAGCGGCAGTAATCATAATCCTATACAGGATATCAATTGGTGGACCAGGCGTATATACGGGAATCGCGGTTACGATCGTCTCTGCTGCAATCGGTATTCTTTTGCGTCGTGTCCAGAAGGAACCGGAGAAGCTTCCCAAGTTAAAAATCTATGTTTTCGGACTTGTAACCCACATGCTCATGCTGCTTTGCATGTTCTTCTTACCCCCAGACCTTATCTGGGAGACAATAAAGTCAATCAGCATTCCAGTCTTAACCATCTATCCGATTGGAACGCTAGCTTTAAGTTTAATAATCACGTATGAATGGAAGAGTTTGGTTACCGAAAAGAAGCTTACTGAAAGTGAATTTCAATTTCAAGCAGTTTACGAGCAATCTCCTATCGGTATAATAGTAGCAAATGCTGAGAAAGTATTGTATGCAAATCCGGAAGCTGCAAAAATTTTCAAACTGTCGGTTGAGGATGTCATAGAGATCGATTGGCATGCTTTCACTCATCCGGATGACCTTAAAAAGGAAGTGGTTTTTTTCGACAAAATGATATCTGGAGAAATAGACCAATATGACATCGTTAAAAGATATATTCTCAAAAACGATGAAACAGTTTGGGTTCATTTGTATACAAAAGTTTTTCATCGAGAATCCAATACAGAGCAAACGAAATTTGTCGTAATAATCCAGGATATTTCTAAAGATGTTGATAACGAGCGGAACCTCAAGGAAGCATCACTTTTTCTAAATACATTGCTTGATTCGATCCCTGATCATATTTTCTACAAGAATAAAGATGGGGTGTATTTAGGTTGTAATTCAGCGTTTGAGAGAGTTTCTGGACTTTCTAAGGATATTTTGTTGGGAAGGAATGACTATGAAATCTATGATCATTCTACCGCCGAAGGATTTATAGACTCAGATCGTAGAGCGCTTGAAGGAACAGAATTAGTACGTACTGAAGAAACGGTTAGTTATCCGGATGGGCATCGAATAACAACTGAAACGTTGAAAACAAGATACATAAATACAGATGGAGAGGTTGCAGGTGTAATCGGAATTAGTCGAGACATTACAGAACGCAAGCGCGAACAAGAAAGAATCGAGTTTCTAAACATACACGATGTGATGACGGGACTTTATAACCGTATGTATTTCGATAAAGAACTAGACAGAATAGATGTCGATCAGGAGCTACCTTACTCCATTATTTCTGTTGATATTGATTCTTTGAAATTAACCAACGATATGTTTGGGCATCTCACAGGAGACCAGCTGATCATTCGGACAGCGAATATTCTAAGAGATTGTTGTGGAGATGGTATAGTCGCGCGCATTGGTGGCGATGAATTTTGCATCTTGCTGCCAGGTGTTGATGAAAATGAAACAAGGAGTTATGTCAACAACATTCGGGACAGATTGGATTTGGAGCGAAAAGAAAATGACGCAGCGTCAACCATGTTGAGTATCTCATGGGGCTATACAACAAAGAACCGCGCAGACCAAACAATTGCTGAAATTATCAACACTGCAGAAGAGAACATGTACAGGAGAAAGCTTCTCAAGCATAAGACTATGAGAAGCAGCTTGCTTACTACGATAAAGGAGTTGCTCTTCTCAAAGGGTAACGAAACAAAAGAACATGCGGATCGCATGGCAAAACTTGCAAATATGTTGGGGAAGGAACTCGAACTAGACGAAACCGATCTGGACTCACTCGAATTGATGGCTACCCTGCATGATGTTGGCAAGATTGGTATTAGTAGTCACATTTTATTAAAACCTGGAAAACTTGATGAGGCAGAGTGGATCGAAGTGAAAAAGCACCCTGAAACTGGCTACCGGATCGCAAACACCATTCCTGAACTACAGGGGGTTGCCGAATACATCCTCTGCCATCACGAGCGGTGGGATGGCAATGGGTACCCGCAAGGACTAGCCGGAACTGATATTCCGTACATTTCGCGCTTGATCTCCGTTATCGACGCATATGATGCTATGACGGAAGATCGGGCTTATCGAAAGGCGTTGACAAGAGACGAGGCATTGAAAGAGATACTTGATCATGCCGGAACGCAGTTTGATCCCAACATTGCGAAAGCTTTTGTGAAGAGTATTCTTCGGAAAGAGCCGTGAATGACAAACTAAGAAGATCGCAAACTGGACCGATTATAGTCGGTTCATCCAGATTATAATGGTATTATGTAATGATGAAGGTGCTTGGAAAGCACCTTTTTTCATTTTTGGAGGAAACATGCAGATCACCAAAAAATTCGAGATCGTTCCGGTTGCGGGATCTAATCCGACGATCGTACATCAATTAAACCCACATTAAGAAAAAAGCATTTTACCGAGGGCTTCTGAAAGAAGAATCAAGCGTTTTTATTGCCGCTGTGATAGATGCCTCATCAATCAAGCTTGACCCGAAACAAACCATACAAAAGTGTTTCTTCTGGGTTGACCCACTTGCTTGAGTGGTATACAATTCTTTCCAGAGCGGTTCTTACATAGCAACAAGCAGGCAGATGCTGAGAGTTCAGTGGTGCTTTGGATGTTGGACTTAAAAATACTTCAAATCCGACATGGTCGGAATGGCGAAGCTATGTCTTTTCAAGAATCGCGATAGACAAAATCATATTGCGTGCAGAACAAATGCCTTTGGGGATGCCCGGAGGCAGTTTTTATGTTGCGTTTCGTTCAGACATGTTCGATTGTATCAATTCATTTGTTAACGGATGCAAGTGAGAATTAACACGGGTGGTGAGGAAAATGGAAGTACAACGAAATTGGATCGACTCCAGTGACAACATTCAGCAAGAAGATGAAAAAGTGCTACGCTATGTGAATCCAGAATGCCGGTTTCAATATGAGATACTGAGGGAGTCCGGGCTTTACAACCGGCTGGTATCGGAAGGATTGCTGCTGGAGCAGTGCATCACCGGCTTTGTACAGCAGGGGGCAAGTTCCCATTGCATCATGCAGATGGAGCGGATACTGCGCATCACGTATCCGTATGAATGGTCCTTCAAGCAACTGAAAGATGCCTCACTGACGATGCTTCGGGTTCATAGACTTGCGCTCAATTATGGCATGATGCTGAAAGATGCAGGCGCAGGCAACATCCAATTTGTCGATGAAAAGGCGAAGCTGACCGATGCATTGTCCTTAGTGCTTTATGAAGAGGGAACAGGCTGGGGAGCATACGATCAGTTCTGTCGTCACTTTCTCGCACCGCTGCTGCTGATGAAGCATGTAGATTATCGCCTGCATCAGCTTCTTCGAGTTTATCATGATGGAATCCCGCTGGATCAAGCATCGAAAATGTTGAAAAACACAAGAGATCTTGCTACACTACGGCATATACATTTGCATGCAATTTCAGTCGCAAGAAGAGAAAAAGCGGGCGCAAATCTTCTTGTACGAAAAACGGCAAAGGTTCGCAAAGCCAGTCAAATATCGCAGATTGAGTCGTTGATTCATATCGTTGAGAATCTCGATCTGTAAGTCGATTCACGATAAGAGGTACCACATTGTTCTTCAAACGCAACGCACGGATCCTTCTGACCTTGATGATCGCACTTATGCTGCTGCTCATCTGGTCCAATTCGCTCTTGGATAGCGAACGCTCCAACGCGCTCAGCGGCTGGGTGGAGCGCTGGCTCAAGCCGCTGGTCGATCCACAGGGGAAGATAACGGATAAAGCATTTGACTATGGCGTGCGGAAGTTTGCGCATGTGCTGGAATATGCGCTGCTCGGCGCGCTGCTGGTGTTCGGAACGGCTCAGATGAAAAACCGCAACGTGTGGCAGCTGTTGCTGGTTGTCATGCTCGCCGCTGTGATCGATGAGACGATACAATTCTACACGGGCAGGACGAGCCAGTTGCAGGATGTTTGGATCGATGTGTTCGGCGCGGGTATCGGCATGCTGCTGGTCTACGGCGGCGGTCGATTGGCGAAGAAACGCAGGGAGGGGAGCACCGAGCAGGAACCGTTGGGCAATCAAACAACAGATGTCAGAACTCTCCGCAAGGGCTGGGTTATCTTTGTTTGTCTGCTGATCGCGGTGACGCTCGGGTTTATCTGGGGCAACTCGCTCCAGAGCAGGAGCGAGTCTAAGATGCTGAGCCTCGGCGTACTGCGACTGATTCGACCGCTGCTGGACGCGATCTTCTCGCCGGAGAACGTCACAGACCATCTTGTACGCAAGCTCGCGCATTTTGCAGAGTTTGGCATGCTGGGTGCCGAGCTCATCCTCCTGACGCATCTGCTGCGAAAGCTGTGCGTTCAGACCGTGCTGAATTGCCTGCTTGCGGGGCTTACTGCCGCGGTGATTGACGAGACGATACAGATCTTCTCCGCGCGCGGATCTCAAGCGATAGACGTTCTGCTGGACTTTGGCGGGGTGGTTACGGGCGTATTCATCATGCTATTGATTTGCTGGATGGTTTCTGCCCGGAGAAAGAACGATGCGCATGTCAAAAAAACATTGAAATCTGAATGAATAGTGCGGAGTGATAAATGAGGTTATCTGAAGTGAGGGGACTATCTAGATCCAGGGACAAGGCATTCAAAGGCAAGAAGAATAACATTGTGGTCTTTGTGAAATGGCTTGATACGATACAGATCTGGTATTACTTAATGATCCACTCGAATGGGAAGCGGTACAGCTCACTGTGGGAGGACATCAAGTTCAATGATTTTGACGATTGCGAAAAGCGGCTGAGAATTACTGCGAAAAGGTTTCGAAAGGTGATCGTTAAGAAAAAATCCGTTATTGTGTTTTCTCATTTTAAGAACAACAAACGTAAGATTTCCGTTAACAAAGAGAAAGCAGTAAGAAACGCCCTCTGACAGGGCGTTTCTTTGTTTCTATGTTGTTTTCAGAACTGCTTTCGATACAAACAGCATCTTGATGGATGGCTGCGTTATTTCTTGTGAAGCAGCTTGAAGAGTTCTGCCCGATTGTGCACGCCGAGCTTGTTGTAGATGTTCTGAACGTGCCGTTTGAGCGTGTTGGTGGAGATAAACAGCGTTGAGCAGATCACTTCGCTCGGGTAGCCTTTGGTCAGCAAATCGAGCACTTCTTTTTCGCGGTTGGTCAGCGTGTCATAGTGCGCGACTTGCGGGTAGATACTAGATGGTTCCTGTGCCGCAAAGTGGTCGGCTTCGCTGTGAATATCAGAAGCGCTTTCCGGTGTCACACGATCTACGGAAACCGCATTGATGCGGAAGATTGAAGTTTTCGATAGATTCGAAAGCATGATTCTCAGCATCGGGAGAATTAAACTGGCAAGCGCGATGAGGGTGATGAGAATTTGATCGATATTCTCAAACTTGTCAATAATAATCATCTCGCCTAAGTGATCTCCTATTGCGCTCCCGAAAACAAACACCATCAATCCTATACTGATCACATGGGACGGGAAACGCGATTTGTCGGCAACTACGAATATAGTGTCAAAAATGAAGAGCTGATTAATCGCGATCGCGAAGTAGAGCATAACGTTCAAAGACGCAGACATTGCGGTTTTGTATTGAAAGAAATCCACGTAAGCAATCGTTATGATCAAAAGAGCGTTCGCAATATAGGTAACGACACCCATATGCGGTTTGCGCGATGGCAAGCTGAAAACCAGAATTATTGCACCAATGTATGGGATCGCGTTGAGTACGGAGGATAAAGTTGCGGAAGCTGCAATCGAAAATTCGCGTTCATTCGTTAAATAACCTAACGCAATGGATAATATAATCGTATAAACGCATTGCAATAAGAAAACACTAGTAACAGGCTTGTTTGAAAGATGGATGCTTTTTTCCCGAATCTGCGGCGCACGGTTTATAATAAGAATTACTACAAAAACAAGAACAACTAAGCTCATAATCAGATTCATTGTGAAAATCGAGCTTGCGGTCACACCTTCCGTTCCCTGCTTGAAGAACGAAGTGATGAATATAATAGAAGCGAGGATGGATCCTGTGAATAGATAGCCTTTATACTTAATCGTATTGGTAAAGTATAGATACGACGCCAGCGCAACATAGACGCCCAGCAAAAGATACTGTGCGATGATAAAATACAAACCGAGTTGTGGCGGAATAACAAAAATCAGAACGTTAAACAAATTTAGTAAAGTGAGAACAAAAAGCAGGAGCTTCTTAATATCTGAAATGAATGCAAGAAGAAACCCGCCTAAAAACAAACCTAACAGTCCAGCGGCGTTAGAAAGAACAATGAAATGAGTTTCGGAAACAAGAAAGTTACCTGCTAATATATACGCGTAGGAACAAACGCTAGTTGGTAGTATGAAGAACCAGGCGAAGAAAACGAGAACAACTGAAACACTCAACTGAAAAACTGACGAAGAATAACCGTATTTAAGTTTAGGGCGCTCATGGCCTTCACTGTCGATTGTGCACAATTTGTTTTTCATCATATTTTCCGTTTCCGTTGTTTAATGACTGGATATAGTATAAAACGGGCTAGGAAAAAACACAATGCAAATGTCATGATACTCGTCACCCCTAGAGGGTGATTTGTCATTTTTATTAGTATCATTAAAGATAATACCATTCGTATCATGCCTTTTATTGGTTACACGTGTATGATAAGCGATAAGGTAAATCGCGATTTACCAACTGAATTGTATGTTAAGTACACAAACAAATTAGTGACAATGTAACATAATACAGTTGATGCAGACTCTGAGATTTCAGTGGTGCTAAGACGTATGCTGAAGAATGATTGCGAGTTCGACATAAAATGTCGAAAGGGCGAAGCTATGCCCTGATGCTGGAATATTGCCAAATAATTGTCAGGCGTTTACAAAAAGAATCATACCAGAGCAAACAAGTGATTGTTAAATCTCTACATAGAAATGAAACAAACTTATAAAAAATGATAAAGGTAAAAACATGAACCCAGACTTGAACGAAACGGGCAAGGCATACGGCTGTTTGTTTTGCATTACAGGCAAAGAGAATATTGTTGCCAACTGCATTCAGATCTACAACAAAAATGTTCATGCGAAAGCTGCGTGCCAGACGATGCGCCACACGAATCAAGGCATCACGAGGCTGCAGAATGACGTTATATTAAAAGGATACGTTTTCTTCGAAACAGCGGCAGATGCAAGCTTGAACGGCCTGCTCCCGCCCAACGATATACTCTCCGTTTTGAGCTATTCCGATGGGGACTGGAGACTCTGCGGCGACGATCTGGAGTATGCCATGTGGATATTTAAGTATAACGGTGTGCTTCCGCTTTCAAAGGCATACAAGGTAGGAGATAGAATCTTTATCATCGATGGTCCCTTAAAGGATCTGGAAGGCAGCATCACCCGGATTGACAAGAGAAACAGAAGCGGCCAGGTGACAATCCATTTTGCAGGCAGAGAGCAAAAAGTCTGGCTGGGTTTTGATATCGTGAAGGAGTTTAATACGAGTGATGAAGTTCAAGCGTCAAGTTTATGAAGATCAGGTCAAGCTGAAACGATATCTTACAGCGTTCCTCATTTTTTTGGTTTGCGGCGTGGTAGTTGCCTGTTTGATCGGCTGGTTGATCAATAGTAAGGAAAGCCTACCGGAGCCGCGCGGTGACTTATCAAGCCGCTTTGAGCCT
>Ga0209016_1001665_pt1 | contig 17013 bp, 15 predicted proteins | sample EPASupsiteSAE305_FD_187265 | JGI IMG/M metagenome (GOLD analysis project Ga0209016, IMG submission 187265) | Bioremediated contaminated groundwater microbial communities from EPA Superfund site, New Mexico - SAE3-05 (SPAdes) (version 2) | ecosystem: Environmental > Aquatic > Deep subsurface >...
GACTAATTGAATAACAATTGTTTGCCTTCTTTGTGTCAAATTGAGTCACCCCGTGACTTTCAACGGTTTACCAGATGACCTGCGGATTTTAGGTGATACTAAAATATTCTTTCTGCTAACAAAACAATATTAATTGTTCATGGCAAATTATTCCTTTGTTCTTGCATCATCTGGGCATAATAATGATAGAACCAGGGAATGGTTTCGATGCCTTTAAAAAAGTTGAACAACGGAAAATTTTCGTTGGGGGAATGAATGGCATCCGATTCCAACCCAAAACCCATCAACACAGATTTGATGCCTAGTATCCGCTCAAAATCGGAAATAATGGGGATGCTCCCTCCACTCCGTACCGGAACCGGGCGTTTGCCAAACGTTGCGGTATAGGCTTTTTCGGCAGCTAAATAGGGCGCGGTATCGGTAGGGCAAACATAACCCTGCCCACCATGTAAAATCTTCACTTCTACCTTTACACTTTTAGGCGCCATAGCCTCAAAATGCGATTTGAAAAGGTTGGCTATTTTATGGTGTTCCTGGTTGGGGACCAACCGACACGATATTTTTGCAAAAGCTTTGGAAGGGAGCACGGTTTTGGCACCTTCGCCGGTATAACCGCCCCAGATTCCACATACATCAAACGTGGGCCTGATTCCCGTACGTTCTTGGGTAGTATAGCCTTTTTCGCCTGATAGTTCGTTTAAAGCAAGTGCTTTCTTGTAATTTTCTTCGTTGTAGGGTGCTTTAGCCATCAAAGCCCGTTCTTCTGCGGAGACTTCAATCACATCGTCGTAAAAACCGGGAATGATAATGTGTCCGTTTTCATCGGTCATTTGGGCAATCATTTTTGCCAATACATTGATGGGATTTGCCACTGCTCCCCCGAATAACCCGGAATGCAAATCGCGGTTAGGCCCGGTAATTTCCACTTCCCAATAGGCCAGCCCCCGCAACCCGGAAGTGATGGAAGGAATATCCTGTGCCAGCATACCCGTATCGGAAACCAGAATGACATCGGCTTTCAACATTTCTTTATGTTCCTGGCAAAAGGCAGGTAAATTTGGCGATCCGATTTCTTCTTCCCCTTCAATCATGAACTTCACGTTACAGGGCAATTGGTTGGTTTTTATCAAAAATTCGAAAGCTTTAATGTGCATGAATGACTGTCCTTTGTCGTCGTCGGCGCCACGGGCAAATATTTTTTCTTCCCTAATCTCAGGTTCAAAAGGGGCCGACGCCCATTTGTCAACCGGATCCACGGGCATCACATCCATGTGGGCATAAACCAAAATGGTAGGCCATTGCGGATTTACCAACTTTTCGGCATAAACCACCGGATTGCCTTTGGTTTCAAAAATTTCGGCTTTATCAACGCCTGCTTTTAGTAACGATGCCTTCACATAATCGGCAGCCCGGTATAGGTCTGGCTTGTGGTCGGCAATGGAGCTAATGGAAGGTATTCTGAGGTACTGAAACAATTCCTCCAGCATTTGGTTTTTATTCGATGCAATGTATTCATTAATCTGTTTCATAAGGAGCGTGTTAGATTTGAGAATTAAAGTTCTTTTGATTCATTGAAATTTTTTAAGGGATAAACCCTTCTGTAAAGTACCAATGAAACTAATAATTGTTTAACGGTTAAAGTTGCCGTTTGAATGCGGTAGAAAAATAAATATGCACGGTACATCCTACGGCCTGGTAATGTTTGTTCCAGTTCACCCAAAAAGTGGTTCCAATACCTAAATCGAAATAAAACTTCCAGCTTCCTTGGACACTGGCATAAACACCCGGATCAAAAAATTTCTGACTCCACGAACCAACGGAATCTGTGTAAAGGTAATCGTAACCCCAATTTAAAGATGGTCCTGCAAAAAAGCCATAATTGGAGTGCAACCTTTCTATCCGCCAGCCATACATGGCATGAATGCTTTTTAATCCGTATTCATTTCTGGAAAATGGGAGGAAGATTCCGGTATCGCGGTCAAAAAACTGTTGGCGCGAGGTAAGAAAACCTACGGCTGCATAATGTTTTTTTTTGATGGGGACATGAACGTCGATAAAAAAATTGGGTTCGTGGGTTTTTTCACCCATATTGTAACTATATCCGGCTCCGGTAGTCCACCATGGGCTGTTGGGAATGTATTGGCGCCCTTTGTACACAAACTCCCGGGTCATATCGGTTTCCTGTTGGCCCAAACTCCATAAAGAAATAAGAAGGAAAAAACTCCAAAGTAAAAAATGCTTCATCCGATAGTTTTTATAGATTCTTCTGGTTACAAATAACCAAAATATTCTTTGAAAACGGAAATGGCCGGGGTTATTATAAAGCAGATCACCCGGAAAAACAGGTGGTTACTTTGCCTTCAGCAACTCATTGGCAGCAATCTCAAGTTGGTGGAACCATTCCTCGCCAAATTTGCGGATGAGGGGGCCACGGACGAACTGGTAAACCGGAACACCCAGTTTTTCGCCATTTACACGGGCCGGCACGCACAAGTGGTTCGACTCATAGTTTACGGCATCAAAATCGGCATATTTTTTTACCCGGATGGGATACAGATGGCAGGAAACCGGTTTCTGAAAGGAAACCTTTCCCTCATTAAAAGCTTTCTCGATGGCGCATAAAACAATACCCTCCTGGTTCCGGTAAACATAGGCACATTCACGGTTATTCACCAATGGGGTTACTTTATCGCCATCGTCATCAACTACCCAGGTGCCTAATTTCTGTACAGTTTCAATTCCCTCAGGGGTCATGTAAGGTTTTACCTGCGGAAAAATCTGTTCCAAAATGGGAGTTTCTTCAGCATCCAATGGCGCGCCGCTGTCACCCTCCACGCAGCATGCTCCTTTGCAAGCATGCAGGTTGCAAACAAATTTTTTTTCTAAAATGTCGAGACTGATGAGGGTATTTTCGATCTGTAGCATGATCCGGTTTTTTTAAGGGTGCGAATTTAATGGTTTCATGTGGCTTGCACAAAAAGGCACGCATAAAAGTTATTCGTTGAAAAGGTTTTTCTGTTCGCTGGCACAAATTCCGGCGGTAGAGAAATAATGAGGTTCTTTTAATTTGTACCGATATTTTTCCTCAGGAAGTTGCTGGCAGAATGAAATCAATTTCGTCAGGTTTGGCGAGAATCGGCTCCCCACCCACATGTAGTTTACCCGCTGTTGGTCTATCATTCCACTTAAATGGACTTTAAAAACAATGGTATCCTCGGGATTTGTGTGCATTTGGTGCAAATCGTTTTTTTCAAGTGCGTTTATCATGGCAATAAGAGAATCCAATTGATGTTTGGAGGCATCAACAAAATAGCCATGGTGGTACTTGGTTCCATCGGTATTGAACCGGTTGGTGAGGATAACCAACTTGCCGGTGTGATCCACTTCAATGTATTCTGGCAATAACCCGGCGGGATTTATTTCATCGGCAATAACCAGATTGAATTGATCCATTTTACCCATCCGGGGCGATTCACATCCCATAAATAGATTCCATATAAAAAAGCCGGTGCCCAGCAAGAGAATAATTTTATTTTTCATTTTTCCGAGAGGTGATTTTGGGTCAAAAACAATTAACGGAACGAATGGTTCCGGGAAAAATGGCAGGCCGTTATTTCAAGTCGCGCGTAAAGACCCATTCTGCCTCCTTACTCAACCGGCCGTTATACGAATAACCACTTTCGTTGAATTCTTTGATTTGGTCAGGTAGGTGCAACCGGTTTTTTACAATAAACCGGCTCATCATGCCCCGGGCTTTTTTAGCAAAGAAACTCACCACCTTGTATTGTCCGTTTTGGGCATCCTTAAAAACCGGAGTTACCCATTGGGCTTTGATTTTTTTAGGCTGTACTACCTTAAAATATTCGTTCGAAGCCAGATTTATCAATACGTCATCGCCTTGTGTCTGGAGCTGCTTTTTGATGCTTTTGGTGACCAGTTCGCCCCAATAGGCATAAAGAGTTGCACCTTTAGGATTTTGAAGTTTGGTTCCCATTTCGAGGCGGTAAGGGGCGATGTAATCCAATGGCCGCAGCACTCCGTAAAGTCCTGACAAAATGCGGATGTGTTCCTGGGCAAAAGAAAAATCGGATTCCTCCCAATTGCTCACATTTAGTCCGGTATATACATCGCCGTGAAAAGCACAAATAGCCTGCCGCATGTGGGTTTCATCCGGAACCGGTGTCCAGTCCCTGAACCGGGAATGATTCAATTGGGCCAGGTTCTGGCTAATGTTCATCAAATCCATCAATTCTTTGGGAGAATACTTTCGCAATTGCTTTATCAGTGGTTTGGCTTTTTCGGCAAATTCAGGGTAGGTGTGTAGGGGTAGCACCCGGGCGTTTTCAAAATCGAGTGTTTTTGCAGGCGAAAGGAGTATCAGCATAATTTATAGACTTAAAATTTGTACAATGATGTATTTCAACAGATTAAAGATTTGAAAATATTTCAACTGGTTACCGGCGAAAATAGAAATATACAATGGTTTTGGAAATCAACTTGCAGGGAATCCTTCAGCGATCGGTTAAATCTCCATGGAGTCATACAGACCTTTGATCTCCCGTTTCATTTGCCTGATTTCTTCAATTTTATCGTCCAGCGATTCGTTAAACCGGAACAACCGCTCTTTGATTTCGGAAAGCCGGCTATCGGCATAATAGGTGGAGATGGGTTGAATGGCGTGTTGCGAATTTTTGAGGACATCGAGTTTTTCCTGAATAAAACGCATCACCTCATACAGGTATCCTTCTACCCCGGCATTCAGGTGCATTTCAGGGTGCAAATCCTGATTGATGAAGTTCACATCGAAAACCACCTCCTTGTTATTGGCTTGCGAAACTACCTGATTGAAATACCGGATGTATTGCCGAAACGAACCTTGAATAGGCTCGGGCATGTTAAATACATGTAACAGCACCTTGGCAGCTTCCCGTTTTCTTTTCTCAAGGGTGAGGAAATACATCACGGCATAAAGACCCCGTTTTACAACCTTTGGAGCGGGGAATATCAGAGGGTTCTCCTCTAAATTGAACTCCCTCAAATTATACAGGTTGATCAATTCCACAGGCAACGATTTCAGTTCGCAGAAACTTGCATCAAGCCATTCCAATTGACACAGCAATCCCAATTCGCTGGGAAGTTTTCCTAAGGGGTTGTAGCTTAAATCAAGAGATTTCAGGTTCACAAAATTTCCCATTCCAACAGGTAACCTGGAAATCTGGTTGCGGGTGATATAAAGTTTTTCGAGGTTGATTAGGTTACACAGGGCAGGCGGCAATTCACTTATCTGGTTATAACTTAAGTTTAGAATTTTTAAATGTACCAATTGACCTATTTCAGCAGGTATCTCAGTAATGCCTTTGTTCGACAAATCGAGTTCAGGAGTCTGAAGATCCTGTGCCCTTAAAATAAATTGTAATGTTTCTTTGGAATCCATGCTGTACTTAAAAACCTACTCTAAATACAGCAAAATGGGGTTATTGTTCAAAAAAAACTTCTGAAAAATCAAGGATTCCCGATTAGATTATTAAGGATCCGTGACATCGTTAATTATTGGTTGTGAAGTGTTTCCGTATGAAAATATAACTCATATAATTTGAATTGACATAACCCAAAAGGATGGTTGTTATCCAGGAAAATCGCTTTTAACCACTCCCACTGTAATTGCCTCTAATATCAAAATAAACCCCATTGCCAATACCGCCACTACCGCTATCGTAATAAAAGGTTGCGGCATGGTACCCGCTGGGGTCGGTGTATTTTAGGGGGTTGTTAAGCACGTAGCTGTAGCGGTTCATGCCCTGGGTACCCGGCGAGGTAAAGGGGTCGGCGTTTAACATGCGGCCCAGTTGGGGGTCGTAAAGCCTTCCGTTCATATTAATCAAACCTGCATTATCTAAGTGTTCATGGGCGGTATAGCCACGGTCAATTATCCAACTGGTGCGGCTGTCGGCCAAAGCCCAGTTGGCGGGGTCCTTTTTGTTGCCCTCCCGCTTCGTTGACCTCGCGGGATTAGTTACACCAACGGGTTTTGCCGCACAAGCTTGCAAAAGCCTGGGTGTCACTGAACACGCATCGTAAAAATACTTTTCGGCAAGCACGAGGCTGTTGCGTTTTAAAGTAAATACATGTCCTAATTTCGAATAATCTTTATTTCTTCTTCTTGCATATTTGGCTCAAGAGGCTTAAATCCACTTATCGAATTATATGCACTATCAACAGAAATCAGGTTCTTATTCATCAGAAAAACACTCCTCCTTAAAAATATTGCCCTACTGTCAGGTTTTTCCTTATCGTTTAGGAATAATTTTTCCAGAACCATTTCCTTGCCGTTTTTGGTAATTAAGACTATCCTATCTTTGTTTATACTTTTCATTAAAAACGATAAATTAAAAAATCTCAAGGTATCCTCTTCAATATGATAAGCAAAAGGGCCGAATCCCTCATCATCATACGAATAAAAAGTAATCAGCGAATCTGTTATTTCTATTTCATAATAAATATTCTCTGGGTTTATTGTAGCCCAATAACCCACTAAGCTGTTGTTTGTAATACTTTTTTCATTTACGCTTCCTATACAAGAAACTAAAAGAATAAATAAAACAGAGGTTATACCGTATTTTTTCATAGTTGTTAAATTATTGATTATAAAGCGTTTTGATTAATCTGTATCCTTCATTATTTGTCCGGATACCAAATAATAAAGTATTGTTATTATTATAAATCCAAAAACCTAAACTTGTCTTCGCTTCATTTATTCCAAAATACATCCTGTCTATGTTATAAAATTCTTTTGATTCTAAACCTTCACTATAACCGATTTGATATATTTTGAAATAATTTCCATCTATATAGCCGCTTGCGGTAGCATACGCAGAATGATCTCCATTTAATAAAGGAACAACCACTTGAAAAATATTCATTAAGTTACCTTGATTGTTTAATTCTTTAATTTTCCTAAATACATCTAATATAGGATTTTCAGAATATTGAATATTAATCCTATCATCTAGTCCCATAAAATTGCCATCGCCAGCTGTTAAACTGTTTGGGTTTAGTTCCGGGATAATACTGTTTCTCTGAATTTGAATGGGTTTTAAAGTAATGCTGTTGGGTAAAATATAATTGTTGTTAACCGTTGAGAAACTAACATCAGCCCCGGTATAATTTTCGTGGTAGGTTCCGGTAGTCCAGTCGTAATAGTAGCCACCGCTTCCAAAATAGCCATCGGCCCGTGCATTGGCTGCCGAAAAGCTGTAACGCCGGTAGTGGGAGTAGTTGTACTGGCCGCCGCCGCCGCCTTTTCCGTTTTCATCGGGTTCATGGGGTGCGGGTTGGTACCCGCTGGGGTCGGTGTATTTTAGCGGGTTGTTTAATACGTAGCGGTTCACTCAAACAAAGTGTTTTAATGTGTCCTTTTTGTTTAAATACCATATTAAAATCAATAATGGTATTGACCAAATTATTGCTGTTACAATTGAACCAATCCTGAATATTTTTAATTCAACGTTTCCACTCATTGAAATAAACATAAATATCATTAAGAACCATATTACAAAGAATAGGAGACCAGAAACTAAAGTCACTAGTCTATTAGCCCAAAGTTTATATTTGGCTAGATATATTCCTCCGAATAAATAAACTATTCCAATAATAATCATGCTCATACACACTCTAAAGTAGTGTTCGGAAATCCAATCAAGTATGTTGTAATTATTAGGTGACAGTCCAGTATCAGTTTCACCATATCCAAGAAGGGTAAAAGAAAATATCCCCATTCCATTTCCAAGTATTATCATTGCTGATAATGCTGTAATTGCGTTGCCAATATTTATAATTGACTTTGGGTTCTGTTCTAACAAATTCATCTTTCCTTATTTAATAACATCCTATTGCAAATTTTACAATTGTAGTATCTCTTTTTACATAAAATATAGAATCACCAGCATTTTTAATTATGGAATCTCCAATTTCTAAGTAATAATAAAGAGAATCAAAATTTTTGATATCATATGCTGTAATATATTTATTATTAGACAATAAAATTCTGGGTAAAGCATGATCGGAAGAGTCTATATACTTCTTAATGACAATATCTCGCACAAACATTGGCTTTACATAAAGTTTTATCTTCTTTTCACAAAAATCATCTTTATTCAATAACATGATTAATGCTAAAATTCCTCCTGCAATAATAAATTCAATTATTCCCTTTTTCATAGCAGACTAATTATCATACCATAAATATGTATTTCCCATACCCCAAGATCCAGTAATCCTACTCATAAAGCCTCTAGAATAACCAATACTATAGCCACTCCAGCCTGATGGTTCCATATTATTTAAAGAATAAGATTGCCATTGCCCTATAGTGGCACTACCTAGAGTTAAGGAATTTGACATAAACTCTCCTTTGAAGTTTTCAAAAGTTGGTATTCCTCCCATATAATTACCCCAAAACAAAGAATAACTTTGTGAGACATCCCAACCAACACCACCTCGAACGCTAATCATATAATTCCAACCTTCTCCTTTTACTCTAACAAATCCATGTTCAATGGAAGCCCCTCCTCCAAAATATAATGAAGAGCTTGCCATGACGCCAACTACATCATATTTTCCTGATTCAAGAACTCCATCAAGCTGCCTCATTATTTCAAATATAGAAATGCCATCTCCATCTGAGACAGTAGAACTAACCTGATTTTTAGGAGGATCCTCCAATCCAATCATTCCACCGGCAGAGGCTGTTAAACTGTTGGGGTTTAGCGCGGGCTCGGGGCTTGGCTTCATTTTATCCAGCCACTGCAATATTGCATCACCGTTTAACCGGTAGTAAACGGCCGTGGGGTTAAACAGATATTCCGCAAACTGGTTGATGGACATGATGCCGGCATCGAAACCTGCCGCGGAGTAGGCTATACTTACGGCGGCAAAATAATCCAACCGGGCGTTGGCAGCCGAAAAGCTGTAACGCCGGTAGTGGGAGTTGTTGTATTGGCCGCCGCCGTTTAAATCATCGGAATAACCACCCCCGCGGCTGTACTTTCGGTACGGATCGTTCTCATCGGGGATTAACGGTGCAGCATGGTACCCGCTGGGGTCGGTGTATTTTAGGGGGTTGTTCCAGCAGTAGCTGTAGCGGTTCATGCCCTGGGTACCGGCGGTGGTAAAATCTATGAAGCCCATAAAAGTTCTTTACCTTTGATGTAGTTATATTTTTTTCATCATCAAAACATATTCAGGTGATATTTGAATTCTGTATTTATCCTTCATCGTTTTATATTCATAGCCAACCCATATTTTCTCATTTTCATTGTAACTAAATGCAAGTTTTTTAATAACCTCTCCTTTCTTGGATCGAAATTCTACAAGATCATAAAAATTATTTTTCTCATCCGGAGTTAACACCCTTACGTAATTATATGAAACCCACTCTGAGCTACCAATAATATCCCCACTCAATGTTATCTCTAGTAGGGCAACTTTTTCATGATTATTGCCATATAACTCGAATTGACCTTGAAACAGCAATCTTCTAGTTGTTTCTCTCAGGTCAATAAATTTATAACCGTTAAGCTCATTAATAAACTTTATATAATTAATTGTTCCGCTATCATTGTATTCTTCCAATACCAAAGAATCATCATACTGATTAATATAATATTTAAAATTATTGATTGAATCTTGCTCGATCTTTGAAAAATATTTGAGATTCATTGCAAGTTCGTCAATAGGAATCTTAGCCGAGGTTAAGTTTATATTAATAGGTTGATACATTCCCCTAAATGTCTGAATATAGTATTTTTCATTCTCTAATAAAATGCTTTGAATTGGTTTTAAATAAGAATTGTACTTGTTTTTTGATCCGTTTATTACAACGCTATCCACATATTTTTGAGGGATCCAACATTTATTTTGTTGTTTCTGGTTGTATGCTACTAAAGGTACTAAAAGTAGCAATGTAATTTTTGCTATTCTATTCATATAAATGCTAATTTATTGGCCAAAACCATATTTCTCTATATCCAACAGTATAAAAACCAGAACCGGCAACCCCAGCATTCCATAAGTCAATATGAGAAGTATTGCCAGGGCTTGCATATTCAAACATGATACCAGTCTGATTAGAATAATTATTTTGAAAATCTGTTACAGAAACAATAGTGGGGCTACCGTAATTTTGCCAAATCCAATCAGCCAAACTTTTTGCACCTCTTGGATATCCTTCTGATGTAACCGGCCCAGTATTATAATCAGATATATCAATGCCAGATAGCAACAAACATAATCCCAATCTAATGGCACATTGATTGTTAGCATATGAATCAGAACTAGGATGTTGAGATTCCCCATCAATATCTTGAGGATAGTTCGACCACAAAATAGAGAACTCTGGAAAAGTTCTTAGGAGATCACCCAGCCCCATAAAATTGCCATCACCAGCTGTTAAACTGTTTGGGTTTAGTTCAGGGATAATACTGTTTCTCTGAATTTGAATGGGTTTTAAAGTAATGCTGTTGGGTAAAATATAATTGTTGTTAACCGTTGAGAAACGAACCTCAGCCCCTGAATAATTTTCGTGGTAAGTTCCGGAAGTCCAGTCGTAATAATAGCCACCGCTACCAAAATAGGCATCGGCCCGGGCGTTGGCTGCCGAAAAGCTGTAACGCCGGTAGTGGGAGTAGCTGTACTGGCCGCCGCCGTTTAAATCGTCGGAATAACCACCCCCGCGGCTGTACTTTCGGTACGGATCGTTTTCATCGGGTTCAAGGGGTGCGGCATGGTAACCGCTGGGGTCGGTGTATTTTAGCGGGTTGTTTAATACGTAGCTGTAGCGGTTCATGCCCTGGGTACCCGGCGAGGTAAAAGGGTCGGCGTTTAACATACGTCCCAGTTGGGGGTCGTACAAACGGCCGTTCATGTTTATTAGCCCGGCATTGTCTAAATGTTCATGGGCGGTATAGCCGCGGTCAACAATCCAACTGGTGCGGCTGTCGGCCAAAGCCCAGTTGGCGGGGTTTTTTTTATTGCCCCACGCATCGTAAAAATACTTTTCGGCCAGCGTGCCGCTGCTGTTGGTTAAGGCCATAATACTGCCCAGATAATCGGTATGTACATAATAAAGGGCTTCGGTGCCGCTGCTTGGTTTTACATGCACAGCCACCAAACCGGCCCCCGGGGCACTAATATAGGTAAATTCTTTGGTGGTTCCGCCCGCGGTTACCCTTTTTTCGTAATTGCCTACATAATACTTGGTTTCGCTCAGTGCCCCATCTATGTAGCTTTTCATGAGCTGCCGCTGCTGGTCGTACCCGTATTCAAAGGTCCAGTACCACTGGTTGCCGTTTACCCCCAGGGTAAGGGGTTTGTTAAACACATTATAGGTTACCGACTGGTTCATCGTCAGGCTGCCTCCCTGGGGGTCGGTAATATCCGAAACCGCGTTTTTGCGGGTGGCATCGTAGGCATAGGTCCCCGCATCGGTTTTTGTGCTGATATTCCCGGTAACAGCATACGAAACCGTTTTGCCTGAACCGAAACCGGTAAGCCGGCTGAGCGCATCGTAGGTAAAACTCTCGCTTTGCCCGGTCACGTAATCGGTGCGCGATGTAAGGTTGCCGGTTGCAGCGTTAAAAACGTATTTCCAGTTAAATATGGAGGTGTTGTTCGATGTTTTCCGGACATCGGGCCGCAACTGGCTGTCGTAGGTCAGTTGGGTGGTAAGTCCGTTTCCATACGTATAACCCGAGGTCATGCCATATTCGCTGATGCCGTCCAGCTGCCAGATGAGGGCACCGGTGGCGTTATTTTTAAGGGTGGTGGGTGCCCCGCTGGCATCGTACGTGTATTTAACCGAGTAGTTGCCCGGGTACGTTACCGTGGCCACCTGCGACAGGTTGTTGTAGGTGTATGAGGTAACAAAGCTCTGGCTGTTGATGTATTTGGTTTCGCTGCTTAGCTGTAACAGACCGGGGGTGTAGGTAAAATGGCTGGCCACGGCACTGTTGAGTTTTACATCGGTAAGTACCTGGGTTGTGGGGTCGTACACCAGATCATAACTATCGGCACCCACGGTTTTCTTTATCGGCCTTCCATACACATCGTACTGGAACCCGGTAATTTTGCTGTTCTGGTTTACCTGGGTAAGCTCTCCAAATTTATTGTAGGTATAACTGGTGGTTCCCGAGTTTGGCTCCACCTGTTGGGTGAGGTTCCCGGCATTGTCGTAGGCAAAGGTAGTTACCGAACCGCTAAAACCGGTGGTATGCACCTGCCCGGTATTGTAGTAGGTGTAGGTAACCGTGCCGCCATCATCGCCGGTTGACTTTACCAACCCGTAATCATCGTAGGCTGCCTGGCCCCACCCGTCGGGGCGGGTGGTGGTCACGGTTTTTCCGCTATAGCCAATGGTAGTGGTTCCCTGAGGGGTGGCCTGCGAAGTAAGGCGGCCAAAAGCATCATATACATATTCGGTATATTTTGATGCAACGGCCGAGGTATGCGGCAGGTATTGGCGTTTTACCCGGCCATCGGTATAGTATTCCACCTCGCTTTTCAGGGTGTTGCCCAAAGGTCCGGGTGCATCGGTACGCAGCAGCTGCCCCCGGCGGTTGTAATACATTTTGGCGGTACCGCGCCCGCTGGCAGTTTTTTCGATTACATAGGCGGTACCCGGGGGGCCGGCGGTGCCCCAGTAAACCGATTGGCTTACCGAATTGCTGTCGGGCATCAGGGTTTTAACCGGTTGCCCAAAAGCCCCGTACTGGTTCACGGTTGAAAGGTTGTTGTAATCTTTCGCGGTAATTAACCGGCCCTGTGGATCATATTCATACGTCTGTTTAAAGGCACCGCTGGTGGTGGTTTCATCTACAAAGCGGTTGCACGGGGTATATGAAAAGGTTTTATACCTGGTAACCGCATCAGCCGTGGTCGTTATTTTTTTAATGCCCCCGAAGGTTTCGTATTCGCTGTAGGTCTCCACCCGCTCTTTGTCGGTCCCTTTAAAAAGGGTCTTCTGGTACAGCCGGTTGGGGTTTGCCGGATAATAGGAATAACCGGTGGTTACGGTTTTATAGGAGGCCTCGTCGGCATGGTCGTATTTTATTTCCTCGTTGGTAACACGCAGCAAAAAATAGGTACCCGGTTCAACATTGTTGTACGTGGTAGTCCGGGTTACCGCCATAGCCGTACCATAAGATGTGGCTGCTATGGTGGGGATGTTATAGGTATTGTAGCTTGCGTTGGTGCTAGTAACTACCGTCCCTGTTAAATGATTGGTGGCCACACTTTGGGTATTCCGGACCTGGTAGGTTTTATTTGCACCGTAGGTTACCGGGGTGGCCGAGTTGGTTAAGGCCGCGGTGGAATAAGCCCCCGCGCTGGTATGTACCGTGGTTACCGTTTTTTGCATGGGCAGGCACAGGTCGCCTATAAATTCGTAATCGGTGGTGGCCTTCATCTGGGTCACCGTGTTGGTTTCTTCGGTCTTATCGAACCCCATAAACCCGAATTCGGGGTGGGTGTTGGCGTTGGTATAAAAGTAACCGGTCTGGGCAAAAACAGTGGCACCGTCGGTAAGGATCAGGGTTTTTACAACGGGCGATCCCGTTTTTACATGGTACAGGGGGGAGGCCCCGTCGGTGGTTTTGGAATACACCGAGGCATCGGTCAACGGCTTGTATTCAAATTGCGATTGAATGTTCATCCCATTGGTTATAGTAGAAACTTTACAGGCCCCTGCATTTGTTTCGATAAAACCGATATCCCAAACATTCTCAAGGGGTCTTTTTACAAATAAATCGCTGTTGCCATCGCCATTTAAATCAATTAACTGGTACTTTGGGATAAAGGCACCTTCGATGTAACTAATTTCAGTAGGAATAGGGACATTGGCCAGCAATATATCCGATTCTATTTCCAGTTGGGAATGGTCGTAGAAAGATCGGGATGGGCAAATATAATTGTTGAATAAATTGGCCATATCCACTGCGCCAAAACCGGCCCCCTTGCTCAAATAAGCTTTGGCATGAATAACCGGGGTATAGGTAACCATACCCGGGTATTCGGGATCGGGTTCGGCAATATCAACGGTAAAATAATAACGGATAATATCCGATTTACCGTCGCCGTTCAAATCGGCCGCATCCAATACCTCGTAAGGGTATAAAATATTATCGGGGATAAACAGGCTGAAAGGTCCCTGGATATTTTCAAACTTACCGTTCCCTTTTCCATAACTTATATTAAAATTTTCGGTATTTATGGAACGGGGACAATAATCGTCAATGCCATCGCCGTTGAAATCGGCTATCAAAACAGATTTTGAAATGGTATCGTTACATGCTAATAAAAACTTGTTTGCCCCTTTATCAAATTCATAATTGTAAAAGCGATCATAATTTTGCGAAGCATTTATCGTTTTAACTGATAAATCAAGCTTTCGGTTTGCATTGGAATGAATAGGAATGATTCCAGCAATTCCGGTTAAATACATATCAATCACAATGGTAGCAGGGTTGGTAACCACATTGCTGATATTACTGTATATGCAGCCATAATTATAGGTTGAGGAAGTCCAGTCCGTTTTAGTAAATAAAAGTTCGTCGTGCAGCCCGTCGCCGTTAAAATCGCCAAAAACCAGTTCGGTATCGTAAACGTCTTCGGTTTGTTGGGTTACAGTTACCCGTGAATTAACATTTTCGGTTAATGTATTATTCGCAAAATTGAAATGCTTAACAAAATAATCCTGATAGGTAATAAAATCAGGATGCGATCCCTCAAAACGGGTGTTACGGGTCAAAACTATTACATCATCATCCCAATCGTTATCATAATTTGCTATTAATACCTTATCGGATGGATTTGCTAAAGCAAAAGTATAAATACTGAAAGTTGTTCCATTTCCCAGGTTTATCGCCAATTGGTAATTAACAGCATCCTTGTCTTTCGAAAGGATATCAGTAACCCCGTCACCATTAAAATCGCCATAATATTTTACATATTTATGGGTTACCGTGGATGATGCAACTGTTGGCGCAGTTTGTAAAAGGCCCCAGTCGATAATGGTGGAGTTTACCTCTTTCCCGCCCCCGTCTCTCAGGGTTACCTGGTACAGGTGCGAATACAGCTGATAACTGTAATCGAACCCATACTCCCGGTAGGGTTCCCCGTTATTGGTGGCGGTTATTTTCCGCAATAAAAGGTTATTTGAAAGTTTAATCCCATTAAGGTAACTGAAGTTTTTGTCACAGATCCGCTGCCCGTAATAAAAATCGACCCGGTTGTTGGCATAGGTTACATAATCCAGGACCAACTGGCCGTCCTGTGTGGAATAAAAATACTGGATGGTATTCCCTTCGGGGTCCTTCACCTCAGAAATGGTCCAATACACATTTTTTGAATTACTAACATATATTTGGGCATATTTTGAAACCAGCCCGTTGGGGGTCATAACTTCGAAATAAAGGTTGGGTTCGGTTCCTTTGAGGTAAATTTTCGTGGGTTGGTAAACTTCTGTTGTATATGTTGAGCCAGTTATACCATAGGTACCATAGGTACAAATTAACAATTGTCCGTCCAGAAATAAACGGTCGTTCTGGTCAAAGCTGATGTTGGTTACCTCGCCGTCCTGGTGGTACGATTTTGTGCCCCTTGTAATGGAGGAGATTCCGCCAAGGCTCCAACCCCAGCCCAGTAAACCGTTTCCGGACGCACTGCTGTAATTGATGCCAAAACCCGGGGCCAGCCCGTTTATACCGGGAGCCACCTCAATGGGTATGGCATACTGGGCGGTTCCGTCACTACTTACCGATGCCCCACCGGGTATGGCCCCGACTTCTTTCCCGGTATCCAAAACCCGTGAACCCCCGGCCACAGGGTTGGTAACATAGGAAACGTTGAACAATAGCTTTTGATCGGTTTTAGCCGAAAAGGTGGTGGCGCCAGTGGAAGTGAACTTGAACCCGGCATTCATTTTAACAAAGTCCCGTGCCGTATATGAGGCCGTTGTTGTAATTGGTGTGTTCAATGTATAGTTGACAGCACTCTGTGCCCATGAGTATAAAATTGTTGTACTCAATATAATAGCCGTAAATATTCTTTTCATGGGGTTTATTCTTTAATAATTTTCCATTCGTAGGGTTTTCCGGCAATAATTGCCTTCAAAAAATAGCTGCCCTGCGGCTGCCTGCTTAAATCAATTTCTAATTCCGGCTCAAGTATCTGAATATGTTTCACCAATGCACCTTTGGCATCGAACAACCAAAGTTTATCACCTGAATTAAACTGGTAATCGGGTAATGATAAAAGCAAAAGCCCCTTGGTCGGGTTAGGGTAAAGTTCGGGGGTGGATCCAAAAATACCCTCAGAGCCATTCTTTTTGGGCAGATCCTGGTTTTGGGTATTGGTGGAATCGGTTACAACAGAATCAGCCACCTGGGCCGATTTCAGGGCAACGATGGTGCGGGTAACGCGGTTGCCCGAGGCGTCGTAGTAATACTCCACGCTTTGTGCCATGGCGCCCAAAATAACAATTGAGAAAAGTAACGTGATATACCCTTTACGTATGAGTGCTTTCATAATATTCCGGTTTAAAAAGTTTATGCAGTGGTTTCGGTTACCTGTCGGCCTTCGTTTTCAGTTTATCCACCTCGTCGGTAAGTAATTTTATGGCTGTCTGCTGGTCATCAATGGCGGCCTGCTGCTCTTTAATAGCTTCGAGCAGCACCGGGATAAGCCCCATGTAGTCGATGCCCAACAGCCCGCTGGGGTCGGTTTTTACCAGTTCGGGATAAACCGCCTGTAACTCCTGTGCTAAAAGCCCAAGATGTACCTGCTCGTAAAGGGCTGCATCAAAAAGGGTGTTGGGGTCGGCCACCGTGTCGGTGGTCTCGGCACCGTATTGCCCCATCTCAACGGGGTTTTTGTATTTGTAGCTTACCCCGTTTAGCTGTTTCAGTTTTGCCATGTTGTTTTTATCCAACTGTTTAACCTCCTTTTTAGCCGTTTCGTCGG
>Ga0209016_1001669_pt1 | contig 16995 bp, 11 predicted proteins | sample EPASupsiteSAE305_FD_187265 | JGI IMG/M metagenome (GOLD analysis project Ga0209016, IMG submission 187265) | Bioremediated contaminated groundwater microbial communities from EPA Superfund site, New Mexico - SAE3-05 (SPAdes) (version 2) | ecosystem: Environmental > Aquatic > Deep subsurface >...
CGCACCCACCACGGCCTGATCCAGCTCACGCTGCTGCAGCATCCTGACTGCGGTTTCCAGGGCACGGATGCCGGAACTTTCTTCACTGGAAAGGGTAAAGCTGGGGCCGCCGATCTTGAACTCCCGCGCTATCCTGCTGGCCACAATGTTGCCTAGGCTGCCCATGGTCCGGTTGGCGTTCAGGGCTGGGCTGATGCTGTCCCGTAACTTGCCAGTCCAGTCGTTCAACTCAGCTTCAGTCAGTTTCCGTCCCAGCCGGTCTGCCCAGATCCTGGCCTGCTGCTGCATGGGCCAGCGCAGGGAAAATCCGGTGCTGTTCAGGTCAAAGGCGATCCCGATCATCACCCCGGTTTTGGGGTTGTCCTGTTTGTCCAGACCTGCATCCTGCAAGGCATTGGCAGCGGTCTGCAGCATCAGCAACTGCTGGGGCTGCATCTCTTCCATCTCTTTGGGGGGGATGCGGAAACGGTTGCTGCCAACCCTGACCTGATCCATGAACCAGCCGGTAAACGGTATCTGATCAAGCCCCTGCTGTTTGAACCAGGCCCGTTGTTCAACACCCCACCAGCGCTTGTTTGGACGGGTCGGGGCCACAGCGTTGCTGCTGCCTCCCAGCACCCGTTGCTGCACTGCCTGCAGCCCCTGCCAGGGACCAAAGGAGGCATCCATGCCAACAATGGCAATCGGTTCTGAAGTTGGTGGCGGTTGTAGGGGCGTATGGCCATACGCCCCTGCAGAAGGCATATATTCTTCCACCAGCAGGTGAGCATTGATGCCGCCAAAGCCAAAGGCGCTGACTGCAGCACGGCGGGGAATGGTGTTGCCGCGGCGCTGCCACGGCTCTGCCCGGGTCAGCACCTTGAACGGGCTTTGCTCCAGTTGCATACCGGGCTGTGGGGAGCTGAAATTGGCAGTGGGGGGCAGGGTCGCATGCTGCATGGCCAGCAGTACCTTGGTCAGGGCTGCTGCCCCGGCAGCGGTCAGCAGGTGGCCGATGTTGGACTTGACCGAGCCGATGACACAGCTCTGACGAGTCTCACTACCCTGCCAGAGTTCCTTCAGGCTTGCCACTTCAACCGCATCACCAACCGGGGTGCCGGTGGCATGGCATTCAATCAGGTCAACATCCTGTGGTTCCCAGCCGGCCCGCTGATAGGCCGCCCGCATGGCGCGCAACTGTCCCTCTGACATCGGTGCCAGCAGGCTGCCGCCCACGTCATTGGAAAGACCCACCGCCCGGATAATACCGTAGATCCTGTCACCACTGGCCACGGCATCGCTGGTCCGCTTCAGTACAAAGATACCGGCCCCTTCGCCGGTTAAGAGGCCATCGCCAGCAGCATCAAAGGGTGAACAGATACCGCGCTTTGACAGGGCACGCAGCTGGCTGAAACCCATCTGGGTATAGAGCGGGTCAGGCCGGGAAAGACCGCCGGTCAGCATGGCATCAGCGCGGCCTGAGAGCAGTTCATCCATGGCCAGCTTGATGGCATACAGAGAAGAGGCACAGGCGGCATCAAGGGTGTTGGTGACCCCGCCCAGCCCAAGTTGTTGAGCAAGTACGCCAGCGGGCAGACCGGCCAGATAGCGGTTAAGCGGAGAGGTGGGAATTGGATCGGATGCCTGTCCGACAACCTGTTCTTCAAAGCTGCGGCCAAGCCAGTTGCGGGCCAGCAAAGAAGAGGTCTCGGACGGCAGGGCCAGGTTGCCGATGATTACCCCGACCCGGGAACGGTCAAGGTCTGCGGTCTGGCAGTCGCTAAAGGCCTTTCTGCCTGCGCTGACCAGGACATGAAACAGGGGATCAAGGCCATCCAGCTCAGGCAACTGCGGGGTCTGGTCCAGAAAACAGCCACGGGTGGTATAGAGGTGATCCTGCTTGCCCACCTCCGGATCAAAGATCTCTTCCGGGGTAACCTGCCAGCGTCCTGCAGGCACTTCACGGACAGCACTGCGCCCGCTGCGGATCAGCTCCCAGTACTGGGCAAGATCCGGGGCATCAGGAAAGAGCGCGCCGATCCCGACTATGGCAACCGTGCTGCTGTAATCCTGCATCAGGCCGCTACCAGGGCAGCCGACCGTCCGGCCTGTGGCAACTGATTACGCTGGAAGGCCTGCTGCAGCGAGGCGTCAATGACGCATTCGTATCCTTCCAGACGGGCAATCAGCTTGCCGTTTGCCCGCTCAAGGAATTCAACATCAGCAACAGCGCTGTGGCTCTGTTGTGAGGTGACCCTGATCACCACCTGAGCGCCATCCTTGGGGAAGGTCTCATGGAACTGACGGTAGCGACCGGCAAAGGAGGGCAGTGAGCCGGCGCCGAATTGTTCAAAGCTCCAGAGGATCATCATCTGGAAGGCACTGTCAACCACCAGCGGGTCAGTCAGCCAGTTGCTGCGCAGCGGTTGCTTGATCCAGTTGCCAGGCTGCGGGGCTGCCTTGACCAGTGCTGCAATCCCTTTGTCAGAACAGCCGATTACCTGCTCAATGCCGTGCAGGTCAGGGCCGTGGAACAGGTAGGGTTGGTCATAGACCGCGCTGCTCTGGTTGTAGGGGCTGCTTGGCAGTTCCTTGATGGTGCGGATTCCTTCAGGCAGCTTGTTTGCCAAGACGATCTCTGCCCGGGCATGCAGCAGGCTGCGTCCTTCTCCCAGACTGCTGACCAGTTCCACCGGCACGGTGTAAAAGGCATCCTGACGTTTGGCCTTGCCTGCCATCAACTGCAGGGTGCAAGGGGTGGAACGGTCAATAATCACCCCTTTGCAGATTCGCAGATCATTGAAACCGTGGAAGCGGAAACCGGGGTTGCCATGCAGGGCAGCGTGGGCCAGCCATTCCACAATCATGGCCATCGGCAGCACCGCCTTGTTGTCAATTACGTGGGAGCTGATGAACGGGAAATCATCCACGTTCAGGGTCAGCCGCAGCGCCTCTTTAAGCGGCGCTGCAGGTTTCGGGGCATCAATGGACAGAGAGGCACCTTTGACACCGGCCAGCACCGTGACTTCAACCGGACCTGTTGGTGCTGCTATCTCCTGCACCAACAGGTCAGCACCGGCCTCCAGCGGAATCAGACCGATCCCTTCAGTGGCAAAGACCTTTTTGAGGGCAGGGGTAACCATGCCGCCATCCCAGGGGCCCCAGTTGAGGCAGAGGGAACGGCAGTTTACTCGACGGCGCGCCTCGGCCTGGGCCAGTTTGTTGAGCACCTCGTTGGCCACGGCATAATCCACCTGACCGGAACGTCCCAGGCGGCCGGTGGTGGAACCAAACAGGGCAATAAAGCGCAGGTCATCAGTGCGGGTGGCATCCAACAGGGAGCGCAGGCCAGCCACCTTGGTGCTGTAGACCTGGTTGAACTGCTCCCTGGTCTTGTCAACAATCAGACGGTCAGCCAGCACACCGGCGCCATGCACCAGACCGCGGATCTGGCCATGGTCCTTACGCAGGTCGGCCAGCAGATCTGCCACGGCCTGACTGTCACGGATATCCACTGAACAGTAGAGCGATCTGCCCCCCACAGCCTGGATCTGCGCCATGGTTTCCCGCAGTTCACGACCGGCAACCGTGGCCTGATAACGTTCCTCTATTTCACGGGGATGCAGTTTTTCTGTGGCATGGGTCAGGATTGCCCGTTTGATAGCGGCTTCATCGGTCATCCCTTGCAGCCAGTCCGGTTCCTGTTCAGGCAGGGGGCTGCGTCCCAGCAGTACCAGCAGCGGTTGCCAGGCCTTTGCCATGGCCACCGCAGCAGAGGCAGTTACACCGCGTCCACCACCGGTGATGACCACCAGTTCTCCTGGCTGGACCGGTGTTGTTGCAGCAGTTGCCAGTTCAGGCAGATCCTGCAGTGTCAGGCTGATCCGCTGCTCTGCTGACAGCCCCACCTCAATCGGGCCGTTCAGAAACAGCTCTCTGGCAACTGCCTGTGCAGCAGCAGCCTGATCAGGGAAGATCCCCAGATCAATCGCCTTGCAGGCCACTTCCGGCCATTCATGGCGGGCAGTCTTGCTCAAGCCTGCCAGACCGCCTGAGAGCGGGTCAATCAGTTGTGATCCCTCTGTGGAGCCAAAGGTGCCATCAAGGCGTGAAACCGTGGCAAACAGGGCGCCACCTTCGCGGCTGGCCCGTTTCAGGCCGGGAGCCATCTGCTTCAGCAGCTGGAATCCGTTTTTCAGAAAGGCATCATCCGTGCCGTCAGCCGGTGCCACCAGCACCAGACCAGCCACCTGATCCATGGGCAGCAGTTCCAGGATATCCAGTACCTTGGTCAGGATCACGCCATGCCCCTGGCTGGTCAGACAGCTGCACAGCTCGGCAGAAAAGCGGGAACCATCATCGGTCACCACGATCACCCCGTTTTGCGCCAGGGAGATGGTGTCAGAACCGCCAGCAACCGGCATTGCCTGTATCCGGCTGCGGTTCAGTACGGTTTGAGAGAGTGCTGCTGCAGCTGCTGGCTGGACTTGCGTTGCTGCTGGGGCCGGTGCAGCCGGTGCAGTACCGGCACTCAGGTAGTCGGCAATCTGCCCCAGGGTGTTCAGCACACCAAGCTGGTCAGGCCCGATTACCGGCGCTGTTGGCAGTCGTTCCTGCAGGCAGGATAGGATCTCAACCCGCTTGATGGAATCGATTCCCAGATCAGCATCCATGCTCATGGTCAGTTCCAGCATCTCTATGGGATAGCCGGTCTTGTCGCTGACCACAGCCAGCATGGTTTCGGTGATGTTTGAGGCTGCTGGTTGTGCTGTGCTGACAGTTGGAACAACTGCAGTTGCAGGTGCTGCTCCTGCCCCCAGATAATCAGCAATCTGCCCCAGGGTGTTCAGCACACCCAGTTGGTCAGGGCCGATCACCGGTGCTGTGGGCAGCCGTTCCTGCAGGCAGGAAAGGATCTCAACGCGCTTGATGGAATCGATCCCCAGATCAGCATCCATGCTCATGGACAGTTCCAACATCTCTATGGGATAGCCGGTCTTTTCACTGACCACTGACAGCATGGTTTCGGTAATTGCGCTGTCTGCTGGCTGACTGCCGCTGACAGCAACAGGTGCAACAACCGCTGCACCAGCCCCCAGATACTCAGCAATCTGGCCCAGGGTGTTCAGCACACCAAGCTGGTCAGGACCGATCACCGGTGTTGTTGGCAGCCGCTCCTGCAGGCAGGAAAGGATCTCAACCCGTTTGATGGAGTCAATCCCCAGATCAGCATCCATGCTCATGGACAGTTCCAGCATCTCAATCGGATAGCCGGTCTTTTCACTGACCACTGCCAGCATGGTCTCGGTAATTGCGCTGGATACCTGCTGTACAGGCGCTGCAGCTGGTGGTGCAACAGCAGTTCCTGCCCCCAGATACTCAGCAATCTGTCCCAAAGTGTTCAATACGCCCAGCTGGTCAGGGCCGATTACCGGTGAAGCTGGCAGTCGCTCCTGCAGAGCGGAGAGGATCTCAACCCGCTTGATGGAGTCAATCCCCAGGTCAGCATCCATGCTCATGGACAGTTCCAGCATCTCCATCGGGTAGCCGGTTTTTTCACTGACCACTGTCAGCAGGGTCTCGGTGACTGCATTGGAGACCGGTTGTGCAGCAACAGGGGCTGGTTGAACAATAACCTGAGCCTGAACCGGCTGGGGCTGTACAACTGGTGCAGGCATGACCGGCGCAGCCGTGGTGACAGGTGCAAGCGGCATGGCTGGTATGATTGCCATACCGCCCTGCAGAACCTGTTGCTGCTGGGAAAGCAGGGTCTGGATGGTACGGGAGGCGGTCTCCTGTCCCTCCAGAAAACGGCGGTGCAGTTGGGCGGTCTCTTCCTGCATCCGTTGCAGCACTGCCATACCTTCACGGGTCACCCGCAACGATTCTGCCAGGGCATCGCGGGAGGCTGTTGGTGCTGTTGTCTGAACAGTTATTGGGGCCGGTGCAACCGGTATGCTACTGGCAGCTGGCTGTGCAGTACTGACCGGCTTCGGTGTGACTGCAAGCCGCTTGGGCTTGGGTTTGACATAGTTGGCGCCGCAGAGCGGAACCACCAGCAGTGGCTTTTTGGCCGGTGCAGCTGGTGCGTGATACCCTTCATCCCAGAGTTGCAGGTTGAGCTCAAGGCCAAGCACACTCAGTTGCGCAAGGCAGCGTCCCAGGTCAACCAGGCCGTTACGCTTGCCATTGGAGCTGTCCAGGGCCACGCAGCTATGTTCCCTGTCCCCAAGGATCGCCTTGACCAGACCGGACAGGCGGGCACCAGGGCCAACCTCAACAAAGCAACGGATGCCTGCAGCGTACATCGCTTCAATCTGGGCCACAAACTCAACCGGACGGGCCAGCTGTCCAGCCAGCAACTCCTTGCTAGCAGCCATGTCAGCCGGGTAGGGGGCGGCACTGCTGTTGGCATAGACCGGCATGCTGCCACTGCCCCACTGGATATCTGCCAGACCGGTCAGAAACGGTGCTGCAGCATCAGCCACCAGCGGGCTGTGGAAGGCAGCAGCAACCGGCAACTGTTTACAGGTTAGTTTACGGCTTTTGCAGGCAGCTTCGGCCAGTTTGATCTGGTCGGTTGCGCCGGACAGGACAGCCTGGGTCGGGGCATTGCGGTTGGCAATCACCAGGTTGATCTTTTCTTCAGCCAGCATCTGCTCAACCGCGGCCAGAGGTGCTGAAACTGCCAGCATGCTGCCCTTGTCGCCAGAGCCTGCAGCCATCAGGGAACCGCGCAAACGGGACAGGTTGTGGAAGGAGGTTTCATCCAGCAGACCTGCAGCGCACAAAGCGGTCAGTTCACCGTAGCTGTGGCCTGCGGCAGCAGCAGCCTTCAGGCCGAATGCCTCCAGCAGGCGTAGGGCACCCAGGCTGACCGCACCAATGGCTGGCTGGGCGATCTGGGTGGCACGCAGTTCAGTCTCCTGCTGCTCAGCTGCCCCTTGCTCAAAGCGATCAGCAGGGTAGATCAGGTCGGTCAGGCCGGGTGTTGTGGTTTCAGCCTGTTCAAGGCTGTCCAACAGCTGGGGAAAGGCACAGGCCAGATCCCGCAGCATGCCCACATACTGGGCTCCCTGGCCAGGAAACAGCAGACCTGGTCGGGCAACAGCAGCACCGGTGGCATAGCAGATGCCATCAGGAGTGGTCCAGTTTGAAGCAGGCTGCTTGGCCAGCATGGTTCGAGCGGTATTCAGCAGGGCACCCAGGTTGGAACTGCGTTCAACGGTCAGGGCCAGACGGCAGGCTGCCTTTGGATCAAAACCGGCCCGCAGGCTGGCTGCCTTGCCACGCAGGTCGTTCCAGGCCATATCACCATAAATGCTGGCAAGTTGTGTGGTCAGACCGGCTGCATCAGCTCCGCAGAAGGTCAGCAACTGTACTGAACCATCCCATTCTGCAGCTTCCTGCAGGGGGCGGTACTCTTCCAGAATGGTGTGGAAGTTGGAACCGCCAAACCCGAAGGCGCTGACACCAGCGCGGCGGGGGCTGTTGTTACGGGTAATCCAGGGCCGCTTGCGGGTGGTAATGTAGAAGGGGGTACGACCTGCGCTCACCTCATCCAGAGGTTTGGTGACCTTGATGGTGGGGGGGATGACCCGGTGGTGCAGGGCCAGGGCAGCCTTGATCAGGCCTGCAGATCCGGCAGCAGCCTTGGCATGGCCGATCTGGGACTTGACTGAACTGATGGCGCACCAGGGCCGGTCTGCCTCACCAAAGATCTCCCGTGCTGCCGAGACCTCAACCGCGTCACCCACTTTGGTGCCGGTGCCGTGGGCCTCCAGCAGGCCGATGCTGTCCAGGGTAACCCCGGCATTGGCGCAGGCGTTCAGGACAGCTTTCTTCTGGCCGGATGCGCTGGGGGTGTAGATCGCCTCACCCTTGCCATCGCTGGAGGAACCGATACCACGGACAACTGCGTAGATCTTGTCGCCATCCCGTTCTGCATCAGCCAGTCGTTTGAGTACCACCAGGCCCAGGCCTTCGCCCAGGATGGTGCCGTCAGCAGAAACATCAAACGGCTTGGCATTGCCAGAGGCTGAAAGAGCCGGGGTCTTGCTGAAGCAGGTGTACATGAAGATGTCGTTAAAGGTGTCAACTCCGCCGGTCACCACCATATCAGCAGCACCGGTGGTCAGCTCCATCCCTGCCAGATGCAGGGCACTGAAGGAGCTGGCGCAGGCAGCATCAACCACGCAGTTGGTGCCGCCCAGGTCGTACTGTTTGCTGATCCGTCCGGCAACCACGTTACCCAGCAGGCCGGGGAAGGAGTTCTCCTGCCAGCCCACGTAGGAATCGGAAATCCGCTGTACCACATCCTCGGCAACATCCTGCGTTACACCGGCATCATGCAAGGCCTCACGCCAACGGGGGTGGCCCAGGCGGGCGCCCAGCGGAATCACCATCTCCAGAGCACCGGTGACCCCCAGAATCACGCTGACCTTGCTGCGGTCAAACTGCTTGTCTGATCCGTAGCCTGCATCCTGCAACGCCTGCCCGGCAGCAACCAGACCCAGCAGCTGCGAGGTGTCAATCGCCTCAAGGGAGTTGGGGGGGATGTTGTATTCCATCGGATTAAACGGCACTTCAGACAGGAAACCGCCCCGCTTGCCGTAGGCCTTGTCCGGGGTCTTGGGGTTGGGATCATAGAGATCTTCCACCCGCCAATGGGATGCTGGAATCTCGGTGATGGCATCAACGCCTTCACGGATAGTGGCCCAGTAGGCGGCCTTGTCCTCTGATTTGGGAAAGAGGCAACCGATGCCGATAATGGCCAGTGGTGCTCCGGCAGTGGTAAGGGTGCGATCCTGTTCTGATTGTTTCACGCGAGAAACTCCTTGATCTCCGGTTTCATCATCTGGGAGCTGCTGCTGCCCCCGGTAAAGCGCTGCAGGTTGGCACGGCTGATGGCTGCCGCACCCTCCAGAATATTACGGGCCACACATGCTGCACGGCGGTTGGCCGGTGCCTCCAGCGGGCTGCCTTTGACCCATTCGTTAAAGGCCCCCATGGCAGGGCCGCACCAGACCTGATAATCAATGGTCCGTTTGGGGTCGCCATCCTTGGCCCAGTGGGCTGCCTGCCCCAGGTACCAGCGGAACACCAGTGCCATGCGATGTTTGGGTTCTCGCTCGGCCCGTTCCACCTGACGCGGGTCACGCTGCAGAAAGAAACTGCGGGTCTGCTGCCAGATCTGCTCCAGCGGTGCCAGAAAAACGGTTTTTTCCAGCTTTTCCCGTTCTGCTGCCGGGATCGCCTCAAGGCTATCATGACTGCGGTAGAACTCGTACAGTTTGGCTGCCCGCATGGCAAACATGGTGCCCCGCTTCAACACCTGTACCGTCACCCCCATCTCAAACATATCAGCAGCCGGGGCCATGGTCACATCAGCCTGGCGGGTCTCTGCGAGCATGCTGCGCACGGTATCGGATGTGCCGGATTCAACGCAGGCCTGATGCACAGAGCCGACCATGATCCAGGCAGCGCCCATGCTGAAGGCTGCTGCTGCTGATTGGGGGGTGCCGATGCCGCCACCCAGACCAACGCGCAACGTTATCGGGTAGTTGTGCTGCTGCTGCATCCGGGCTGCCACCGACTGTATGGTGGGTAGCAGGGTCAGGGCTGGCCGGTTATCGGTATGGCCGCCGGAATCAGCCTCGGCTGTAATATCCTGCGCCATCGGGATTTGACGTGCCAGTTCAGCCTGTTCAGCAGTGATCTGTCCCTGTTGCAGCAGGTTGTTGAGCAGTTTTTCCGGGGCAGGGGAGAAGAATTTTTCAGCCAGCTCCTCGCGGGAGACCTTGGCAATGATCCGGTTGGGGGTGACGATGCTGCCGTCAGCACCGCGATGGATGCCATGCAGGCGGTAGCGCACCAGCGGCAAGGTCAGGGCTAGAAAGGCCGATGCCTCCACCAGATGCACCCCTTTGCGGATGTACAGTTCTGCCAGGGCTGCCTCAAGATCAGGCTCCTGGGGGGAATGGATCAGGTTGCAGCCAAACGGGACGTTGCCGGCCAGCAGCTGGTCAACAGCCGCCTCAACCGCTGCCAGCGGCAGTCCGGCAGCGCCAAAGAATCCCAGCATACCTGCCTTGCCAAGTGTAATTGCCAGGGGCACTGAACTGATCCCCTTGGCCATGGAACCACCCAGGTATGGGTAGCGGATGCCAAGCTCCTGACAGAAGCCGGTATCACCCAGTTGTTCTGGTACAATCCGGCCAAGCTGTTCCTCAAGCGGTGCGGTTAATGGGTTCAAGGGCTGCTTCCTGCTTTAGATAGGCTAATAAAATCAAATGCGTAAAAATATATGAAAATGAATATTTTTTCAAGAAAATTGGCAGGTAATGGCGGATTTCAATTTCAAATCAGGGCTGATTCAAGGCTGTGGGGAGCCGAAGGCAAGCCAACGAAGAGAGTGCCTTGAGTTGGAATTAGTAATACTCTTCTTCGTAGGCCGGCACCTGATCCATAAAACCTGGCAGCTGTGCGGCCCGGACCATGGCCCGGTCAAGATCCGCAATCAACCGCTCCCGGTCTTTGGGGTAGCTGCCGGCCAGGTTCAGAAAATTGGAGACATGGTTGGAGCGCAGGATAGTGCGCTGGGGTGCCAGATGACAGAGCAGTTCCCGCGCCTCCAGCAGCAGTTCACGGTGGTTGCATTGCTCAAGTGAACGGACAAACGGTTCATTGTGGCGATGAAACAGAGTCAGCAGTGAGAAATACTCCGGGTTGACCCGGTTGACCCAGGCAGCGGTGGCTCTGGCATGCTCCAGGCTGCGGGTCCGTCCGGCCAGGCCGAGGATTGCGGTAACTGACAGCTTCATACCGGCCTGGCGTGCCATCAGCGCCAGCTCAGCCATCCGGTTGCTGTCAAACCCCTTGTTGATCTGCTGCAGGGTCTCGTCATCACCAGACTCAAGACCAAAGTACAGAATCCGCAGCTTCTTTTCCCGCAATAGCTGCAACTGCTCCAAGGTCTTGGTGGTCAGGCTGTTGGGTGAGGCATAGGAGCCGATCCGTGTCAGACCGGGGAAGGTGGCAGCCAAGGCATCCAGAATAGTGATCAGTCCGTCAAACGGGTAGACCAGGGCATCGCCATCAGCCAGAAAGACCCGTTCAACCCGTGTCCGATAGGAGGACGGTAGCTCTGCGATCTCAGCCAGAATCTCTTCCACAGGCCGCAGGTGGAACTGCTTGCCCTTGTACATGCCGCAGAATCTGCATTGGTTCTGGGAACAGCCCACCGTGATCTGGAAGATCAGGCTGCGGGCTTCACTGGGCGGACGGAATACCGGTTCTATGTAACGGGGCATGCGAGACTCCTGGCCGGGATTTTTTCAGTGTAAAGCTGCAGGCAGATCTGATACTAATCAACAGGATCTGTTTGGCAAACAATTTTACCTGTACGGGGGTAGTATGAAGGTATTGGTTGATCTCTGTGTTGTACCGTTGGGGGTGGGTGTCTCCGTATCCAGTTATGTTGCTGCCTGTGAAAAGATACTGGCAGAGGCCGGCCTGAAAACAGCGCTGCATGCCTACGGCACCAACATTGAAGGGGAGTGGGATGCGGTCTTTGCGGCCATCAAACGCTGCCATGAGGTGGTGCATCAGATGGGTGCCCCGCGTATCACCACCACCATCAAGATGGGGACCCGCACTGATCGGGAACAGACCATGGAAGACAAGATCAACAGCGTGCAAGCCAAACTGGGGTAATCAGCATGTTTGAATGCCAGTATAATGATGAGATGGAGGCAGAGGTGAAACGTCTGGAGGCCCGGGCACGGGCGGTTGCAGCCGGGCATCCTGAGTGGCTGAATGCCTGCGCTGTGTGTGGAGTGGAGCTGCAGGCGGTTGATGTCAGCCGGTGCGGGATCTGCAGCGGAAAATGATATGTCAGCTATGATGAGGCGTTAGGCAGCGGATTCTACTGAGGCGCCGGATACACTCATGGCCCGCTTGACCCTTGAGACCAGGGTGACCGCCTTGATCGGCTTGCTCATAAAATCGAAAAATCCCAGCTCAAAAAGCCTGGCCTCATCATCATCGGTTGTCTTGTCACTGATCAGTATGATCGGTATTGACTTGAGATCATGAATTGCCTTGACCAGCTTTATTAACTGGAAACCATCAAAATTCGGCATTTCTTTGTCTGTAAGCACAACTTGAGGGCGGCTGGCAACGATCTCCTTGTAGGCCTCCATGCCATCAGCAGCCAGCAGCACCCGAAAACCGTTGCTGACCAGAATCTCCTTTAGCATCTCCCGTGTCAGCTTATCATCGTCTGCAATCAGGACGGTTTCACCCTTGGGTTTCTGGATTTGTCTGCCAAGGTAATGTTTGCAAAAGGCTGCAAAAAACGCCTCACGCGAAACAACTGCCGGAACAACCGTCATCCCCTGGTTTTTGGCAATAGTATGCGCCATTCGCATGTCGGTGGGATCGGTCACTGCCAACAAAAGATTGCTGCCTTCCTGGCGCAGCGGAAACAGATTGAATTCAAGTGCCGTCTCAGGCGTAATCAGGGAGAGCAACTCCTTGGGGTAGCTGTACTGTTCAATACTGGTCAAATGCTTCATATTAAACTGTTCTGCCAGTGCCGCCGACAGTTCATGTCCCGTGATAAGGCCCTTATCCTCCAGAAACCAGCCGAAACGTTTCTGTTCGCGATTAGCCAATGCAATCATACGCTCAACCGTCACCGGTGAAAGGATGCCTTTATTAACCAGTATTTCTCCCAACAACTTTTTTGCCGTCATATGCGTACCTGTACTTTTGTTGGTTGGGTGATGAATCCCTGAAGCTTGGTCAGGATATTGTTAACACCAGTGTCTAGCACAAGTCCGGGGATAGGTATAGATGCTTATTAATACAGGGCAGGCTGCTGACATGCACATGACAGTTGGCTGGCGACGCCGGTGATGTTGCTCGTATTACTGGATAACTGACGACTGAGAAACAGGTGAAATTCAGCACACAGTTAGCCAGTCCGAGTTGATTGAGCCGTTAGACGTCTTGACGGTCTCTCTACCAGCTTGCCTGATATGTACTTGTGGAGAATGCTGGCTATTAAAGTTTGATAGGGTAGACCTTCTTCTGCTGCCTTCTCCTGAATGTCCATGAGGTCTGGAGTTGATAGACGGATGTTAACGCGACGGTCTTTTATGAAGGTGTCGTGTGCGGCAGTACGATATTTTTGCAGTTGGTCTGTTGAGGTAATGACCGAGGTCATCTTGTCTTGGTCGAATGCCTCAAGCATATCTTGTTCATATGTGTCCAGTTTGGCTTTTTTCATAATGTACCTCGCTTCAGGTAGTCCCGTCTTGCTTTGCGGCTTGGGATAATGGTTTTGAGAAAGTAGTATTCCGACTCTTCGACAAAGGGCACCAAGTAGACATAGCCTTCGTAAGCAACGACAAAGATAAGCTGGTTTGGATATTTGTCGATGTTTGGATGCTGAACCACGTCCAGCAGACCGTCTGCCTCAATAGCAAGCACCATTTGTTCAAAGGTGATGCCGCGTTCAACCTTTAGCTCTGTATTTTTCTGATGATTCCAGCGGAAATGTTTCATAGTGGCAGGATACTATAATGTGTGCCTTTTGTCATCACAAGCGTCTAACGTTTACGAGATAACCGGCTGGCGATGCCGGAGCGGTGCTGCCTGACTAAGCTGCCAACTGACGACAGAGGAACAGGTAAAATTCAGCGCACAGTAAGCTAGTCCGAGTTGATTGAGCCGTTAGGTACCCGAGACGAAGCGCATCAAGCCAGAAATGCCTGCGCTGCATCGAACATGACAGCTTTGATTCAACCGACCTAAGCTGGTACTGCTGTGCTGCTTACCTTTACCTTTGCGCGCATCGTAAAAGGTCAGTCCTTGGGGTGATTACAGTCTGAAGGAACTGGCACCTCACCTATTCTATAGAAAATAGGTTTGTTGGAAGATGTACACCAACCGCAGAATTGACCATTTCCGATGTTACAGTCCATGGCCCACGGCTGTTGCCCAGGCCCCATCATCCATTTCATCAGAGGCCCTGAACAATTCTTTCCGACTTCAGTGCCACATTGTGATGTTGCTGATGTATCAACAGTGATGTGTTGTTGGCAACAGCCTGCAATTATAAGGAAAAATAGACTGCTTATAAATGTATAACGCATGTCTCTCCTTAGTACCTAACGTTTACGAGATAACCGGCTGGCGATGCCGGAGCGATGCTGCCTGACTAACCGACATACTTCCGACTGAGGAACTGCTAAAATTCAGCGCACAGTTAGCCAGTCCGAGTTGATTGAGCCGTTAGGGGGAAGGAGTTGGCGTATGGGTCTTGAGCCAGTCACGGAGAGCATTGTTCATGCGGGTTTGCCAGCCTTTGCCGGTTGCCTTGAACGCAGCAAGTATTTCAGCGTCAAAACGGATGTTTTGGGCAACTTTGGTTCCGCTGCCAAGAGGGCGCCCAGGTTTTGGGGTAAGCATTTCTTTGGCAACTTCTTTCGGAAGTAGCTGCGGAAGCACTTCGCTGGCAGGCTTGAACTGTTTGAAGTCTTCGGTAGTAAGCTCACGGACTTCTCCGTCTTTGTTAGTCAATGGTAAGCGGCTTGCCATGTTTTTCTGCCTCCCTTCTGTTAGCTTTTCTGAAGCTGATTACTCGGATTGCGTCATTCGCTGGGGTGAAACAAAGCACATGTAAACGATTGTCGAGATACCCGACGGCAATATAGCGTGCTTCAGGATATTCATTGCGAAGATCGGATGCGATAACTGCTGAACTCCAGTCAAAATCGCTTGCACGCTCGAATGATAGCTGGCGTTCACGCAGGTTTTTGTCTGATTTGGCTTGGTCGAATTCGATCTTCATATGAATATTTGTGGCAACAAAAATAACTTATGTCAACAAAAAATGTTGCAACAAAAATAGCCCCTAACGTTCACGAGATAACCGGCTGGCGATGCCGGAGCGGTGCTGCCTGACTAAGCTGCCAACTGACGACAGAGGAACAGGTAAAATTCAGCGCACAGTAAGCTAGTCCGAGTTGATTGAGCCGTTAGGTTGCAGGCCGCATGTGGGCCAAATTTTATCTTGTATGATAGTGTCACCTGATGATACTATTTCGTTATGAATAACAAACACCGCAAGACGTTGGATGCAATATTCATTGAGCCAGCCCTTTCAAATATTGCATGGTCTGACATTGAGTCTTTGCTTATAGCCGTCGGTGCGCAAAGATTTGAAGGCAACGGCTCACGAGTACGGTTTTTGTTGAATGACGTAAAGGCGACCTTTCACCGACCACACCCGCAAAAGGAAACGGACAAAGGTGCAGTCGTTTCGGTAAGAAGATTTCTTGAGGCAGGAGGTGTAAAGCCATGATGGAATATAAAGGATATATTGGCAAAGTCGAGTTTGATGATGAAGCAGAAATCTTTCACGGTGAAGTAGTTAACACCCGTGATGTAATAACATTTCAAGGAACCACAGTAGCCGAAATAAAGCAGGCTTTTCATGATTCTGTAGAAGACTATCTTGATTTCTGCGCCCAACTTGGCCATGAACCGGAAAAACCATTTACTGGCAAGTTCATGGTTCGTATCCCGCCTGACCTCCACCGTAGGATATATTCTTCCGCCCGTATTGCCGGGAAAAGCATGAATGCATGGGTAATTGAGCAACTAAAGCAATCCACCGCATTTGTACATTAACCGCCAACATCCATTCACATTTTTAGCAACCTAACGTTCACGAGATAACCGGCTGGCGATGCCGGAGCGGCGCTGCTTGTAATGACGACCAACTGACGACTGAGAAACTGCTGAAATTCAGCGCAGCACCCGCCAGTCCGGGTAGTGTAAAGATTTTTTCGCTTTTTTGTTTTGCAGTGCCTTTTTGACGTTACCCCATTGACTGAACCAGTTTCAGCTTAGTGTTTTCGGCCTTTTGGTTCTGATTATGTTTTGCAACAAATTCTTCTGGCGTCATTTTGTTTAACGACTTGTGTGGTCTTTCTGAATTGTAGTCCAGTCGCCAGTTCTCGATTATCTGTCGTGCGCTGTTCAGGCTGACGAAGACGTTGTCATTGAGGCATTCGTCCCTGAACTTGCCGTTAAAACTCTCGATGTATGCATTCTGTACCGGTTTCCCCGGTTGAATAAATCTGAGCCTGACGTTGTTTTCAAAGGCCCACAGATCCAGTGCCTTGCTGATGAACTCCGGCCCATTATCAACGGTGATGACTTCCGGCAGCCCTCTGGTCAAGGCCATACGTTCAAGTATTCTGGCAACACGTTGACCGGTCAGCGAGTGGTCTGCTTCAAGTACAGGACATTCACGACTGTAGTTGTCTAGCACGGTTAGAACCCTGAAACGTCTGCCGTTGTAAAGGCTGTCAGATACAAAGTCCATGGACCAGTGCTGGTTGATCCGTTCTGGCTTATCCATGACCACCCGGAGATGGCTGATACGCTTTCTGCGCTTCTTTAGCCTGAGTGAGAGACCTTCTTCTCGATACAGTCGCTCAGTGCGCTTATGGTTAATCAGGTGGCCTTCCCGACGCAGTAATGTATGCAAGCGTGGGGCACCAAATTTACGCCGCTGTTCGGCCAGTTCACGCAGGCGTGATCTGATGGCCTCGTCGTTCTTTGGCTTCGCCTGGTACCGATGACTGCTCCGGCACAGCCCGACTATTACACAGGCCCGTCGTTCGCTGAGTTGGTGGATCTCCATGAGAAAGACCACCACCTTTCGCCGGGCGGCAGGCGTTACCACTTTTTTGAAAGAACGTCCTTGATGGCTTTGTTCTCAAGCATGCTGTCAGCAAGCATCTGCTTGAGTTTCCGGTTCTCGTCTTCAAGCTGTTTCAGGCGTTTGGCGTCAGAGACTTCCATGCCGCCAAATTTGCTGCGCCAGTTGTAGAAGGTTACATCACTGATGCCGTGCATCCGGCAAAGGTCAGCCACCTTCATGCCGGCCTGAGCCTGCTTCAGGATGCCGATGATCTGCTCTTCAGTAAATCGCTT
>Ga0209016_1001671_pt1 | contig 16981 bp, 16 predicted proteins | sample EPASupsiteSAE305_FD_187265 | JGI IMG/M metagenome (GOLD analysis project Ga0209016, IMG submission 187265) | Bioremediated contaminated groundwater microbial communities from EPA Superfund site, New Mexico - SAE3-05 (SPAdes) (version 2) | ecosystem: Environmental > Aquatic > Deep subsurface >...
AAAAGTTAAGGAGATGATGTAATGGCATTTAATTACGATAAATATCTACGTGTAGATAAAATGCCAACCTTATGGTGTTGGGGTTGTGGTGATGGCGTTATTTTAAAATCTGTGATTCGTGCTATCGATGCAATGGGTTGGGATATGAACGATGTATGTGTGGTTTCAGGTATTGGATGTAGTGGACGTTTTAGTTCATACATTGACTGTAACACAGTCCATACAACACATGGTCGTGCTATTGCATACGCAACAGGTATTAAGCTAGCAAACCCAGATAAACACGTCATCGTTGTAACAGGTGATGGTGATGGTTTGGCGATTGGTGGTAACCATACCATTCATGGTTGTCGTAGAAACATCGATCTTAACCATATTTTGATTAATAACTTTATCTATGGTTTAACAAATTCTCAAACCAGTCCAACAACACCTCAAGGTATGTGGACGTCAACAGCAAATTACGGTAACGTTGATCCAACGTTTGATGCCGCAAAATTGGCTGATGCTGCAGGTGCAACCTTTGTTGCGCGTGAGTCTGTGTTAGATCCACAAAAATTAGAGAAAATGTTTGTAGCAGGTTTCTCACACAAAGGATATTCATTCTTTGATGTATTCTCAAACTGCCATATCAACCTTGGACGTAAAAACAAAATGGGTGAAGCAGTTCAAAACCTTGCATGGATTGAAAATCGTATCGTAGGTAAAAAGAAGTTTGATCTCCTCAGTGATGAAGAGCGCGTAGGTAAATTCCCAACGGGTATCTTGAAGCAAGAAGAGGGCAAACTCGAATATTGTGAAGCGTATGACAAAGTTATCTACGCAGCACAAAATAAAACCACAGTACAGTTATAAGGAGCCCTTGATGAGAAGACAATTACGTTTCGTAGGTGTAGGCGGTCAGGGTGTTATCTTGGCGGGTGAGATTTTAGCGGTTGCAAAGATCAAAGAAGGCGGGTATGGTGTTAAGGCATCAACTTATACCTCTCAAGTTCGTGGAGGGCCTACAAAAGTTGATATTTTGCTCGATGAGAGCGAGATTTTATTTCCTTATGCCAATGAGGGTGAAATTGAGTTTATGATCGCAACAGCGCAAGTAAGCTTCAATCAATTTAAAGATGGCGTAAAACCAGGCGGTATTATCGTTGTTGAGCCAAATCTCGTTAAACCAACCGAAGAAGATCGTAAAAAATGGAAAATCATCGAAATTCCATTGATTACCATCGCAAAAGAAGAGGTTGGTAATGTTATTACTCAGTCGGTTGTAGCACTTTCTATCACTGTTGAGATGACAAAGGTGCTTCCACATGAACTTGTAAAAGAAGTTATGCTCTCAAAAGTTCCTGAAAAAGTACATCCAGAAAACAAAAAAGCATATGAACTTGGCGTTAAATACGCACAAGAGGCGCTTGCAAAACTCTAAAAATAGTAAGCTCTTTGGAACTTTCCAAAGAGCTTAACTCTTTCTTCTTATAAAATCAAAAACTAATATTACTAAACTCAGAATTTGTCAAACTTGCAGCAACCATAGGCGGTTTTGCAACGCTAATGCCTTCAACAAGTGCTGAAGCGTCTTTCCCACTATTTGGTAAAAAGAGTGGGCACACAGTTACATTTGCACCTGCTTTGATGAGACCTTGAAGTGCTGCTTTTGGGTTTGTAGCTGTTCCATCTGGTTTTTTCACTGTTTCTGCTGTAAAGTCTTTAAGAGCCAAGTTCCCTGCAGGACCACATAATGTGATGTTTAAAGCTTTCTTTTGGTCATTCAAAACACTACCACCTAGTACCATCCCCATCATTTGAGTTTGGGCATCTGCTGATGTCATTAGAACATTTAATCCTTTCAATTCCGCACTACACAAAAAGCTAGGGACTGCAATAGCAGCAACAAGTAAGGCACTCTTCGTAAATAGTCTCATGAATAACCCCTTAATAAGATGTATAGATTAGCTTCAGTCATTATGAAGATAATCTATAACAATTATAATCTAAATATATCTAAATTATAGATGAGAAGAGGGGCGGAAGAATAGGTATGTTAGAAAAACAACCACACAAGTAACACAATGCCAATACTAAGGTTCAACCAACTGACACCATCTTCAAAAAGCTTGATGAGGAGTTCATAGTTATAGCGTTCTAGGGTTGCAGGATGTAAACTTAGTGCATTTTGCGCATATTGCACAATGTCAGATGCCCAAAAATAGGCAATGATTTCAGGAGCGATGAAAAAGAGTATAACGCCTAAGATTCCCCAAAGAGATTTTTCGGGTTTCATATCGGAGAGTACTTTTTTTGTCGCAGGATGTCGTGCAATTTTTTGGAGTTTTTCTCTCACTAAAAGACCTTTGGGAAGTTGAAATGTGGAGCGGGTGACGGGAATCGAACCCGCTACTTTCAGCTTGGGAAGCTAACACTCTACCGATGAGTTACACCCGCATTTAAAAGTGGCATTATAGCACACTCATCTTTTGCTGGCACACAAAACGTTGATATGTAAAAGTAAACTTTAGCTTTTACAGATAGTTTTAAAAGTGTTATTTTTTTCAAACTTTGCTGTGCCATAATGACTCAAATATTATAAAGGAGTCATTATGGAGTATAGAATTGAAAAAGATACGATGGGTGAGATAAAAGTTCCTAATGATCGTTACTGGGGTGCACAAACGGAGCGCAGCCTAGAAAATTTTAGAATAGGCACTGAAAAGATGCCAAAAGAGCTCATTCGTGCATTTGCACTTTTAAAACGCTCTTTGGCTGTCGTCAATCAAAAATTAAACAAACTCGATACCAAAAAAGCAAATGTCATCATACAAGCATGCGATGAAATTCTAGCAGGAAAATTTGATGGCGAGTTCCCTCTTGCTATCTGGCAGACAGGAAGCGGCACACAGACCAATATGAACCTCAATGAAGTGATCGCCAATCGTGCCACAGAGATATTGGGTGGTGACTTTAGAAAAGAGAAATTAATTCATCCTAATGACCATGTCAACATGTCTCAAAGCTCAAACGACACCTTTCCCACAGCGATGCACATCGCGAGTGTCATTGAAATTGAAGAGCAACTGCTTCCCTCCTTAGAAAAACTGAAAGAAGCGTTTGAGCTCAAAGAAAAAGAGTTTGGAGGGATCATTAAAATAGGTCGGACACACCTACAAGATGCCACACCTCTTACGTTAGGACAGGAATTTAGCGGGTATCGCAGTATGCTAGAACACTCAGCATCTCATATCTTGCAAGCACTGGAGTCTTTACGAGAACTTGCCATCGGTGGAACGGCTGTTGGAACAGGTATCAATGCGCATCCAAAGCTGAGTGAGTTTGTGAGTGAAGAGCTCAGTAAGCTTACGGGCAAATCGTTTATCTCTGCACCCAATAAATTTCATGCCCTCACATCGCATGATGCACTTGTGTTTGCGAGTGGCGCAAATAAGGGCTTAGCCGCAAACTTGATGAAAATAGCCAATGACATCAGATGGCTTGCATCAGGTCCAAGATGCGGTATAGGTGAACTTTCGATTCCTGAGAATGAACCAGGAAGCTCCATTATGCCTGGTAAGGTCAATCCAACGCAAGCAGAAGCGGTGACGATGGTTGCGTGTCAAGTATTTGGCTCAGATGCTGCCATTGCTTTTGGTGCAAGTCAAGGTAACTTTGAACTCAATGTTTTTAAACCTGTCATCATCCTCAACTTTTTGCAACAAGTAAGGCTGCTTGCAGATGTGATGGAGTCATTTCGTATTCATTGTGTGGAAGGCATTGAAGCAAATAGCGAGAAGATAGCACATAACCTACACAACTCGTTGATGCTTGTAACCGCACTCAATCCTTACATCGGTTATGAAAACGCCGCAAAAGTCGCAAAATTAGCACATAAAGAGCATCTGAGTCTTAAAGAAGCGTGCATCAAGCTTTCATTTTTAAGTGCTGAAGAGTTTGATCGTTATGTTATTCCTGCTGAGATGATTCATCCTAAAGAGTAAAACGAAAAAGGGTAGCGGCAGAGTTTGTCGCTACACCTTAATACTGCAGAAGTGCTTTTTTCTCAAAAACACTCCATCCACACTCTAACCATAAGCGTGCACTTTGATTAAAGAGTTCACTTTGTAATGTTGCTACTTTAGCTTTCGCACTGGCCAGATTTGCGATGGCACGGCTGAGTTCATCTGCACTAATAAGTTGGTTATCGAAGCGTCCTTGTGTGAGATGGGTATAGGATTCGCTCGCTTTGGCTTCTAGAAGCGCACTTTGGAGTTTTGCTTCAAGGGTTTTGAGTTCAAGTCTTGTATTTTCTACTTCTAAGCTCACTTGTTGTTTATACTCTTCTAGATTGAAAAAAGCTGACATTTTAGAAGCTCTTGCTGCATCGATAGCATGAGCATCACTAAAGCCATTAAAAAGATTCCATGATGCGCTGATACCTACATAGCTTTTGTCAGCGTTCGTGTATCCATCGCCATTAAGCTCCAAGGAGTCTCCTTGGCGTTTTGCAACACCTACAAGGGCAACATTAGGATAATTTTTACTTTTTGCAAGTTCTATAGTGCTTTGTGCTACATCAATGGCTTTTGACATGGCTTGTAGATCTTCACGCTCATTAAGTGCCAATGTTGTTACTTCATTCAGCTCTGCTGTACCAAACGCTTTGAGTGAGGTAGATTGAACGGTTTCAATTTTGGTATTGAGAATGTAAGAGAGTTGATTAAGAAGTTGTTGTCTCTGATTTTGGTGGTGGAGGATTTGTGCATCAATGTCATATTTTTTTGCTTCAATAGCGTAGAGTTCACTTTGTGCTAAAAGACCATTGTCATAAAACCCTTTAGCTTTTTTATATGACTGGTTGATAGCAGATTGTGAACTTTGAAGCGCTTCTATTACTTTTTCTTCTGCTAGGATGGTACTATAAAGCTGTGTAACATGCATAGCAAGGTTTCGTTTGAGATTGGTCACTTTTAAAGAAGCTTGTTCACTCTCTAGTTTGGCTTTATCGATGCTTGCTGAAATAGCAAAGCCCGTAAATAGGGGATAACTTAAAATAAGTGCACCTTCAAGATGTTTACGTGTTCCGACATTTGCTGTTGTTGCTGGAAAGGAAGGCAGATGCAGCGACATATTGGGAATTTCATTAAACTCGATAGCACTGAGCGTTGCATCGAGAGAAGGAAGGTTCTTACCTTGTGCGGAAAGGTAGAGTGACTGGGACGCACTCTCTAATTCTTTAGCACTTTTATAGCTGTTATTTTTTTCAAGTAAATTCAAAAGCTCGGTATAGGTTTGTGCACTAAGACACAAAGGCAGAAGAAAAAGGAGTAAATGTCGCATGAAACGTCCTTGCGAAAGATCATGATTTCAAAATTTATAGTATTGCTTATCCTATTAATTTGCTCTTAATTAGGTAAAAATATAACAAATAAGTTATATAATAAACTACTCTTCATCCAAGGAGCGTGTATGTTAGAACAAATTAAACAGTATCGTTTAGGTGTGGCTATCTTAGCCTTGGTCGTTATTGCGTTAGGACTCATCGTCAATAAACTGAGTGCTCCTACATTAGCCGCCAATCTGGTACAAGGTTCAGGTCGTATGGATGGCGATTTGATCAATCTTAATGCTAAGTACGCTGGGCGCATTGCATCTTTAAATATAGAAGAAGGGCAGCGTGTATCGGTAGGGCAGAGTATTGCTGTGCTTTCAAGCGAAGAGTATGAGGCACAAAAAGCCCAAATTGAAGCGCAAATCACTGCGAGAGAACAAGAGCTAAGCGCTAAAGAAACGGAGCTAGAGATTGCTTCTAAAACCATTCCTGAAACACTCTCAAAAGCAAAAGCAAATCTTTCCATTAAAAATCATCAGCGTGAAGAATTAAACAAAAGTATTGCTTCACAAACGAGTGTTCTTTCACAAGACAAGCGTGATTTAGAACGTATGAAAAATCTTTATGAGCAAAATCTTATTGAAAAACGACAAGTTGAAGTCGCAGCTTTGAAACATCAAACCAGTAGTGATCTTCTAGCAGGCTTAGAGCAAAAACGTGAGCAGATGAATCAGCTCATTCGTGTTGCTGAAAGTGAATTGATAGAAGCAACTGCTCATCAAAAAACATTGTATGCCATGAGCCAAGGGATTGAAGCGTTAAAGTCCTCTCTTAAAGCTTTAAAAGCTTCTAAAACACAGATAGAAGCAGTTTTAAACGAGATGACACTTCGTTCATCCATTGATGGTGTTGTAGTCGAAAAAATAGCAAACCAAGGTGAAGTTATAGGGGCTGGAAGTGTTGTTGCAACCTTGCTCGATCCAAACTCACTGTATCTTAAAATTTTCATCGATACCAAGCAAAATGGAAATCTTCATGTGGGGAATGATGCAGTCATCTTTTTAGATGGAAAACCCAATGAAGCTATTGCTGCAAAAGTTGTACGCATTGAGCAAAAAGCAGAATTTACACCTAAAGAAGTCAGTGTCCCTAGTGATCGTATTCAGCGAGTTTTTGCCCTACATATTAAACCACTTTCTCCTCAATCAACCCTAAAACTAGGCATTCCTGCTGTGGGTGTTGTCTCTATGGATGGAAAAGGGTTACCAAAGAGTTTGAAAAACGTTCCAGAATGAGACCATCATGGAATTGAATGTTGAAAATGTCAGGGTTTATCATAAAAAAAGCTTGGGTATTGAAAACGCAAGTTTATCTGCAAAAGAGGGCGAAATCATCGGATTTATCGGCGCAGATGGTGCTGGAAAAAGCTCACTGATTCACGCCATCGCAGGGGTCATCCCTTTTGAAGGGAATGTCACATTCGATGGTGTGACGTATCATTCTCCCAAAGAAGCGGAACCGCTCAAATCTTCTATTGGTTTAATGCCTCAAGGTATTGGACTCGTACTTTATGATCTGCTCTCTGTTGATGAGCATTTACGTTTTTTTGCCAATATTCATAACATCAAACAAGATGCGACATTTGAAGCCTACAAACTACGTCTTTTAAAAATGGCGGGCTTAGATGCATTTCAAGATAGACAAGCAGGTAAACTTAGTGGCGGCATGATGCAAAAGCTCTCACTCATTTGCACCTTATTGCACCGTCCAAAATTGCTTCTTTTAGATGAACCAACCACAGGTGTTGACCCACTTAGCCGTATTGAATTGTGGGAAATTTTAGATGAAATACGCAAAAGTGAAGGAACCATTTCTATCATCAGTACAGCGTATATGCAAGAAGCGGCGAAGATGGATAAGATCTTGCTCTTTGATGAACAAGAGATCATTGCGCAAGGTACGTCACGTGAACTTATAAACTCTGTTCGCTCTATGAGTTATATTGAAAATGTTCAAACAAAAGAGTCTTGTATTCATACACTTCATGCAACCTATTGTTTAACTCCATTAGAAGCTGAACACATTGAGCCAAGCCTTGAAGCACTCTTTTTTGTCAATGCCCTTCAAAAGGGCAGAAAAATGCCACTGATTGAGATAACACCAAAAGAGCAAACGATTGATCTACCTAATATCGTTATGGAAGCAAAGGGGCTTACCAAGGTTTTTGGCAGTTTTGTTGCGAATGAAAATGTCGATATGACACTCCATAAAGGTGAAATTTTAGGACTTTTGGGCGCAAATGGTGCTGGTAAAACGACCTTTATTAAAATGCTTTTAGGGCTTTATCCTATTGATGGGGGCGAACTTACACTGCTTGGTAAAACCATTCAAACGCAAGAAGACCGACAAGCTCTTAAAGCGAGCATTGGTTATGTCAGCCAGCACTTTGCTTTGTATAATGATATGAGTGTAGAGGAGAATTTACTCTATTTTGCCTCTATGCGAGGCATCGCTTTGGATGTTGCAAAAAGTCGCATTTCTCGTTATGCCCTAGAATTGGGCTTTGATGAGTACTTAAATGCTATGCCTCATGAGTTGCCTTTAGGAATTAATCAGCGTTTTTCTTTGGCTTCTGCTTTGTTGCATGAGCCTGTTATTTTATTTTTGGATGAGCCAACCTCGGGCGTAGATGCTATCGCAAGGGCTAAATTTTGGGAACTACTTAAAGCACTTAAAGAGCGTTGGGAAATTTCTATCTTAATTACCACACACTACATGAGCGAAGCAGAGTTTTGTGACCGTGTTGTTTTACTCAAACAGGGGAAAAAGATCGCCGATCATACCCTTGAAGAGTTTTACGCAAAGCATCCTCATGCAAAAAGCTTTGAGGAGATTTTCTTGGAGTATTACCGATGAAACTGGGTGTTGTTAAGGCGTATGTACTCAAAGAACTCACAGAAATCATACGATCACGTCTTATCATCATGGTCTATCTCATGCCAACCATGGTACTGGTACTTTTTGGGTATGGTATTCGTATGGAAGTTACAGGTGCGCGAACACTTATCATTGACAATGACCAGAGTCACTACTCACAACTTCTCATCAGTAAGTTTGAACACTCCAAATATTTTGATGCAACGATTGAGAAAAGAGGTGAAGAAAAAGCACTGGATGAAATTCATAAAGCAAAAAGTGACATACTCATCATCATCCCTGAGAGCTTTGAAAAACGTCTTTTACATGGGCAAAGTACACAAATCGGCGTGTTTGTGGATGCTGCTTTTCCGATGCGTGGCTCAACCATGGAAAGCTATGTGAAAGGTGTCGTTTTAGATGCTGCAAGTGAGATGTTAGAGCGCTTAGGCGGAAAGATGCCTACTATTAGTATCAATCAGCGAACACTCTTTAATCAAGCTATGCGCGATGAAGATGCCATTGTTCCGGGGCTTATTGGCTTAGTGTTACTCATTGCTCCTGCTATCTTAGCGGCTTTATTGATTGTGAAAGAAAAAGAAAAAGGGACAATTTTTAATTTTTATGCTTCGCCTGTTTCAAAAGGTGAGTTTATCGCCGCAAAACTCATCCCTGTTTTCTTGCTCCATTCTATCAATATTTTCATTTTGTTTTTATGGGCAACCTATCTGTTTGAAGTGCCATTTCGTGGGAGTTTTTTGCTGTATTGGTTGACATCAGAGCTGTATTTGATCATTAGTCTTTCGATTGGTATGCTTATCTCCATCATTACACGCACACAAATTGTAGCAGTGGTTTTAACAGTCATTGTTACCATCATCCCAGGGTTTTTATATTCAGGTATTTTGATGCCTATCTCCTCCATGGTGGGTGTTTCACGTTATGAAGCTCATGTGTTTCCTGTCATGTACTACAATCATATCCTTTATGATGTTTTTTTAGTCGGAGAAGGGTTAGCATCTTCTAAAACGGAACTTTACATCCTCATCTTGGCATTTTATGCATTTACAATGCTCACCCTTGGCAGTTTCTTGCTTAAAAAGGAGCTACGATGAAAGTGTTTTGGGCAGTTGTGGGTAAAGAATTACTCAGTTTTATACGTTCGTGGCAACTTGTTTTTGTCGTTCTTTATGCTTTTAGTTTTGAAGTCTACATCGCAGGCAGTGGCATTGAACTCAAACCTCGCAATATTGCCGTTGGCTATGTTGATAGTAGTGGTGGAGGGCTTAGTTCAAAATTTTTGAGTTATTTTCATGCACCAGAGTTTTTAGAGCCGATCTTGTTCGCGTCACAGGAAAAACTCTCTCAAGCAGTCTTTGATAAAGAGATTATGGTGGGGTTGGTATTTGATGATGCATTTGAGCAAAGTTTTCGTAAAAATAAGCAGACAACTTTACACATCCTACTTGATGCAACTGCTGCTTCACAAGCATTTACAGCTTTGAGTTATTTACAAAACATCGCCATTAACTTTACGGCACGAAATTTTCCTGTAGAGCTTGTGACGCATAAACTTTTTAATGAAAATGCAGACAATCATACGTTTATGGCGCTTACGGAGCTGCTCTCCATTGTCACGCTTTTATCGGTTATTCTCACTGCGGTTGTGTTTGTAAAAGAGAAAGAAGATGGCACGTGGGACATTATGCTTCTTATGCCAGTCAATGCAAAAATTATCATTTTAGCGAAGTCCTTTTCGCAAGTGATTATCGTCATGGTAGGCATTGTTATCTCAGTAGGGTTTGTTATCTTTGGTGTGTTTGACACACCTATTAATGGCTCTTTCTTCGCTTTTATGCTGCTCAGTTTTCTCTATGCGTTTACAGGCGCTGGTATTGGGCTTTTTATCGCTGCGATTGCTAAAGATGTGATGCAAGTGGCTCAACTCTCCATTGTTATCATGTTGCCTCTTATTTTCTTAAGTGGTGCATGGACACCCATTTATGCGATGCACCCATGGCTACAAACCTTTTCGCTTATTTCGCCACTACGTTATTACATTGAAGGGACGGAGAGTATTTTCTTTAGAGGAACGCCTACATTGGAGCTTTATCCCTATTTTCTAGGAGTAACGTTGGTTGGAAGTGTGGTGTATATGATAGGGTTTCGTAAAATCGGGCGATTGTTTTAACCGCCCAATTACGAAGATATTAGTGTAAAAAGTTTTTAATACCTGTAAAGACAAGTTGTGCTGAAAGAGCAGCTAAAACAAGTCCTGTGACTTTACTCAGTACAATAAGCCCTGTACGTCCGATGAGTCTTTCAATATGCCCTGAGAGATACAGTAACAATCCAATACTAAAAATAGCCGATAAAAGCGCACTTGACCCTAACATCAAATCTTCAATGCTATCCATATCTGCACCCATAACCATCAGCGCACCTACGGTTCCTGGTCCTACGGTCACCGGAATGGCTAAAGGAACAACAGCATGTTTTAGAATGTCTGTTTTACAGGTTGGTTCTGCATTGATCTCTTTTTGAACCAAATCAACGGCTGTTAGGAAAAGAAGCGCTCCTGCACCGATTCTAAAAGCATCCAGTGTGATGCCAAAGAGTTCAAAAATGTATTTTCCGAAAAAAAGAATAACAAGACATGTAATAGAAATAGCAAGAGTTACTTTAATAGCAAGGCGCTTTTTATCGCTTTCTTCAACACCTTTGGTCATCGACAAAAAGATAGTCGTCACAAAAAAGGGCGTCATAATAAAAAAGAATTTGACATAAATTGCAAAAAAAGCTGAAAGATGAATCATAGTGCCTCCTTAAAAAGAGTTGGCATTATAGCACTTTTTCAGTTCTGCTTTGGCAGAATGGAGTTCATGAAAAAAGAGATACTTTACCTCATTGAATATTTAGCTAAAATTGAAAGCAATCAAGAGAACGCTTTTTATATAGTGTTGATGCAAAACCTTGCTTCACAAGAACTTTATACTCCTACAAAATTTACACATGTACAAATTGGCTCTTTGATGCAACGCCAAGGCATATCTCTGCCCACAATGTTTGAAGAGGGTGTAAAAGCATTAGACATGGCATTAGACCAAGAGTTGCCAAAACCTTTGCAAGAAGCAAAAAAAACACTTTTTATGACTCTTTTAAATGCTAATTTCCCTAAAAAGAAAGGTTTTTTAAGCGTTTCATTGGATATGTTTCTTTCTCAATTAGAACCTGTAGAAAAAAGTATCTATGAAAATCTTTTAGCCTATATCTCAGGACTTAATCGTTCTCTAGCACTCTTTTTTGTATTGGCAAGAGAAGATACTAAAGTGTTTACACCTGAGCGTTTAGTATGTTTTGGTGAGTTATTGCATGAAAAACTTTTAAATCTCCTCTTTAACGAAGAAGAGAAGATGCATTTAAGTCAAGGGCTTAAAGAATTACTCGGTGTTTATTTGAGTTTATATGGCAAATACCTTTACATGTAGAAGGAATGTAGATGAAAGATGAAGAAGAAAAAGAACTCAGTTGTGCTGAGTGCGGGACATTGAATTGTCATAAACATGAGAGCCGATATCCTAAATTTTGTCTTACCACAAATGTCGATGAAAAGATGCTTGAAGAGTCTCTTGAATGCTATAAAGATGAAGAGGGTATTGATCGAAAAATTGCTCTTGCTGCAGCTGACATTGAGGGTGCATACTATGGCAAACTTACGCGCGTAGAGGAAATTTTAGCCTTTGCTAGACGTATTGGTGCAAAAAAAATCGGCATCGCTTCTTGTGTAGGACTAGCTCAAGAGTCTAAAATCTTTGCTGAAATTCTCAAAAACAACGGATTCGATGTTTTCATGACGATTTGCAAGGTAGGCTCCCGCGATAAATGTGAGATAGGACTGAAAGAAGAGCAAAAAATTCGCCCAAATACGTTTGAACCTATGTGTAATCCTGTACTTCAAGCCAAGTATTTAAACAAAGCCAAGACAGACCTCAATGTCATTATGGGGCTTTGCGTTGGACATGATTCACTTTTTATCAAATACGCAAAAGCTACCACAACCTATCTTGTTGTAAAAGATCGTGTTTTAGGGCATAATCCCGTTGTTGCACTTTATACAACAGGCACGTACTATAAAAAACTGTTAAGTCCAAAAGAGTACTAATCGATTATAGTGTTTTGTATCTATTATGTAAATTTTGATTGAGCGTAGGGAGAAGAGTGGTAATGAAGCTTTGGTTACTATGTATAGTGTTTATACCATTCTCTCTTTTTAGTCTTGATTTAACTCCTGATGAAAAACTTTACCTTGAAAAATTAGGAACGATTAACGTTTGTGTTGATCCAGATTGGGAACCTTTTGAAATGATGGATAAAAAAGGTCACTACACAGGTATTGGAGCTGACCTTTTACACTTAGTGGCACAAAGAGTTGGTATAAATGTCACTGTATTACCGACAAAAGATTGGGATGAAAGTGTAGCATTTTCAAAAGCGGGCAGATGTCAAGTCATCAGTTTCTTAAATCAATCACCTTACCGCGATACATGGCTTCTTTTTACACAACCTCATTTTAGTGATCCTAATGTTTTTATAACAAGAGAAGAGCATCAATTTATTGGTGATCCAAAGGATTTACGAAACGAAAGTATGGTTTTTCCTACTGGTACTGCGATGGAAGAGTTTATACGAAAAGAGTACCCTTATTTTAAAATAATGACAACATCTTCTGAGTTGGATGCTTTTAAAATGGTTTCAAACAAACAAGCAGACATGGCCATGCGCTCTTTAGTAGTTGCAGCATACACCATCAAAAAAGAGGGTATGTTCAATCTTAAAATTGCAGGGCAACTTCCTGATTATACCAATCAATTACGCATTGGAGTTATCAAAACGGAACCAATGCTTCGCGATATTTTAGATAAAGGTGTCGCAACAATTACTTCAGAAGATCGAAATGCCATTGTGAACAAGTATGTTTCTATTAAAGCACAGTCAGTCTATGATTACCGTTTGGTTATCAAAATTATTTTTGGTTTTATTTTGATAGGACTTCTTCTTTTATGGCGATACTATGAGCTTAAAAAATACAATCAAAAACTGCTTTATCTCTCCGAAACAGATCTCTTAACCCAGATTTATAATCGCACAAAAATCGATCAAGCATTACATGATAACATCGATACCGCTAAAAAAACACATGAACCATTGTCTCTTTTACTGATTGATGTTGATTATTTTAAGACAGTCAATGATACGTTTGGGCATCCAGTAGGAGATCAAATCCTAATCGAGATGGTCCAACTGATTAAAGAGAGTATTCGTCGTTATGATATACTTGGGCGTTGGGGTGGAGAAGAATTTTTGATTTTGTGCCCAAAGACAACGCAAGATGAAGCGTTAAAGGTTGCAGAACGTATCCAGAAGAAAATCAAAAATGCTGTTTTTACGACACAACAACGTCATAGTGTTAGTATTGGTATTGCTACATTGCGTTTAGATGACACACCTCATACACTCATTTCACATGCAGATGCTGCATTGTATCAAGCAAAAAAAGATGGTCGAGATACCATATCTATTGCTCCTCAGTAAATTTTAGACACTAATCTTTACACATCGGTATAAACAAATTTACCAAAAAAAACAATTTTCTCTCTTTCTTAATTAAAAACTCCCATTTTTCTCCCTTTTTCTTGCTATTATCCCAGCCAAAATGTCACATTATTATAAAATTAATCTTAATTTAATTATGTAACTTGTACTCTTGCGCTTTTTAAAATTTTCGAGATTTCACCCGAAAGAATAAAGTGTTTCTTTGGGGTGATCTCTTTAAAAAATGAATGAGATCAAGATTAATAAGGAGGTGCTAGATGAACGAAAGCAGACGTGGCTTTGTTAAAAAAGCTGCTCTTGTGGGTGCAATTGGTGCAACAGGTGTTGTAAGTGTACAAGCAAGTGCTTCGGGTTCAAAAGGTTCAAACGGAGTGGTAAAAGGTAAATCACCAAAAAAAGAGATTACCTATACTAAAACACAGGCATGGGAAGATTATTATAAATCTGCCCTGTAAAGAAAAGAGAGGATAACGCGTAATGGAAAGTACAACGGCGCGTGCTCTTACTACGACCGTAGGTCGAAGATCATTTTTAAAAATGGCAGCATTGGGAAGCGTTTTTGGCGCGACTTCAGGCTTTGCTAGTGAAAAAGTGACAAGAGCCGCAACAGAGGAAGAGGTGAAAGACCCATTTCCTGGAAGCAAGAAAATAAAAACTATCTGTACATCATGTTCAGTTGGTTGTGGTGTGATCGCAGAAGTTCACAATGGTGTATGGGTTCGTCAAGAAGTTGCTCAAGATCACCCTATTAGCCTTGGAGGACACTGCTGTAAAGGTGCTGATATGATCGATATGGTTAGATCAGAAGTACGCCTTAAGTATCCAATGGTCAAAGAAAATGGTCAATGGAAACGTTTATCATGGGATGAAGCTCTCAATAGAATTGCTAAAAAACTCAAAGAACTCAAAGAAAAAGATGGTCCAGATGCTGTTCAGTTCTTAGGATCAGCAAAAATGAGCAATGAGCAAGCATACTACTTTAGAAAGTTTGCTGCATTCTTTGGAACAAATAATATAGATCATCAAGCGAGAATCTGACACTCATCTTCAGTCGCCGGTGTGGCGAATACATTAGGATATGGGTCTATGACAAACTCGTTTGGAGACATCCAAAACGCAAAATCTATTTTTATCATTGGTTGTAATCCAGCGGTAAATCACCCTGTAGGTTTTGGTCATATATTAAAAGCAAAAGAGAGAAATAACGCAAAAATTATTGTTATTGATCCACGTTTTACAAAAAGTGCTGCTAAAGCAGATTATTTTGCACAAATTCGTCCAGGTACGGACATCCCTTTTGTTTATGGTATGTTACATATCATCTTTAAAAATGGTTGGGAAGATAAAAAATACATCGAAGATCGTGTTTATGGTATGGATGAAATCCGTGCAGAAGCTCTCAAATGGACACCGGAAGTTGTTGCGGATGTCACAGGTGTAAGTGCTGAAACATTGATGGAAATTACAACCGTATATGCGAAAAATTCTCCTGGTACGCTTCTTTGGGCGATGGGATTAACCCAACACACTATTGGTACAGGCAATACACGTATTGCTCCAATTCTTCAAATGGCGCTTGGTTACATGGGTAAAGCAGGTGGTGGTACAAACATTCTAAGAGGTCACGACAACGTTCAAGGTGCGACCGATATGGGCTGTTTGGCAGATACACTTCCAGGTTACTATGGCTTGATTGAAGGCTCTTGGAAATACTATGCTCGTATGTGGGGCGTTGAGTATGATTATTTGAAATCACAATTTAAAGATGCTTCATGGATGGGAAAACCAGGCTTTACATTAGCTCGTTGGTGGGCAGGTGTACTTGCTGGAAAACCAGGTGAAGATGCTATTGAAAATGCAGGTACCAACCTAAAAGCACTTGTTGTTATGGGTTGTGGTATTACATCAACTTCACAAAACCTCAAAATTCAACAAGGTCTTGATAACTTAGAGCTTCTTGTACTCGCAGATCCGTTTGTAAACGAAGCAGCTATTTTGACCAATAGAAAAGACAATCTCTTTATCTTGCCAAGTGCAACACAATTTGAGAGCAGTGGTACCGTTTCTGCAACCAACAGAAGTGCTCAGTGGCGTTCTAAAGTTGTTGAACCACTTTATGAGAGCAAAGCCGATCAAGACATTATGTTTGAACTTGCAAAGCGTTTAGGTTTCTATGAGCAATATACCCGTTCAATGATGATGCACCTAAAAAGCGATGGCTACCTTGAGATGACACCAGATAAAAAAACATTCCAATGGCCTGAAGATGCGACGATTGAGATTTCACGCACGCTTAGAACCATCGGTATGATGGGCTGGACACCAGAACGTATCAAAAAACATACCGACAACTGGCATATGTTTGATGAAGTAACAGGTGCAGGTAAAGGCGAAATGAAGGGTGAATTCTACGGACTTCCATGGCCTTGTTGGAGTGTTAAACACGGTGGAACGCCAAATCTTTACAATGTAGATGTTCCTGTAAGTCAAGGTGGTATGGGCTTTAGAAATAACTTTGGCTTAGAAAAAGATGGTGTAAGCTTACTCTCTGGTCATGGTTCAGCTCCAGTTGGCTCTAAAGTCGATGGTGGTTACCCTGAAATTACGAAAGAAAATATCGAATCACTGATCGGTAGAAAACTCAGTGATGCAGAAAAAGACCTTTGTGGTGCAAACTGGAAAACATGTACGAGTGGTAAATTGGTTGATTTAGCGCTTGAAGCAGGTTTGACGCCTTATGGTAATGCAAAAGCACGTGCCGTTGTGTGGAATTTCCCAGATCGTATTCCACTTCATCGTGAGCCACTCTATTCACCACGTCCTGACTTAGTTGCAAAATACCCAACGTATGCGGATAAAGCAAATCACTTCCGTGTAACAACAAAATATGCATCTATTCAAAAAGAGCAAGACTACACCAAAGAGTTCCCAATTGTTATGACAACAGGTCGTTTAGTAACAATGATGGGTGCTGGTTTGGAAAACAGAGCTTCTAAATACATTTGTGCACTCACACCTGAGATGTTCTGTGACATTCATCCAGAACTTGCAAAAAAACATGGTATTCAGAATGGTAAGATGATGTGGGTACACTCACCAGCAGGTACAAAAATCAAAGTTAAAGCGAAGTATTCT
>Ga0209016_1001680_pt1 | contig 16919 bp, 16 predicted proteins | sample EPASupsiteSAE305_FD_187265 | JGI IMG/M metagenome (GOLD analysis project Ga0209016, IMG submission 187265) | Bioremediated contaminated groundwater microbial communities from EPA Superfund site, New Mexico - SAE3-05 (SPAdes) (version 2) | ecosystem: Environmental > Aquatic > Deep subsurface >...
ACAGGGAAGCTTTGAACTAATTATAAGAAAGCAATTAGGAAAATACAAACCATTTTTTGAGCTTGTTAATTATTCAATTGTAAGTAGTTACCCACATAACAATAACACTGGTGTTACAGCTTGTATAAAGGTTATTGTTGACGGAAAAACAGAAATGACAGCAGCCGATGGAAGCGGACCTGTTCATGCACTTGATAAAGCTCTTAGAAAAGCTTTGGTAGGATTTTATCCTAATTTGAATTACGTTCATTTGATAGATTATAAGGTTCGTGTGATGGAGACAAAATCAGCTACTGCGGCAAAGGTTAGAGTTTTAATTGAATCTTCGGACGGAGAATCAACATGGACTACGGTTGGAGTATCTCCTGACATTATAGAGGCAAGCTGGATCGCCTTAGTGGACTCAATTGAATATAAGCTTATGAAAGATATTGAAAAAAAGTTATAAAATATGCTTTAAGTTAAAGGAGGATTATTATGGGAATGACCATGACACAAAAAATATTAGCAGCTCATGCAGGGCTTGAAAGAGTTACTGTAGGACAGCTAATTGAAGCGGATTTGGATTTGGTTTTAGGGAATGATATTACATCTCCAGTTGCTATTAATGAGTTTAATGCGGTAAATGGTACAAAGGTTTTTGACAAGAGCAAAATTGCACTTGTAATGGATCACTTTACACCAAATAAGGATATTAAAGCAGCTGAACAATGCAAGGCTGTAAGAAACTTTGCAGGTAAATTTGATATTGATAATTATTTTGATGTTGGAGAAATGGGAATAGAACATTGCCTAATTCCTGAAAAAGGATTAGTTGTTCCTGGAGATTTAGTGATTGGTGCAGATAGCCATACATGTACTTATGGTGCATTGGGAGCCTTTTCAACTGGTATAGGTAGCACAGATATGGCGGCAGGAATGGCAACTGGAAAAGTATGGCTTAAAGTTCCGTCCGCTTTAAAATTTGTACTTAAAAATAAGCCCGCAAAATGGGTTAGTGGTAAAGATGTTATTTTGCACATTATTGGCCTTATCGGTGTTGATGGAGCTTTATATAAGTCTATGGAATTCGTTGGTGATGGTATTGAATATCTTTCAATGGATGACCGTCTTTCAATGGCAAACATGGCAATTGAAGCAGGCGCAAAGAACGGTATTTTTCCAGTAGACGAAAAAACTATTGAATTCGTAAAAGATAAAACTGATAAGCCATTTAATGTTTATACAGCAGATGATGATGCAGTTTATGATGAAGAATATATCATCGATTTGTCAACTCTTCGTCCGACAGTATCGTTTCCTCATTTGCCTGATAATACAAGAACAATTGACGATGTTGGTGAGGTTAAAGTTGACCAAGTTGTTATTGGTTCATGTACAAACGGAAGAATAGAAGATTTAAGGATTTCTGCTAAAATTCTTGAGGGTAAAAAGGTACAAAAAGGTGTAAGATGTATCATTATTCCGGGAACAAATAAAATATATCTTCAGGCGATGAAGGAAGGCCTTTTAGAGATATTTATAAATGCAGGTGCGGTTATAAGCACTCCAACATGTGGCCCATGCTTAGGTGGTCATATGGGCATTTTGGCAAAGGGAGAAAGAGCGATTTCAACAACCAACAGAAACTTTGTTGGAAGAATGGGACATCCAGAGTCAGAGGTTTATCTTTCAAGCCCTGCCGTTGCGGCGGCAACAGCAATAAAGGGGATTATTACAGACCCTGAGAATGTTTAAATAGGTTTGAATAATAATTGTTATAATATAGAAAGGGGTTTGTTTATGACGGTAAAAGGAACTGTTTTAAAATATGGAGATAATGTTGATACAGATGTCATTATCCCTGCAAGGTACTTAAATACATCAAATGCAAAAGAGCTTGCCGCTCATTGCATGGAGGATATTGACTCAACATTTACTCAAAGGGTAAAGCAAGGAGATATTATGGTTGCAGGCAAAAACTTTGGATGTGGCTCATCAAGAGAACATGCACCTGTTTCTATTAAAGAAAGTGGAATTGCATGCGTCATAGCAGAGAGTTTTGCAAGAATTTTTTATAGAAATGCAATCAATATTGGATTGCCTATTTTAGAGTGTCCTGAGGCAGTAAAAGCAATTAATGAAGGCGATATTGTTTGCGTGAATTATGACACAGGGGAAATAAAAATAGAAAACAAAGAACTTTTGTTTAAAGCTCCTGCATTTCCACCATTTATTCAGGAAATTATTGCTGCGGGTGGATTGCTTAAAAAAATCAGCAACGAGAAATGAGGTTTTATAAATGGATTTTAATATTGCTGTTATAAAAGGTGACGGTATAGGTCCTGAAATTGTGGACCAGGCAATGCTTGTTTTAGACGCAGTAGGTCGAAAATTAGGTCATAACTTTAATTACACTCAAGTTTTAATGGGCGGTTGTGCCATTGATAAAACGGGAGTTCCTTTGCCACAGGAAACAATTGATGTTTGCTTAAAAAGCGATTCTGTACTTTTGGGTTCTGTAGGCGGTCCTAAATGGGATAATTTAAAAGGAGAACTCCGTCCAGAAGCAGGGCTTTTGGGCATTAGAAAGGCTTTAGGTCTTTATGCAAATATTCGTCCAGCAGTTCTTTTTAGCTCTTTGAGTGGTGCTTGCCCATTAAGATTCGATATAGCTAAAAAAGGGATAGACTTGGTAGTTATTCGTGAACTTACTGGCGGGATTTATTTTGGGGAAAAAGGTTACCGTGAAGGCAAATACGGTATAGAGGCTTATGATACAGATTGCTACAGTGAATTTGAAATAAGAAGAATTGCAAAGACAGCATTTGAAACTGCTATGAAACGCAGTAAAAAAGTTATAAGCATTGACAAGGCAAATGTGCTTGAAAGTTCAAGGCTTTGGAGAAAAATTGTTCACGAGGTAGCAAAAGATTATCCACAGGTAACTGTTGAGGATATGCTTGTTGATAATGCGGCTATGCAGCTTGTTAAAAACCCATCTCAATTTGATGTTGTGCTTGCAAATAATATGTTTGGAGATATTTTAACGGATGAAGCGGCTATGGTAACAGGCTCAATAGGTATTTTAGCATCGGCAAGCCTTGGTGATGGAAAACTGGGACTTTATGAGCCAATTCATGGTTCAGCACCTGACATTGCAGGTCAAAACAAAGCGAATCCAATAGCAACAATTCTTTCTGTAGCTATGATGCTTAAATATTCACTTGATTTAGAAAACGAAGCAAAGGCAATTGAAGATGCTGTTGCAAAGGTTTTAAATGATGGATATAGAACTTTAGATATTGCAGAAAAGGACGCAAAAATCTTAACAACAGAAGAAATGGGAAAAATGATAGCAGAGCAAATATAACATAAACATTAAAAATGTTGGATTTTGCTAACTCATTTTGACTATTGATTTTATTATTTAAATAATAATGGTTATTGATATATGTGAAAAATATTAAAGCTAATATCTTGACATTTCAACTGATAAGTTGTTTAATTTATATAATGATTGTTAAAAAATTATAATGAGATTAAGATTTTTGCATCTTAATCTCATTAATTTAAATAATATAAATAGCTGTTAATTCGTACTATATTTGAGGTTTTAAAAATGTATTTGGAAAACATCCAAATCATAAATATAAAATGAAAAGAGGCAGTTTGTTATGGCAAATTTAAAGGGTAGCAAAACTGAAGCAAATTTAATGGCGGCTTTTGCTGGCGAATCGCAGGCAAGGAATAAATATACCTACTATGCCTCCAAGGCTAAAAAAGAAGGTTATGTTCAGATCGCAGCATTGTTTGAGGAAACAGCAAATAACGAAAAAGAACACGCAAAAATTTGGTTCAAATTACTGCATGACGGAATGCCAGATACCGCAACCAATCTTTTAGATGCGGCTGAAGGCGAAAATTTTGAGTGGACAGACATGTATGCAAGAATGGCAAAGGAAGCAAAAGAAGAAGGATTTGACCATATTGCTTATCTTTTTGAAGAAGTTGGCAAAATTGAAAAAGAGCATGAAGAAAGATATCGCAAACTTCTTGAAAATGTAAAGGGTAGCTTGGTATTTTCTAAAGATAATGATATGATTTGGCAGTGCTCAAACTGCGGACATATTGTAATCGGTAAAAATGCACCAGAGATTTGCCCAGTATGTGAACATCCAAAAGCATATTTTCAGGTAAAAGCTGAAAATTATTAATATTAAATATTAAAATGAAGGAAGGGTTTTATTATGGAACAAAAATTTTATATCTGTAAGCATTGCGGAAATATTATAACTTATGTAAAAAATTCTGGTGTGCCAGTAATGTGCTGTGGAGAAAAGATGCAGGAAATAATACCTGGCTCAGTTGATGCAGCTCATGAAAAGCATGTGCCAGTCATTCGCACCGAAGGAAACAAGGTTGCAGTTTCTGTAGGCGAAGTAGCACATCCAATGATTCCTGAACATTATATTGAATGGATTTTCCTTCAAACAAAGCAGGGTAATCAGCGTAAGCAATTGTTCCCCAATACAGACCCAGTTGCAGAGTTTGCAATTTGTGACGGCGATGAGGCGATTGCTGCATATGCTTATTGCAATCTTCATGGACTTTGGAAAAAATAAAAAATAATTATATAAAAACGCTATGTTGATTTGACATAGCGTTTTTTGATTATGTATTATAGTATAATAAGATTAAGTTTATATTAAATATAAAAGCAGGGATTTTATGAATGTTAAGGAACGCACATTGGAAGTGCTTGAAAAAAATAGGGGAAAATTTATTTCAGGTGAAGAGCTTGCAAAAGAATTTTGCGTAAGCCGAAATTCTGTATGGAAGTCAATTAAAACATTGCAGAGCGAAGGGTATAATATATCTGCAGTAACTAATAAAGGTTATAGTTTGGCTAATAATAGTGATATTATTTCATCACAGAGTATTCAAAAATATATTTCGCAATATCCCAATATCTTTGAAATATCGGTGCACAAGATAATCACATCAACAAACAGTGTTGCTAAAGAGCTTGCGTATCAAGGGGCAAAAGAGGGAACTGTAATAATTTCAGAAGAGCAAACAGCAGGAAGAGGAAGACTTGGCAGAAGTTTTTTTTCTCCCTCTCAAACGGGACTATACATGAGCATAATTTTACGTCCAACGTTAACTGCATCACAATCTCTTTTGATTACCACGGCAGCCGCAGTTGCTGTTTCGCAGGCCATTGAAAAGGTTTCAGGAAAACAGGCAAAAATAAAATGGGTTAACGATGTGTATTGTGAAGAAAAAAAGGTAAGTGGTATTCTAACAGAAGCATCGTTCAGTCTTGAAAACGGTGGCTTGGAATTTGTTGTGCTTGGTATAGGCATAAATGTAAAATCGCCAAAAGATGGTTTTCCTTCAGATGTTGAAAATATTGCTACAGCATTGTTTGATGGCGAGGTATTAACTGATGTTAGAAGTCAGCTTGCAGCGGATGTTTTGCATAACTTTTGGCATTACTATTTAAATATTTCAGACAAGACTTTTGTACAGGAGTATAAGGACAGGTCGTTTCTGATTGGCAGAAAAATAAATGTAATATCAGGGGATAGTATGCAATCTGCAACGGTGTTAGAAATAAGTGATGATTGTGGACTGAAAGTAAAAATGAGTGATGGAACAGTAATAACACTCTCAGCGGGAGAAGTAAGCATTAAAATGTAAATTTATTTATAAAAGAAAAACCCCAAGGTGATATCACCTTGGGGTAAAACACGATATTCAATAAATTTAGGGCAACGAACAAAATAATATTATTTTGAAGCTGAAATTAAACAGATAGTACCCATAGTAGTTAAATAAAAGTGTTTTGCATGTTAAGCGTTGAAATTAAAGAGCGCTAACATTAACAGCTCTGAATTTTCTGCTGTCCTTTGGGTCAGCCTCAACATCAAAAGTAACCTTCTGTCCCTCTTGAAGACTCTTGAAGCCTTCAGAAACAATAGCTGAGAAATGTACGAATACATCGTCTCCACCGTTGTCGTTTGAGATAAAGCCAAAGCCCTTCTCAGAATTGAACCATTTTACTGTACCGTTATTCATATGGTACCTCCAAAAAAATATTATTGTATTCGTTGCTTTAAAAAAGCTCGCACATTTTTACAGACCATCTAACGAGCAATGACCTACAAAAATGTGCGAGCTCAAAGATTGCGTTAATGAATACTTTCTTAGTATATGCTTTACTTTTGTAAAAGTCAACTGTTAAATTAAAAATATTTTTTTCAAAGCAACAAGGCTTGAGATAAGCCTAATGTAAGTATGCCCAAATTATCGTTATATATTTTATCAAATTGACTTATAGGTAAAGGATTTTGCCCTTTTCCTGTTTCAATAGTATATCCTGGTCTGTTATATGTTTGAATATACCAGTCACGATATCCTGCAAATGATGATGCATATGGAGTGTCCTCAAGTGAATATCCGCTTGACTCCGCAAATTTTTTTCCAATTTCTTCTGCATTTTTTGGTTCAAAATCAAGATAACGCCAAAATATTAATTCTCCTTGTGAGTGATAAGCAAGTATAAGTGCAAAATCATTGTTTAATGTAAATGCATGAACAGCATTGCTTTCGGGTTCAGACAATGGGGCTTTGCCAACAAAGTCTCGTGGCCCAGGTTTAACAAATCCAAGGGAATATTTAATTTGTTTTGCCTCTTCCCAGTTAGCAGGGTAGTTAACATTAAGGTCAACGCCGTTTATGTTTGCTTTCCAACCGCTGGGGAAAGGTATGTTGGGGTACCCCTTTGCAAGTCTCTTTGCCTTAACATAATATTCGCTCTCTTTTGGTATAGCGTTAAGTACTAAGTCTACTCCATCTGGATTTACCATTGGTACAACTAAAAGCTTGGTTGTTGCATACAAAGCAATAGCACTAAAATCATAGATGCGTCCGCCACTTGAATATGCTTGTGCATATTCCTCTAAAAACTTTAATAATACAGGGGTGTTAATCCATTCGTTTGCGTGATGAGAAGCATTATAAAACACCTGTGTTGAACCGTTTCCAATTTGCAGATACGGTATTTCTTTTCCCATAACGCTACGACCGATACTGCCTTTTTTAATAAAAGGATATCTAGCCTGCATACCCTCAATAACATTTTGCATGAGAGTATATGTAAATTTGATTTTTGTTGGCACAAGGCTGAATCCGAACGGAATTATAATAGTTTTACCTACAGGCAAATCAATTGGGTTTAGTGTTGGATTAGCAGTGTTTATTGCTCTTACACTTGTATTATACTTTTGGGCAAGACTCCAGAAAGTATCCCCACTTCTTATTTGTTGTTTTGTATATCCTTTAATATATGGCATAAGACTTTGCCATGTTTTAATTCCAACTACACCATCAACAGATAGCCTAAAGTCGCGTTGAAACCTAGTTACGGCATCTTTTGTCATTGATCCAAATATACCATCAATTTGACCTTGATAGTATCCGCTACGCTGTAATGCAAGCTGTAAAAGCTCTACAGATGCACCAGTGCTTCCAAAGTTTAATGTTTCCAAAGAAACACCTCCATAATAAAGTATAATCTATACATTATATGAATAGGCGAGGAATATTTACACTTTTATTACATTATTTATACAAGGAAAAACAAACATGCTTGTGCTATTATGAATTTGCGGCGAAAATAAATTTCGTCAAAAACAAAACGGAGGTTAATTTATGAAAGAACTCAAAAGACTTGTTTTTACATTCATCGTAGCCGCAATTGCAATCTCGATGTTTAGTATGAATGCATTTGCAGCAACAAGCGGTTCAAAAGCAGGACAAGTTGCAACATATTCAAGCGCTCTTAATGTAAGAAGTAACGCATCCTCATCTTCAACAATTGTTACAAAGCTTCCAAAGGATAGTCTTGTTACCCTCGTTTCAAAATCGGGTGATTGGTGGAAGGTAGAGTATGCAGCAGGTCAATACGGATATTGTAGTAGCACATACATTAGGGAACTCGTAGGAAGCTATACAGCTTTTGTAAATGTTTCATCAAGTAATCTTAATGTAAGAAGCGGAGCAAGTACAGCTTATGCAATACAATCAAAGCTTGCAAAAGGTACAGGGGTAGTGGTTTTGTCCACATCAAATGGTTGGAGCAAAATTCTCTATGATGGAACAAAGCTAGGATATGTAAGCAATGCTTATTTGTATGTACCAAGCAACACAACTTATAAAGCTATATCTTTGAATGTATCAAGATATGCTCAGCTGGATTCTCGTTGGGCAAATGTAACTCTTGGAACATCAGGTCAGACAATCGGACAAATAGGTTGCACAACAACCTGCTTGGCAATGACAGAGAGTTACAGAACGGGTACAGCAATTTATCCAAACCAGATGGCACAAAGGCTTAGTTATACATCTGGTGGAGCACTTTATTGGCCAAGTGATTATATAACAAGCACAAGCACAGATTACCTTAAAACAATTTATGCACAGCTTGAGAGGGGTATCCCTGTAATTATTGGTGCAAAGAATGCATACGGCGGAGCTCACTGGGTTGTTGTAACAGGATATACAGGAGGAAATACACTTACTGCATCTGGATTTACAATTAACGACCCAGGAACAACAAGCAGAACAAATTTACAGCATTTATTTAATAGCTATCCGAACTTTCACAGAATAGCATATTATTCATAACACACAAAAAGCTCAGCGAATATATTCGTTGAGCTTTTTTACATTTTATGATAAAATATTTAATTGAGGATGAAATTACTGTGATACAAAAAGGAATTAATAGATGGTAAAAGTTGTTTTAAAATTCACTGAGGAATATGAAAAGTTTTGTAAGGGTGATGCATTAGGGGCTAGAATAATATCGCAGCTTGATGCATACGGTACACAGCATGGCTTTGCACTTTTTTGGGAGCAAAGGGATGATAATTGTAATCTCACCGCAATGATTTCAAGTATAGATAATTCTGTAACAATACTAGGGAAAGATTCAAACGCAGAGGAAATTAAGGAGTTTATAAATTTTATTGGTTATGGCAGTATAAGTACAACACCTCAATTAGCAAAGCAAATTTGCAGTGATTGCAATATAAATATCAGAACAATAATGAAATTTAATAATGCAAGTTTTAGTAAAAGTATAAAAGATGTTGATGATTTGTGCGAAAATATCGATTTAAAGCAAATTTATGATATAATATCATTTTGCCATAATACACCACGCACTAAGCATGGCTTTGAAGTGTGGTTTACTGATATGTCACATAGAATAAGGCACGGATATGCAGATGCTGTAGCTGCACAGGTAGGGGATAAAATTGCTTCCTGTGCTCTTGCACTTGCAAGCACACATACAGATGTTTTACTTGGTGGTGTTGCAACTCTTGATGATTACAGAAATAGGGGTCTTGCAAAAAAGTGTATATATGAGCTTATAAAAAGAAATAAGGGTAAGAACATATTTATATTTTGCAAAGATGATAAAATAGATTTTTATACCAAACTTGGTTTTGAAAAATATAGTTTAACAGCGGAGGTCGGTTTATAATGGCAGATACTTTTTTTGATATTGATAGTGAACTTAAAATTTTGGCAGATAAGGCAATACAAAACTGCAAGGCAAAATTTGATGATATAGATAAAATTACAGAATATAACCAGCAAAAAGTACTGGCAGCATTTATAGATAAAAAAGTAAGCGAATCACACTTTGCACAGTCTACAGGTTATGGTTATGATGACAGAGGAAGAGATACGCTTGACAAGGTGTTTGCACAGGCAATGGGTACACAAGATGCGTTGGTACGTCATAGCTTTATGAGTGGCACACATACGCTTGCAGTAGCACTTTTTGGAATGCTTCGTCCCAATGATACAATGCTGTGTATTACAGGCACACCATATGACACAATACATTCAGTAATTGGACTTGGCGGTGCAAATGGACAAGGATCACTTGCGGACTTTGGAATTAGATACAAGCAAATTGACCTTGACGCAAACGGCAAAATTGATGAAAGTGCAGTGCTTAATGCACTGGATGATGATAGTGTTAAAATGGTTTATCTTCAGCGTTCAAGAGGCTATAGCTTGCGTGACACATTTTCAGTAGAAGATATAAATAGTATATCAACAAAAATAAAATCAAAGAAAAATGTAATAATAATGGTTGATAACTGCTATGGTGAATTTGTTCAAACACAAGAGCCAACACAAGTTGGAGCAGATATAATGGCAGGCTCGCTTATCAAAAATGCAGGTGGTGGCATTGCCAAAACAGGCGGATATATAGCAGGCAGATCAGATTTGGTTGAGCTTTGCTCATACAGAATGACAACAGCAGGAATAGGCAGAGAAGTTGGAGCATCGCTTGGCGAAACTCGAAATATGTTTATGGGGCTTTTCAATTCTCCGCATGTGACAGGAGAAGCACTGAAAACAGCTGTGTTTGCCGCTGCACTGTTTGAACTTATGGGATTTGAAGTTAGTCCAAAACCAAACGATAAACGATGTGATATAATTCAATCTATAAAGCTGGGTAATGAAAAATTACTTACAGCTTTTTGTAAAGGACTTCAAAGTGGAGCCCCGATTGACTCTTTTGTAGTTCCTGAAGCATGGGATATGCCGGGATATGACAGCAAGGTAATAATGTCAGCTGGTGCATTCACTCTTGGCTCATCCATTGAGCTTTCTGCAGATGCTCCTATAAGAGAGCCTTTTGCAGTGTGGATGCAGGGAGGACTTAATTTTCACAGTGCTAAATCGGCTGTTCTCTTTGCTGCACAGGAAGTTATTAAAGCACAAAAACAATAAAATATTAAAAACTGGTATGCTTTTAAGCTTACTGTCACAAAATGATAATATACAATATTAAAGTAAATACTAAAAATTGAGGTCAATTTATGCTTGATAATTTTTATAAAAATCTAAAGAGCGGAACTGATATAAGAGGAGTTGCGGTTGATGGTGTACCAAATGAACCACTAACTCTTTCTGATGAAGTGACTTACAAAATAGCTCAGGGATTTGCACAATGGCTGTTTGATGAGTTCGGAAGAAAAGAAGACTTTACAGTAGCGGTTGGGCATGATTCTCGTATTTCAGCAAATAGGCTTAAAAATGTATTTATTGAAAGTCTTATTTCTGCTGGAATGTCAGTAAAGGACTGTGGGCTTTCATCAACTCCTGCGATGTTTATGACAACTGTTGACTTTGGCTGTGATGCCGCAGTAGAGATAACTGCAAGCCATCACCCGTTTAACAAAAATGGATTTAAGTTTTTTGTTCGCAAGGGTGGACTTGAAGCAAGTGATATAGAAAAGATTTTGAAATATGCACAGGACAATGTAAGCTATGAAGCACCACAGCAGGGTGATGTTGAAGAAGAATTATATATGAATATCTATTCCCAAAAGTTACGCGAGTTTATATGCCAAGAAGTTAATGCAGACGATTACGCAAGACCTTTGCGTGGATTTAAAATTATTGTTGATGCTGGTAACGGAGCGGGCGGATTCTATGCTGACAAGGTGTTAGCACCACTTGGTGCAGACATTAATGGAAGCCAGTTCTTAGAGCCTGATGGCTTGTTTCCGAATCACACACCAAACCCTGAAAATGCACAGGCAATGCACTCAATTTCAAAAGCAACCACTGCAAACGAGGCAGATTTAGGCATAATATTTGATACAGATGTTGACAGAGCTGCTTGTGTAGGCAAAAACGGCAAGGAGATAAATAAGAATGCATTAATAGCACTTGCTGCTTGCATTGCTCTAGAAGGTAACGAGGGTGGAACAATTGTAACAGATTCAGTAACTTCAAGTGGACTTAAGGACTTTTTAGAGCTAAATCTGGGTGCAAAGCATCACAGATTTAAAAGAGGCTACAAAAATGTTATAAATGAAGCATTGAGGCTTAATAGAGAATGCTGTACAAATGCACCTCTGGCGATTGAAACATCTGGACACGCCGCAATGCGTGATAATTATTTTCTTGATGACGGTGCATATCTAATTACAAGAATAATTATAAAAATGGCACAGCTTGCAAAAGAGGGTAAGACACTTGAAAGTCTTATAGAAACCTTAATAGAACCTCTTGAAGCACAGGAACTTCGCATAAAGATTTTGGCACCTGATTTTAAAGAGTATGGAAACAAAGTAATAAATGACCTTGAGAAGTTTGTAGATAATAGTGAGATTTTTGAAAAGGCACAAGATAGCTTTGAGGGTATTCGTTCATCATCAAATGAATTTGACGGTTGGTTCATGCTTAGATTAAGTGTTCACGACCCAATTTTGCCACTTAATATTGAAAGTAATAAAAAGGGTGGAGCAGATAATATAAAAGAAGAGATTAAGAATTTCCTTAAAAGCTATGATATGCTTGATATTTCATCACTATAAGGGTGACTTTTATGAATAGAATTGAAATAAATAAAATATATGAAAATCCTGAAAGTTTTACACAGCAGGATATTATAGTTTGTGGCTGGATAAGAACAGTTAGAGACTCTAAAAATATTGGCTTTGCACAAATAAATGATGGTAGCAACTTTTCAGGCGTTCAGGTTGTTTTTGAACAATCTAAGCTTGAAAATTACAGCGAAATAGCATCACTTAATGTTTGTGCTTCAATCATTGTAACAGGTAGAGTAATTCTCACTCCAACAGCTCGTCAGTCGTTTGAAATAAACGCGAGTAAGATAGAGGTTGAGGGAGTGTCTTCTCCAGACTATCCATTGCAAAAAAAGCGTCATACACTTGAATATTTACGTACTATTGGGCATTTGCGTGCACGCACAAACACATACAGTGCAATATTCCGTGTACGTTCTGGTGCGGCAATGGCGATTCACAGATTTTTTGAAGAACAGGGATTTATATATGTTCACACACCAATAATTTCGTCAACAGATGCAGAGGGTGCAGGCGAAATGTTCCATGTGACTACACTAGATTTGCAAAATGTACCAATGAATGAAAACGGTGAAGTTGATTATAAACAGGACTTTTTTGAAAAGCCGTCTTATCTTACAGTTTCTGGTCAGCTCCAGGGAGAAGCAATGGCAACGGCACTTGGCAAGGTGTACACATTTGGTCCAACCTTTCGTGCAGAAAAGTCATACACAGGCCGTCATGCTGCAGAATTTTGGATGATAGAACCAGAAATGTCTTTTGCTGATTTGCAGGATGATATGCAGGTGGCAGAGGCAATGATAAAATATGTTTTATCTTATGTTCTTAAAAACTATGCGGAAGAAATGGAGTTCTTTAACAAACATTTTGATAATGAACTTATCGAACGCCTTAATACAGTTATAAATTCAGACTTTGCAAGAGTAGCTTATACGCAGGCAATAGAACTCTTAAAACAGAATAATGATAATTTTGAATATAAAGTTGAGTGGGGTTGCGATTTACAAACAGAGCACGAAAAATATCTTACAGAAAAGATATATAAAAAGCCTGTATTTGTAACAGACTACCCTAAAGATATAAAGGCATTTTATATGCGACAGAATCCAGACGGAAGAACAGTTGCCGCAATGGATTTGCTTGTTATGGGTATTGGTGAAATAATAGGCGGTAGCCAGCGTGAGGAACGCATGGATTTGTTAACAAATCGTATGCAGGAACTTGATATGAATATTGATGATTATCAGTGGTACCTTGACTTAAGAAGATTTGGCACAGTAACCCACAGTGGTTTTGGGCTGGGGTTTGAAAGACTAATTATGTATATAACAGGAATGTCAAATATTAGAGATGTGGCACTGTTCCCAAAAACGGCTGGTCACACGCAGTTTTAGGAGCTTTTATGAGTGAGAATTTAATAAAGCTTACAAACAGACTAAAAGAAATAGCAAGTGATAACAAGCTTTGCATTGCTTTTTCAGACGGTGTTGATTCAACCGTTGCGTTAAAAGTAGCAACAGATGCAGGGCTTAAAGTTCTTGCTGTTACGGTAAATACACAGCTTACAAAGAACAAAACCAATTTTGAAAAATCAAGGCAAACAGCAGAATCTATGAATGCAATTCACAAAATTGTTGACATCGATATGTTACTTGATGAAAATATAGCGTCAAACGATAAGCTTCGTTGCTATTACTGCAAGAGTAAAATGTTTTCAACTATAAAAAACACAGCTATTGAAAATGGCTTTTTAGAAGTTTGTGACGGAACAAACACAGACGATTTAAAAGAATACAGACCAGGGCTTACGGCAAAGTTAGAAAATGGAGTTCATAGCCCAATCGCAGAATGTGGATTGTCGAAGCAGGATGTAAGGGATATTGCAGCAGAGCTTGCTTTAAGCGTTGCAACAAAACCATCTTCACCATGCATTCTTACCCGTTTTCCTTATGGTACAAATATTACATATGATAAACTTGAAAAGGTACAGTTAGGGGAAGATATTCTAAAATCTTTTGGCTTTGAAGCTTGCAGGTTTCGTGTTCATTCGGATATTGTCAGGATAGAAATACCGCAATCGGATTTTGAAAGCTTTATAAAACAGAGAGATAAAATTACACAGGAATTAAAAAAACTTGGATTTATATATATAACATTGGATTTAAGCGGACTGCGTTCAGGTAGTATGGATATAAAATAAGAAAAGAGGATTAAATAATGGAAATAAAAACTCTTTTAGAGCAAGTCGCACAAGGTTCAGTGTCCACAGACGATGCCTTTGAGAAATTAAAAACATTGCCGTTTGAAAATATGGGCTATGCTTGCCTCGATCATCATAGAAAGATAAGAACAGGGTTTCCGGAAGTTGTGTTTTGCCAGAGCAAGTTGCCGGAGCAAGTTGCAAACATATTTGAACGACTATATGAAATGAATGGTATCGTACTCGGGACAAGAGCATCACTCGAACAATTTGAATTTGTTTCAAAACTTTTGCCAAATGCAACATATCATGAGCAGGCAAGATGCATAACAATTGGAGAACCTGATAATAAAAAAGGATTAATAGCTGTTTGCACAGGTGGCACTACAGATATTCCAGTGGCAGAGGAAGCGGCAGTAACAGCAGAAATGTGCGGTTCAAATATCACAAGAATATATGATGTTGGTGTTGCAGGTCTTCACAGGCTTTTAAGCAGAGTTGACGAACTGCGAAAAGCAAATGTAATTGTAGCATGTGCAGGAATGGAGGGAGCACTTGCAAGCGTAGTTGGTGGGCTTGTAAATGTTCCTGTAATCGCCGTTCCAACAAGCATTGGATATGGTGCGAACTTTGGTGGTGTCTCAGCTTTGCTTGCTATGCTTAATTCTTGTTCGGCAGGCACAAGCGTAGTTAATATAGATAATGGCTTTGGTGCAGGTTATATAGCGGCGCAAATAAACTCGCGCGGAGGTAATACACAGTGAAAACATTGTATCTTGAATGCTTTTCAGGAATCAGCGGAGATATGACTGTTGCAGCACTTCTTGATTTGGGAGCAAACAGGGAAAAACTTATAGAAATAATAAACTTAATGAACCTTGGTTGCATATTACATACAGGAAGAAAAGTCAAAAACGGTATTTCTGTTTTTGATTTCGATGTTGAACTGACAAATAAGTCTGATGAAAATGAGAATCATAACAGAGGAATAAATGATATTAATACAATAATCGATAGTTCACAGCTTTCAGCAAATGCAAAATTACTTGCCAAAAAGATGTTTGACATCGTTGCAGATGCAGAGGCAGTAGTGCACAATAAGCCTCGTGAAGAAGTGCATTTCCATGAGGTTGGTTCAGTGGATTCAATTGTTGATATTTGTGCTGTTGCATTTTGTTTAGATGATTTGAAGATAGATAAGGTTATATGCTCACCAATAAGTGATGGCACAGGGTATGTAAATTGCAGACACGGTAAAATTCCCGTACCTGTTCCAGCAACAGCAGAAATTGCAAGAGCATATAAAATTCCAATTAAAATCACAGATAATAACGGGGAAATGATAACTCCTACAGGTGCCGCAATTGTGGCTGGGATTGCAAATGATTTCAAATTACCAAGTAATATAACTTTTGAAAAAATTGGTATAGGTGCAGGAAAAAAAGATTTCAAACAACCTAATATTTTGCGTGCATATATTATACAGGAGCAGGGGGATGTGAACGCAAATGATAAAATTATTGTAATAGAAACTGCTATTGATGATAGTACTCCCGAGGAACTTTCATTCTGCCTTAAAAGACTGTTTAAAGCAGGGGTAAGGGATGCATTCTATTCACCAATTTATATGAAAAAGAACCGCCCTGCTTGGCAACTCACAGTAATGTGCAAGCCTGAAACAGAGCAGAATGCTATATCTATAATTTTTAAGCAGACAACTGCTGTTGGCGTTCGAAGGCAGGAGATAGAGCGTGTTATTATGGATAGAGAAAAGACGACGGTAATGACAAAGCATGGAGAGGTTGATGCAAATATCTTTACTTGGGGAGATATTAAAAAGACTTGCTTAGAATTTAAATCTGTTAATAAACTTGCCAAAGAAAAAGAATGTAGTATCGTTGAGATATATAGAAATTATTAATATCAAAAAAACAACCGCTATGTGTTTTATCATAGCGGTTGTTTTTATATCTTGTTATAGATGTTAAAATTACTGATTTCTTAACTCTACGCGTCTGATTTTTCCACTAATTGTTTTGGGCAGTTCATCAACAAACTCAACAATTCTTGGATATTTATATGGTGCTGTGTGAGTTTTAACATATTTCTGAATTTCTTTTTTTAACTCATCTGTAGCAACAGTATCTTTTGTTAAAACAATTGTAGCTTTAACAACCTGACCACGAATCGGGTCTGGTGCACCAGTTGCAGCACATTCAAGAACATAAGGGAGTTCCATGATAACGCTCTCAATCTCAAACGGTCCGATACGGTATCCAGAAGATTTAATGACATCATCTGTCCTG
>Ga0209016_1001683_pt1 | contig 16898 bp, 17 predicted proteins | sample EPASupsiteSAE305_FD_187265 | JGI IMG/M metagenome (GOLD analysis project Ga0209016, IMG submission 187265) | Bioremediated contaminated groundwater microbial communities from EPA Superfund site, New Mexico - SAE3-05 (SPAdes) (version 2) | ecosystem: Environmental > Aquatic > Deep subsurface >...
GATCGACTTCAGGATTGGGAAAAGACCTTGCTCCTGTCTTCTCTCCAAAGAATTGCGAAACTCATGGATGTTGAGCAGCTGGAGGAGCCCGACATTGAGCATATGCAGGGGAAAGCGTTGAAAGAATAAATAACAGATGATAATTTTGCAAAACAGCTTGTATTTCGCTGTATCGTCATATATTTCAACAAATTATGAAATATTGCCAATATTTTGCATATCTTGACATATTTTACAGATTATAATAGAATCTCGCAACAGAGAGCAGATGCAGCGCTTCGGTGGAGCGCAAGCTCTGCGCTTTGTGTTCCTTTTTTTGGAGGATTGTATGAAGCTGGTAAAGGTTATCGGTGGTGTGCTTGTCGCGCTGTTGCTGTTTTCCTGCGGCGCGCCGAAGCTTGCTCAGACGGACCTCGATGCAGCCAATGCTGCATTTGCCGATGCCCAGAACGCCAAGGCCGACGCGTATGCTCCTGATGCATTCAAGGCTGCTCAGGATGCAAAAGCCGCACTCGATGCAGAACTCGCCGCTCAGGATGCCAAGACCTCTGGCAAGTCCTACAAGCAGGCGAATGATCTGATTAAAGCTTTTGCAGATGCAAGCAACAAGGCAAAAGAAGCCGCAGCTACCAATATGGATCAGGTTAAAGGCGAAGTTGCTCAGCTCATTACTGATATTGACACACAGTATGCCAATGTTCAGGCCCTTGCGCAGGCCGCATCCAAGGATGCAAAGAAAGCCGCCAAGGCGAAGCTCAATGTGAAAGACATCGAAGCGAAAGTCGCTGCTGCTGGCCAGGCAATCACGGATGCGAAAGCCGCGAATGATTCTCAGGATTATGCGGGTGCCCGCGATCAGCTCAACGCAGTTAAATCCACCCTCGATGAGCTCAAGTCCACGCTCGAAGCCGCGGGATTCACCGCTCAGTAAGGCCTGTAGGCAAAATTTGTACGAAAAAAAATTGTGAACGCAGCGCGGCGGTAAGTCGTGCCTAGGCTTCGCAAGAAGAAATGGGTCGCCCGAAGCAAGTAGGGCGGCCCATTTTCATCCTATCGAGTCTGCCTTCCTTTTATATGCTGCTTTTATTCCTGTCAGTCCTTTGGCATTTAATAAATATTTTTATATATTTCGAATATGCAGATAGTTGCTCAATCATATAAAGTCGTTGCCGATAGTCCGCTCGATATCATTTCCTTTGAGGAGTGTCTGGTCAGCTCTTGGACAGGCAACAAAATAATTCTGCTTTTCTATGTAAATCCACCTTCAGTGATCATAGGTCGCAATCAGAATTATTGGCGGGAAGTCTCCCCATCGTGCAAAGTACCAGTGTATCGGCGCTCTTCCGGTGGAGGTGCGGTATACCATGATACTGGCAACTTGAATTGGGCTTTGATTGTGCCGCGGACCATTCATTCTCAGAATGATGAACTCACTTTCATTGCAAAGGCGATTTCAGAGCTTGGCGTGTATGCCCGTCCTGGTGACAGAGGTGGAATTTTTGTTTCTATGGGCGATGGTGAAACGAAAGGTAAAATTTCCGGTACAGCCAGGCGGTTTGGCACGCGCAATGTACTGCATCACGGAACCTTGCTTGTTTCCGCAGACATACAGGCCTTGAAGGCATCTTTGGGCGGAATCCAAATGTTCGAAGATGTATCCATCGCCTCGGTACCTGCTCGTCCGGTCAACCTCACCCGATTTGTTCCTTCGCTCTCGGTAGACGAAGTCATGTCGCAGATCTCAGGTGTCCTTTCGGATGTGGAGCTGAAAACAATTGACCTTGAGGGATCTTGGGATGAGCACAGCTCACGGGACGACTCGCTGTTCAAGAATCCCGAAGATTTGGGCGAGGGACCTGATTTCTGTATCGAGCGCGAAGATTTCGATGCCTTCAAGTGTCAATTTGGTTCACGCGAATGGATTATCGATCGAAGCCCACCATTCTCGGTATTGGTTTCGAGTGACATGTCGCGGGCCGTGGTCAGGATTGAGCAAGGGAAAATCGCGGAGATACAGCCTCTGGAAGCAGAGGATGAACGTTCGGCCGTGTATGCCAAACATTTGCATACACGGTTCAGCGGCACTCAATTTGATTTTAAAGTTCCGGAAATATTGGAAAAGGAGCATGTATGGACAAATATGTGGTATTGAATGAAGTACGGTCGCTGATCGATGAAGTCAAATTTGGTGTTCTCGCCACGGTCGATGCGGACGGATACCCGCATCAGCGATGGATGAGTCCAGTGCTTTTGCCGCGATTCCCAGGCTCGCTTTTCTGCGTGACGTCCGAGAAGTTCGGAAAAATAGCGCAGCTCGAGAAGAATCCGCAGGTGTCCTGGATATTCCAAAGCATGGGACTGGATCGGGTTGCGACAGTGCAAGGCCGGGTAGAGATCGTGCGCGACCCCATGCTGGCAGCAGAAGTACAAGAGGCGATCGGCCCGAGACTCAGAGTGTTCTGGAAATATGCAGAAGATCCTTCAAAACTTGTGGTACTGGAAACAACCATCGAAGAATATCAATTTTTCGCTCCCCTCAAATCGATAAATGAATATGTGAAGGCAAAGGCGGTGAGTTATGAAAGCTGAATTCGCCCACTATAAAAAAGAAGAGCTGATGCGCATGCTCACCATCATGCAGACCATCAGGACTTTTGAGGAAAAGGCCGGCATGATGTACGGGCTTCGGAAAATCGGCGGCTTCTGCCACCTGTACACAGGCCAGGAGGCGGTCGCCGCGGGCGCGATTTCCTCTCTGGATTTGTCGAAGGATTACGTGGTCACGGCCTACCGCGATCATGGGCATGCTCTTGCCTGCGGTATGGATCCGAAGAAGGCAATGGCGGAGCTCTTCGGCAAGGTGACTGGCTGTTCCCACGGGAAAGGCGGTTCGATGCACCTTTTCGATGTTGAACATCATTTTTTTGGCGGCAACGGCATTGTGGGCGCACAGATACCGGTCGCGGCGGGCGTTGCCTTCGCTCAGCAGTACCAGGGATCGGATGGTGTGACGCTTTGCTTTTTCGGCGACGGCGCATTCCATCAGGGAGCGGTGCATGAAACCTTCAACCTTGGGAAAATCTGGGATCTGCCCATTGTCTTTATCATCGAAAACAATCAGTGGGGCATGGGCACAAATTGGAAAAAGGTGTCCGCAGTCGATGATTTTTCGGTGACAGCCGGTGCGTATGGCATGAAAGGCTCTTCCTGCAATGGCCTCGATGTGCTCGATGTCCGCGCGACAATAGAGAAGGCGGTGGCTGAGGCGCGCCTTGGCCGGCCTTCGCTGGTCGAAGCTCGGACCTATCGGTACAAGGGCCACTCCATGAGCGATCCTCAGAAATACCGGACTCGGGAAGAGATCGACGAATACCGGAAGCGCGACGCAATTCAATCTTTCAGGTCCAGGCTTTCCGAGGAGAAAATTCTTTCCGAGGAAGAATGGAGTGCGCTCACTCAGCGTATCAATACGCAGATCGAAGAAGCAGTGGCTTTTGCGGAAGAGAGCCCCGAACCAGCGCTTTCGGAACTCTACACCGACATTTACGCGTAAAGGATGGTCCTTATGGCAGAAATGACGTATAGAGAAGCACTCAATCGCGCCCTGGATGAAGAGATGGCGCGCGACGACAGGGTTTTCTTAATTGGCGAAGAGGTCGGTGAGTATGATGGCGCATATAAAGTCTCCCGCGGGTTGCTCTCAAAGTACGGCCCGAAGCGCGTCAGGGATACACCGATTTCGGAGCTTGGGTTTACAGGGCTCGGTGTGGGCGCGGCGATTGCCGGGCTGCGGCCCGTGGTCGAATGGATGACCCATAATTTTGCGCTGCTGGCACTCGATCAGGTCGTGAACAACGCGGCGAAGCTCAGGCAGATGTCGGGCGGCCAGCTTTCCGTACCCATCGTTTTTCGAGGGCCGAACGGACCGGCCGAATTTCTCGCCGCGCAGCATTCCCAGGCTTTAGGCAGCTATTGGATGCATGTGCCCGGGCTCAAGGTTGTGGCTCCTGCGACACCGGCCGACGCATATGGGCTTCTCAAGAGCGCGATTCGCAATGACAACCCAGTCGTCATGCTTGAGGCTGAGCTCATGTATGCCTGGAAAGGCGAAGTTTCCGAACAGGAATTCCTGGTGCCGATAGGCAAGGCGCGGATTGCCAGAGAAGGCGTGGATGTCACGCTCATTACATATTCGAAGCCGATTCGGGTGGTCGAAGAAGCGGCGGATCGTCTTGCGGAAAAGGGTGTGCAGGCGGAAGTGATCGATCTTCGCAGTCTGAGGCCTCTCGACGAAGAGACCATCGTCAATTCGGTGCGGAAAACAGGCCGCTGTGTGGTCGTCGATGAAGCCTGGCCTCTGGCGAGCCCTGGCGCAACGATTGCCCATCTTGTGGATTCGCGGTGCTTCGATGTGCTCGACGCGCCTGTAGAGCTTGTGTCGGGCGAAGATGTGCCGATGCCCTACAACCACACGCTCGAACTTGCTGCGCAGCCTTCGGTGGAAAAGGTGATTGCGGCTGTGGCTAAGGTTCTCTATCGGGAGGATGTATAGTATGGCAGAGGTTTTGCGGATGATTGCGCTTTCTCCAACGATGAGTGAAGGCAGAATTGCCAAATGGAAGATGAATGAAGGGACGGAATTTTCATCGGGCGATGTGCTCTGCGAGGTGGAGACCGATAAAGCGAGTATGGACTATGAGGCACCTACAAGCGCGTCGCTGTTGAAGATAATTTTGCAGGCCGGCGGAACGGCGAAGGTGGGCGACCCGATCGCGGTGATTGGCCAGAAGGGTGAGGACTATGCTTCTCTCTTGAAGGAAAGGGCCTCTGAGGCGGGCGTCGCCGAGAAGAAGGCTCCCGGGCAGCAGCCTTCGAAGGAAGTTTCCCAAAAAGAGAAGGCTGTGCCTGGAAAAACAGAACAGGAGCCAGGGTCGACTCCGGAGAGTGCGCCACAGTCGGATACAGAGAATGCACCGCCGCGTGCGCCGAAGGCGAGCCCGGCGAGTGTGGGCGCCGCTCCGCGCCAGACACCCCAGGCTCCGGCGAGCGTGCCCCCATCGAGTCCTCTCGCGCGCAAACTTGCGCTTGAAAAGGGAATTGATATCCGTCTTGTGCCGGGTTCCGGTCCCAATGGGCGCGTCGTTGAACGCGATATTCTGGAATTTGCGGAAAGGCCGAAAAACACTGTAGTTCCCGAGGTCGCTCCGCAAGAGCTTCGCCAGGGGCCAACCGTCATTCAGCCGAACATGAAGCGCCTAGTGATTGCCCGGCGCCTGAGCGAATCGTTCTTTACTGCTCCCCATTATTTTCTCAAGAAGAAAATTAACGCGGAGGCCCTGCTTGAACTGCGCGCGACCGCCAATGCCGGCCGCCCCGCCAAACTCTCATTCAACGCCTTCCTTATGAAAATTGTCGCGGAGGCCCTTGTTCGCCATCCCGAAATTAATGTGTACTGGCGCGTACCGGCCGCCGCAAGCGCCGCAGATGCCGCCGCAAGCCCTGAGCCTCCCACGGCTATGCGCCCCATCCTCGAGCAGCGCCACAGCATCGACGTTGGGCTGGCGGTCGCGCTTCCTGACGGCCTCATCACTCCGGTGGTCCGCGACTGTAACCTGAAATCGGCGAGTGACATCGATGCGGAACTTGCGCAGCTCATTGAAAAGGCGCGCGGGGGCCGCCTTGCCCCCGAGGAATATGAAGGCGCGGGCTTCACTGTCACCAATCTCGGTTCGTTTGGCATCGACGAGTTCACCGCGATCATCAACCCCCCAGGGTCCGCGATTCTTGCGGTGGGTGCGATTGTAAAAGAGCCAATTGTCGGCGATAATGATGTAATCCGTGTTGCGCAGACTCTCACCCTGACCCTCGGGTGCGATCATCGGAGCATCGATGGGGCAGTGGGGGCCGTATTTTTGGCTGACCTTGCCAGAATGCTCGAAAACCCTGGAATGGCGCTGGTGTAAGGCGCGAACCTCTTGCACGACCCGCCGCAAGGCGAGTTCAAAGTTTGAATTCGGGAGCGATGAAATGGAATCAAAGCAATACGATTTTGTGGTGATCGGGGCAGGCCCGGGAGGCTATGTCGCGGCGATTCGCGCCGCGCAGCTTGGCCTCACGACAGCCGTCGTTGAAAAAAACCTTGTAGGCGGGGTGTGTCTCAATATCGGCTGCATCCCGTCCAAATCACTTATTCACAATGCCCGCCTGTTTGCCGAGGGCAAAAAACTGCTCGAAACGTGCGGCGCAAAGGTTGACCTGAGTGGTTTTGATTACGCGCAGGTGTGGAAAGCTTCACGTTTGGCCGCGGACAGGCTCTCGAAAGGTGTGAGTTATCTTCTAAAGAAGAATAAAGTGGAACTCGTTCAAGGGAAAGCGACGCTTTCAGGCGCGGGCACGGTCGATGTGGAGACTGAGGGCGGCGCCCGGCAGCTCAAGGCAAAAGCCATTCTTCTCGCCACGGGTTCGAGACCACGACCCATCCCCGGATTCGAGTTTGACGAAAAGAAAATTCTCTCATCCACCGGCATGCTCATGAGCGAAAAATTGCCCGGGCGTCTCTTCATTCTTGGCGCCGGCGCGATCGGCATGGAGTTCGCGTATGTGATGAACGCCTTTGGCGTCGAAGTGACCGTCGCCGAACTTTTGCCGAGAGTGTTGCCGCTCGAGGATGAAGAAGCGTCGAAGATTGTCGAAAAGGAATTCCGTGCCCGGGGTATTGCCATCCATACCGGGGCAAAGGCCAGCGGCGCGGAGGTCAAAGGCGACCATGTGGTGGTTCATCTCACCGATGCGCAGGGCTCTCCTCTCGAGATCGAGACCGATGCCGCGCTGGTGTCGGTCGGGCGTACGACGAATATCGATGGTCTCGGCATTGAGAAACTTGGCATGCGCGTGGAGCGCGGCTACATAATCACCGGCGAATATCACGAGACATCCTGCGCGGGTATCTATGCCGTGGGAGATATCACGACCTATCCGCAGCTCGCGCATGCCGCATCGAAGGCCGGGGAAATCGTCGCAGAGCGGGTCGCGCATCTGTTGAAAGGCGCGCCGAATCCCCGGGAGCATGTGCTCGACAGGCTGCATGTGCCCAGCGCCGTGTATTGCGAACCGGAAGTGGCCTCCTTTGGGCTCTCGGAGGCGAGCGCGAAGGAAAAGGCTATTCAGTATGAAGTGGCGAGGTTCCCCTATCGCGGGAATGGGCGCGCGGTGGCGGTGGAGGCGCCCGAAGGTCAGGTGAAAATCGTGTTCGACCCGGACACGAAGGCTATTCTCGGTGCTTCGATCGTTGGCGAGAGCGCGGCGGATACTGTCCACGAGCTCCTGCTTGCTTCCAAAGCCGAGCTCACCGCGGAAGATGTCGCGGAACTTGTGCACGCGCACCCGACGATCTCCGAAACGATCATGGAAGCCTCGAAAGCCGTCCTCGGGCATGCGATTCACATTTGATTATTCAATGACGCGAGGCCACGCTTCGACGAATTCTTGGACCTTTTTCTCGATCGCATCGCGGATAAACCGTACTTTTGTCATGATTTCGTCATCGGAACCGTGAAAAGATGAGGGATCGTCGAATGGCCAGTGAAGCGTAATTGGTGCACCAGGGAAAACCGGACAGCGCTCCGCGGCCTCTTTTGAGCAGACAGTTACCACGACGTGATAGAAACGCCCTTCTTTATGGAAATCAAATACGCTCTTTGTCTGATTTTTCGAGATATCGATGCCGACTTCCGCCATTGCGCGCACGGCATATGGATTGAGTGTTCCGGGTTCGAGCCCCGCGCTCTCTGCGATAAAGTTCTCTCCCCCGTATTTCTTGCAGAAAGCTTCGGCCATTTGACTGCGGGCCGAATTGTGTACGCACAGAAACAACGCTCTGACCATATTCAAAAAATAGTCCTTCTCTTCGAAAGCAGTGTTAAGTCTCTGTTAATAATCTGTTTTCCCCGGATTGCGGGCTGCGGATCACCACCGCTCCCAGTGCAGGCGTTCCGTGTTCCACTTGTCCTTTGCTTTTTCACCGCCACGCGGGATACCCACGGGGATAAGGCAGAGAGGCTGAATGTAATCAGGGAGGCCGAGCAGCTCTCTGACGGGGTGGATGCGGTCAGGGTGCGGGTAGACGGCGGTCCAGACCGCACCGAGCCCCATGGATTCTGCGGCGAGCAAAATGTTTTCCGCCGCAGCGGCACAGTCGATGACCCACATTACGGATTCAGAGCCGCCCCACTGCCGCCGCATGTCTCCGCATACGATGATCGCGGCGCTTGCGTGGGCCGCCATCTTGGCGTAAGGAAGGCGGGCGGCCAGATCGCCGAGCATGGCATTTTCCGTAATGACGATGAATTCCCAGGGACGCTGATCAACCGCCGATGGCGCGGCCATCCCCGCGCGCGCAAGTACCTCGAGTTTTTCTTTGGGAATAGTGCCTTCTGCATATGCCCGGACGCTTTTCCTGGAGAATATGGTTCTTAGTGTTTCATTCAAATCCACTGCTTCAGTCCTCCTTATGCCATAGTATTCCTGTTGCAACTGCGACCCAGATTTAATCTTCGCTGAGCAATTTCCTTCTTTGCTTCTGAATCGTTTCTTCAGCGCAGGATGCAAGCCGAAGAACGCAGGGCGCGACCAGCCTGTATTCAACCAGGGTGCCTTTGTGCGAATCTTCGATAAGCCCCACTGATTTGAGCTGACTCAGGTACTTCGAAACAATCGATTTGTCGATGCCAAGCTCCGCTGCAAGGGCGCAGACACACCAGGGTTTTTCTTCCAGCTTTTCGAGCATAATCAATCGGAGCGGATTGGAGAGCGCTTTGAATATCTCCGCCCGACGCTCGTATTTGCGTTCAATCGATTTCATTATGGCAATGTTGCAATGTTGAAAAACCTTTGTCAAGGTGTTGACCGGCGTCCTGTTGTTGCATATTATTGCAACAATGCCACATATGTGTCGCCAGAAGAGATCTCGAGCGCAATGTCTCAGAGTACACAATCTTCTGAAAGGATGGACTATGAAGATTCAAATTCTCGGAACAGGATGTTCAAAATGCAAACTTCTCGAACAGCATGCCCGCGAAGCGGCAACTGAGCTCGGGATTCAGGCCGAATTCGAAAAGGTACAGGAAGTGGAAGATATTATGGCCTTCGGCGTGCTGATGACCCCGGCCCTTGCAATCGACAACGAAGTCAAGGCTGTCGGGCGCGTGCTTACAAAGGATCAGATAAAAGCCCTGCTCTCATGAGTACAAAAGGCTGGACCTCCAACAAGAAGCTCCTTGTATTGTTTGGAGTTTTTCTTGCGGCATATTTCATTCCTTTTCATTCGCCGCGTGTCTCAGGTGCCGTGAATGAGGCATTTCTCATGCTCTCGGAATATGCGCGACAGCATGTCGTTCTGTGCCTTGTTCCGGCAATGTTCATTGCGGGGGCGATCACGGTCTTCCTGAATCAGCAGTCGGTCATGCACTATCTTGGCCCTGACGCAAAGCGACTCACCGCCTACGGCGTTGCATCTGTTTCGGGAGCCATTCTGGCCGTTTGCTCGTGCACGGTGCTGCCGATTTTCAAGGGCATTTACAAGAAAGGCGCGGGACTAGGGCCTGCAATCGCTTTTTTATACTCAGGGCCGGCGATCAACATCCTCGCCATCGTACTCTCAGCAAAAGTTTTTGGTCTGAAGCTGGGCCTTGCGCGCGCCGTCACGGCAATCGTGTTTTCGATTGTCATTGGGTGGCTCATGGCACTTATCTATAGGAAAGACGATGAAAAACGCGCAGCCGATGTCCGCCTTTTCAGCGCACCTTCTGACGGCGAGCCCCGGACGCTCGGTCAAACTGCGATCTATATGGCGAGTATGATCGGCATTCTGGTCTTTGCGAACTGGGCCAATTCCCGGGGCGGCAGCCCCGTCTGGGATGCGATCTATAGCGCAAAATGGTGGATTACCGGAGGTTTTGGCTTAATCCTGGCATATGCAGTGATTCGCTGGTTCAACGCGGATGAAAGGATCGCCTGGGTGGTTGCGACGCGGGATTTTGCGCTGCAAATTCTGCCCCTTTTGTTTGGAGGAGTGCTGGTCGCAGGCTTTTTGCTCGGAAGACCGGGCCACGAAGCGCTCATTCCGAATGCATGGATTGCGGGGCTCGTCGGAGGCAATTCCCTCTTTGCGAACGCATTCGCTGCGATCGCGGGCGCGCTCATGTATTTCGCGACGCTCACCGAGATTCCCATCGTGCAGGGCTTGCTGGGTGCCGGAATGGGCCAGGGGCCCGCACTTGCGCTGCTTCTTGCCGGACCAAGTCTTTCGCTGCCTTCTATGCTTGTCATTGCCGGCGAGATCGGCTGGAAAAAGACGCTCACCTATGTCGGGCTTGTGGTGGTTATGTCCACGCTTGCGGGAATGTTGTTCGGAACACTTGCCTAGTTTGCTCATAAAAGGGAATATCAGCCATGGCTTCGGGAGCGCGAGCCGATTGTGATTTGCTGGCTTATTGCGACAGGGCCGCTTTCCAATGACGCCGTAACACTGTAAAGTAGCCTCTGAAACTCTATATATTGAAAAAAGGAGGCCTGTCGTGTTTGGGAAACATTCAAATACGGGCTTTCATGAAACATTGCCGGGGAATCACATTAAAACCCTGTGCTATGGCGCACATACCCTTCTTGTTGAAGTCCGGCTTGAAAAAAAAGCACAACTGCCCGAGCACAAACATCCTTATGAGCAAACCGGCTATCTTGTCTCTGGGCGCATTCGGATGAATATAGCAGGCAATGTACGGGAACTGGAGTCTGGTGACAGCTGGTGCATTCCCATGGATGCGCTGCATAAAGTCGATGTGCTCGAAGATGCCGTCGTGGTCGAGGCTTTCAGTCCTACACGCGAAGAATATATTAAGTATAAAAATGATAATGATATAGTGTCATGAAATCGAATTCTTCATCTCATGCCGGCCGCTCTGCTTTCCGCGCTGTCCTCTTCGATATGGACGGAGTGCTCGTCGATTCCGAGCGCCTTATCGCTGAGGCCGCCAGGCGGATGTTTGCCGAGCGTTACGGACTCGAGGTGCAATACGAGGATTTTACGCCTTTTGTGGGGGCGGGGGAGAACCGCTACATAGGTGGCGTGGCGGAACGCTATGGCCTTTCCATCGATATTGTCTCGGCGAAGGCGTGGACCTATGAGATATACGGCCAACTCGCGCGTCAGCATGGAGCAGGCATGCGGGCGATGCCCGGTGCCGTCGACTATGTGCGGGCATGTCGGGCCTACGGGCTGAAGACAGCGCTTGCATCGGCAGCGGACAGAGTCAAGGTGCTTATCAATCTGGACTATCTCGGTCTGACCCCTGACGAGTTCGATACCATGCTGACCGGAGGAGACGTGACCCACAAGAAACCCCATCCCGAAATATATCTCAGCGCCGCTGAACGCCTCGGCGCCGCGCCCTCTGCCTGCATTGTGGTTGAGGATGCGGTGAACGGTACGATCGCGGGCGTCCGAGCAGGGGCGCGCGTGCTTGGCATCACGTCGAGTTTCCCGGAAGGTGCGTTGAGAAAAGCAGGGGCTTCCTGGACGGCACCCGACCTTGCCCGGGCGCCCCTGCCGTGGAAATTGACCGCCGTCCCTGTCGTCGGGGAGCCTTCAGGAGGCGGCCTCTAGGCTCGCGTCGTCCTTTGTTTTCTTCAGCTTTTTTTCAAGGATCGCGCGATTTCTCTCCTGCTCTTCGTCTTTCCTTTTCTGGGCTTCGAGATAGTGTGGCAGTTCTCCTGCCCATAGTTTTTCTGAAACGGGTGTCCATTTGGCAGCGGCGGGAGCGCACTTTGCCGTGAGATCGTCGACATCCTCCTTGTCTATGGGCTGTGTGGAATGGGCTCCGGAGGCTTTCACCATCTCCGCGAGCATACCGGGGTTGTCCAGCAGAGGACAGGGCCTCAGATGGTTTTCATTGAATGGCTGATGGGCGGCATACTGCTTGAAGATCGGCGAGCGCAGTGCATCCAGCAGGGAAACATCGTGAATGTTTACGTTTGAGTAATGGATGAAGGCGCACGGCTCCACATCCCCCGCGGCATTGATGTGCAGGTAGCTTCTTCCCCCCGCGATGCACCCGTTGACATACTGTCCGTCATTCCAGAAATCGATGAGGAAGATCGGTTTCGTGTCGCGCATCCTGCGGACCCAGTGGAACATGTACTCGCGCTGTTCGGGCTTTGCGAGCAGGCTTGTATCTGCATCTTTGCCCAGCGGCATATAGGTGAAATACCAGCCGAAAGCACAGCCCTGTTCGATCAGGAAATCGAGGAATTTTTCGTCGCCCACCGCTTCGGTGTTCTTGGAATGCCAGCATGCGCTGAACCCGAAGGGAGCGCCGTATTTCTTCATGTTCTGCATGCCCCGGATTACCTTCTGATAGGTGCCGTTGCCACGGCGGAAATCCGTGGCATCTTCAAAACCTTCAATGCTGAACGCGAGTCCGAAATTGCCGACTTCGGCGAGCGCCTTCGCGAACGCGTCGTCGACCAGCGTTCCATTGGTAAAGGCCAGAAATATGCAGTCATTATGGACCTTCGCAAGTTTGAGCAGATCATCTTTCCGCACCGTGGGCTCGCCCCCTGAATAGATGTAGAAATAGACGCCAAGCTCCTTGCCTTCGCGAATGATGCGGTCGAGGAGGGCATAGTCCATGGAATCGGTCTTGTCGTATTCGGCGGCCCAGCATCCCTTGCAGTGCAGATTGCATGCGCTCGTGGGATCCATGAGGATGGCCCAGGGGATATTGCATTTGTATTTGACTTTGAGCATAGACGTCCTGTCCGCGCCGACCATCGCTGAATTGAGCACGAAGTTCGATAAGAAACTCTTGCGGACATTGGGCGCGAGTTCACTGAATGCACGCATGATAAGGCCCCGGTAAGGATTGGCGGGGTCCTGCATGACTTTTTTGGCTGTCGCGATCTGACGCTTCATGTCTTCCCGGTAAGTGAAGGGCATGAGGACGTCCGCGATCTTTGGGATGTTTTTTTCAGGATTCCTGTTGAGATACCGCAAGGTGACATTCAATGCCGTACTTCCCACCGCATACGAAATGGTATTCATGATTCCTCCCTGTCGTTTTATATCTTGAACACGGGGTCTTTCAAAATAAATGCAAAATGCATTTATTCCCCCGTTTCATGGCGTTTCGCCTTTTTCCGAACTCAGGTGCCGAGCATATGCAGAATTGAGCCTATGTTATTCTGGATGAAAGCACCATCAGTGAAAAGAGAATGCATGATGCTGCTCTCGATGAGGGAGAAAAAGAGCGTCGTGGCAAATGCGGTCTGCGAAGAAGGAAGCAGCGAAGTTTCGCCGGCAAAGAGCATTTCGATTTTATTGCGAAGTGCTTTTGTGGCTTCATCGAGCGCTTCCGCGAGGTGAGTGTTCTCCCGTTTCAGCCTGAGCGCAAGATCGAGGATGATTGAAGTATACTTGCCCTCCCCGATATCGTTGGTGAAAACTTGGTATATCTTCTGAAGCTTCTGCGCGAGGCTCAATTCCTGTTGCCGAATGATGAGTTCAATTTTCTTGGCAATGGTGTCAAGCAGCTCACTGACTGCATAATGGAAAATTTCATCCTTGTTCTTGAAGTAATTGTAGACATTGGTTCGACTCAACCCACACGCATCGGCAATTTCGCCAAAGCTCGCGGCATAGTAGCCGCGCTGGGCAAAGAGTTCGAGCGCTAAGTCCGCAATCTTACGTTTTCTCTCTTCGTGATCAACCATTTTAGGCATGAGAGACTCCTCTTCGAGAGCAAAACCTTCCCTGTCTTTTTATTGACAGTATTGTCAATTTAATGCAACTTTTGCCGGGTGTCAAGAGTCAAAGAAAAACTATTCAATCATTCGTACGTGTCATATGGACTTTGGGCTGATTTGTTGCTCTTGTGCAGAGTATCAAGGGCAGGTTATTTTAAGGCACTATGTTCAGCATCCCTGCACTCATAAAAATACTGGTGATTTTTTCGCTGGTCGTGATCGCCACCGCGAAGCATGTGCACCTCGGGCTGGCCGCCGCAATTGGCGGTATTGTCATTGCGCTGTGGCAAGGCCTGACCCCTGCTGCTGTCGCAGTTGCTGCCGTCAGGGAACTGCTCAATCCTGACCTGATTTTGCTTGTGGTTCTTCTTGCTGCGATCATGGCGTTTTCTGCGGCGATGAAGAAATCAGGCGCAATGGATACGTTTGCCAATGCTATCGCCGAGGCGGCGCCTTCACGGAGGGTTGCGCTCGCGATTACGCCGCTCCTGATCGGCACTCTTCCCATGCCGGGGGGTGCAATAATCTCGGCACCTCTGGTTGGCGCCATGAACGATGACGACTCCCGAAGTCCGGAAACGCTCTCGGCGATCAATTATTGGTTTCGTCATATTCTGGAGCTTATCTGGCCATTATATCCGGCTTTCATCCTGACAGCCGGGCTGACAAAGCTGCCCATAACGACGCTCATGGTACTGAACCTCTATGCGCCGATTACACTGTTTACGCTCGGGCTTATTTTCATTTTGCCCAGGGGCAGGGAATCGACCGCCCACCCGCGGCTTGAGCAGGACAGTGCGCCGCGCAAGCTCGAGAAGACGAAATTGCACCGCCTTGTGCGCGGCATTGCGCCTCTCGGCATTGTGCTGGGCAGTTATATTGTGCTTGATGTCATATGGGAGCTGGCTGCGCCGCGCCTCGGCCTTGATGCAACTACCAAATCGCTTGTCGGACGCTATGCGCCGGTGCTGTGCGGGATTGTAATCGGTTCGCTGTATCTTGTGAAAATCGCCGGTGGACCGCAGATATTCAAAAAGAGCATCACAAAGTCTACTTTGGGATTGATTGCGGTTGTTATTGGCATTCGGATTTTTTCAGCGCTCATGAACGCTGCGGACTTGGCGCACGCCGCATCGATAGAACTCGCGAGCGCGGGAATCCCCTCGATCATTGTCATTGCGCTTTTGCCATTCATCTCGGGAATCGTGACCGGCGTGGGGCTGGGATATGTCGGGCTCTCCATGCCGATCGTGCTCGGGCTCATCTCATCGTCCGGCATTCCTTTCAAAGCAGGGGTTGTGATTGCGGGCGCATTTGGCTATGCGGGCATGATGTTTTCGCCACTCCATGTCTGCATGGTGGTCACGGTTCAGCACTTTAAGGCAACCTTACCGTCGACAATACGCAAATTTGCCCTGCCGCTGGGTATTTTTGTTGCCATAGCAAGCGTCTATGGCGCCATTTTAATGACGGTAATGAAATGAGGGGGGATGAGGGGCGCGCCTATTCAACCCTTCCGGGGGGCCTCACTGCCGCCGCGGCGCTTGCCGGACATCAGCGCCTGTCGATGACGCTTGAATGATTAAATGAACCAACCTGGATGACGAATGCAGGCATGATTGCATCTGTATCATCAATGTTCCCGAGAACACTTGCTCCGACAAGTATGCCATAGTGTCGTGTCAGCCTTGCGCTTGCTCCGAGCGTCGCGCTCCATTTGAGCGGCCACATCGCATAGGTCGACGGGTCGTCGTATTGCACAACCGCCCCCGCGCTCCCATTCGCGAAGATATATATATCGCCGCCCGTCAATTCATTGATGACCTTGACGCGATGCCGGTATTCGAGGCTCCCTGCGAGGACGGAATTTCCCGCGCAGCTCGTAGGGATGTAGCCGAGGCCATAGAACATAACCGGCTGGCTCAGCGTCGAATAATAGGAGATCTTGGCGGGTTGCGCACCTGTCACCAGCCCGACAAAATCTGTTCCACCAAAAAGGCTCAGGTGCAGGGCATCGGTTCGTCGTACCGGAATGGCAGCCGAAGCATTGACCTCCATTTGCGCGAATGAGAACTGGCCCCCGAAATTCGGACTGAACCAGCGCCCGTACGCAGTAAAGGCAATTCCCTTCCTCGGGAATGCGGTTCTGTCTCTCGTGTCGAGCCTCAGCGCGACCCTCAGCGCACCCGCATTTTGGGTCACAAGGCTCGTCCAGTCATCGCCGGTGAGCACATTTTCGAAGGAATAGCCGGCCATGACATCGGCAATGTTTCCCAGCACGAGCCCTCCCCATACGCCAGCGCCATATGTTCTGAATTTTGAAGCTATTGCGACAGGAACCGATTCAGAAGCGGACATGTCATATTCAAACCGGAAACGGGTCCACGGCAGGATGAAAAAAGGCCCGAAAGGCTGGAAATATTCCATGCTCGCCGAGGTCTTGTTTACGAAGGATACCGAAGAAAACAGCGCAGAGCCGGGTCCTGTGAGCTCTTTGGCCAAAAACGCCAATGACGCCACTAAATTGCCTGAAATATTGTTCGAGACGGCACCCTGAAAGTCCAAGGATGCAAAGAACTCGTTCTCGACAGGTTTTTGTGGGACAATGGAAACGACACCGCGCAGTGCCCCGGGAGCCCCGGCGCCCTGTAGCTGTTCGATATCGAATTTGACGAGGGAGAAATCGCCGGCGGCATACGCCGCGTGAAGCGCATTTTCAAGTTCTTCTCTTGAATAAGCCTTGCCGATGAGTGGTGCAAAAATATTCATAATTTTGTCTTTATCCGGCGTTGTACCTCCCTCGATCCTCAGAGAGGAGAACACTGGAGGAGGGGCTAAGGCCTTCCGGTTTGCCTGTTCTTCAGGAGCGACAAGCGCCCTCTGCTCTGCGATTTTTGCAGCGAGTTCGCGCAACTGGGGCATGGCGGCATCACCGGCTTCTTCGCCGCGGGCAATTATCTCTTTCGCCCGGGCATAGCTTGCGGTCGTGAATTCCTGGAGATTTGGGGTGATGACGAGATCTGCCGCCTCAATATTCGGCTGCATGTTCTGCATGATGAAAAGGTTGCCCGTCTGGCTTCCAATCTCTACAGAGGTGTTCA
>Ga0209016_1001694_pt1 | contig 16836 bp, 26 predicted proteins | sample EPASupsiteSAE305_FD_187265 | JGI IMG/M metagenome (GOLD analysis project Ga0209016, IMG submission 187265) | Bioremediated contaminated groundwater microbial communities from EPA Superfund site, New Mexico - SAE3-05 (SPAdes) (version 2) | ecosystem: Environmental > Aquatic > Deep subsurface >...
CCCGCCACTGCGGGCTTTTTGCCCTTTATGGCCTTTTGTTGAAGTTTTACCATGACCAGAGCCAATACCCCGGCCAATTCTTTTTCTATTTTTAGTCGCACCGATCGCCGGCTTGAGATTATTCAGTTCCATCACAGACACCTCTGAGTAGATTACTCTTCAACCTTAACCATATGGGACACCTTGGCAATCATACCAACGATCTCAGGCGTATTCTTCAAAACAACCGTCTTATTGAGCTTGGTCAAACCCATCCCGTTAAGCACTGCCCTTTGGGATGTCTTAACACCAATCTGGCTTCTGATCAGTGTGATTTTGAGTTCGGCAGACATACGTTTCCTCCAGTAAAAGTGTACTACTCCGCCATCCCACGCCGCGCCATGATCTCTTCGGGACTTCTAAGCTGCTTTAGACCATCAAACGCTGCCTTGACAACATTGTGCGGATTATTGGACCCAAGGCATTTGGAGAGTACGTTATGCAGTCCAGCCGACTCAAACACTGCTCTTGCGGCGCCGCCTGCGATAACACCGGTACCAGCTGAAGCAGGTTTGATAAGCACCCGGCCTGCACCGAAATGGCCCAGCACCTCATAGGGTATTGTCTGACCATTCGAGATGGGAACCCTGATCAGATTCTTTTTGGCTTGTTCCACCCCTTTGCGTATCGCTTCCGGAACCTCGTTGGCCTTGCCCAAACCGTAGCCAACATAGCCATTTCCGTCACCCACCACGACAAGCGCGGAGAAGCTAAAGCGTCTACCGCCTTTAACGACCTTTGCAACTCTGCTGATATGAACGACTTTATCAGTAAGGTTCAGTTCATTGTGATTAATCTTCTGCAAGTTCATGCCTCCTTGTCGTTCCTCCTAGAAGGAAAGACCGTTCTCACGAGCCGAATCAGCAAGAGCTTTTACCCTTCCATGATACAAAAAGCCGTTACGGTCGAATACGACGGATGATATGTTTTTTTCAATCGCTTTCTTTGCGATCTCAGCACCAACATATTTAGCGGCTTCAATGTTTCCAGTGTACTTGAGAGTATCGCCAGCGTCATCCTGAACTGTTGAAGCTGATGCAAGCGTTACTCCAGTTGCATCATCGATAATCTGTGCATAGATATGACGGGCACTTTTGAATACGTTCAATCGCGGCCGTTCTGTGGTACCCCGGATTTTTTTCCTCACCCGCGTCTTACGCTTAAGGTGAGCCACTTTCTTTTGAGCGAGAGGACTCACGTTACATCTCCTTAATAGAGCTATTTTTTACCGGTTTTTCCGGCCTTCCGCAGAATTCTCTCGTCGGCATACTTAACGCCTTTGCCTTTGTAGGGCTCAGGGCCACGGAAAGACCGAATCTTTGCCGCAGTTTGACCAACAAGTTCCTTGTCAATGCCCCTAACAAACACCTTGGTCATCTTGTCAACCTCGACCGTGATGCCTTGGGGCAGCTGATAATTAATGGGATGAGAATACCCGAGACTCAGGTTTAGAACATCACCCTTTGCTTCAGCCCTGTAACCAACACCATTGATTTCGAGAATTTTCTCAAAACCCTTGGTAACGCCCACCACCATATTATTGATAAGCGTCCTGGTCAGGCCATGGGCAGAGCGTGATTTGATCCCGTCATCGGCCCGAACAACGTTGATATTCTTCTCATCTATTTCAAGAGTAATCTCACTCATGATCTCACGCGAAAGCGAGCCTTTTGGCCCTTCCACCTTCAGCATGGGATTATTGAAGAGAATCTTTACCCCACTTGGTATTTCAATAGGACGTTTGCCAATCCTGGACATAGCCTGTATGCTCCTTGACTCTCAGTTATTACCAAACCGTACAGATGACTTCGCCGCCAATACCAGCTTCGCGGGCTACCTTATCGGTAAGGATACCTTTTGATGTTGACAGTATTGCCACTCCCAAACCGTTTTTTACACTCGGAAGGTCATCACAGCCAACATAGACCCTGCTACCTGGCTTACTCACTCTTTTAATTTCTCTGATAACAGGCTCTTTTTCATCAATATAACGAAGGTAAACACGCAAAACACCTTGTTTGTTATCAGCAATAACCTTGTAATTCTTAACAAAACCTTCAGCCTTGAGAACATTCGCCAAGCTCACCTTGAGGTTGGATGATGGAATATCAACCTTTTGGAGCTTCGCCATACTGGCATTACGAATTCTCGTGAGCATATCGGCAATAGGGTCAGTCATCGACATTGAGCGTACTCCTCTTTCTTTACGTGTTTACAGCGTTACCAGCTGGACTTGATAACACCGGGAATCTGTCCGGTCGAAGCCAGCTTTCTGAGGCAAATCCTGCACATATCGAATTTACGATAATAGGCACGGGGTCTGCCGCATAGGGGGCAACGATTATACTCACGAACCTTGAACTTGCTACCCCGTTGTGCCTTTATGATCATCGATGTCTTGGCCACTTGAGTCCTCCAAATATATTAGTTCCTGAAAGGCATCCCAAGCTGCTTGAGCAGAGCCTTGCCTTCTTCGTCACTTTGTGCTGATGTCACTATAGTTATATTAAGCCCTTTGATCTTATCGATCTTATCATAATCGATCTCAGGGAATATAAGTTGCTCTTTAATGCCAAGGGAATAATTGCCGCGTCCATCAAATCCCTTGCCGGAAATACCTTTAAAGTCACGTACACGGGGAAGCGCAACGTTAATGAGGCGGTCCAGAAACTCATACATTTTTTCACGGCGCAACGTTACCATGCAGCCAATGGGCATTCCCTGGCGAAGCTTGAAGCTTGCAATGGACTTCTTTGCCTTTGTGATAACTGACTTCTGACCAGTTATTGTAGCAAGCTCTTCAACGGCAGAATCCAGAATTTTAACATTCTGAATTGCTTCTCCAAGCCCCATGTTCACAATTACCTTCTCAATCTTGGGGACCTGCATTACGTTCGAGTATCCAAAGTCCTTCGTCAACTGAGGGACGATCTCGTTATTGTAAAGCTCTTTCAGCCTAGCCATCTGTTCCTCCGTTCCTATTTATCAAACGAGTCGCCGCATTTGACGCAAACACGAACTTTTTTGCCATCCTCAAGTACATTCATTTTGGAGCGTACCGGCTTATTGCACTTCTCGCAGAACAACAACACGTTTGAAATATGCAGTGGGCTTTCCTTCTCCACAATACCACCCGGCTCGTTCCCACGGGCTTTCATGTGGCGTTTGACCATATTTAGCCCTTCAACAAGCACGCCGTCCTTTTTCGGAAGAATACGAAGCACTTTACCTGTTTTACTTTTATCTTTACCGGCGATAACCGAGACTGTATCGCCTTTTTTAACGTGAAACTTCTTGTCGAGCATGGAATATCTCCTCGAAATGTTTTACAGAACCTCAGGTGCAAGCGAAACAATTTTCATAAATTTGCGCGCCCGCAGTTCTCTTGCAACCGGACCAAATATCCGTGTGCCGACAGGTTCACGCTGATTATTGATTACAACCGCAGAATTATCGTCAAAACGTATATACGAACCGTCGATTCTGCCAATTTCTTTAGCGGTTCTGACAATTACAGCCTTGACGACATCACCTTTTTTAACCTTTGAATTAGGAATAGCCTCTCTTACCGAGGCAACGATGATGTCACCAATACCTGCATATTTTCTCTTGGAGCCGCCAAGCACCTTTATACAAAACAGCTTTCTCGCTCCGGAATTATCCGCAACATCCAAAATAGTCTGCATCTGAATCATGGCTAACTCCCGGTTACTCGAATCTATCGATTATCTGACGAACTCTCCAGCGCTTGTCCTTGCTCAGGGGGCGTGTTTCAACAATCAACACCCTGTCGCCGGACTTGCAGCTGTTTGCTTCATCATGTGCTTTATACTTAACACTGCGTTTAATGTACTTGTTGTACACTGGATGTTTCACAAGATGGGAAACACGCACAACGACAGTCTTGTCCATTTTGTCACTTACAACAACCCCAACCTGGGTCTTTCTGTTCCCGCGCTGACTCATAGCTTCCTCTCTAGCCCCTTCTCTCATTGAGGACAGTATTGACCCTGGCGATATCTTTCTTGATAGCAGAAATCTTCGCTGTATTCTCGAGTCTTCCTGTATGAAGTTGGAACCTCAAATTAAACAACTCTTGAGTTAGTTCCGAACTCTTCACCGCCAGATCATCAACCGACATATTCTTAAGGTCACTAGCTTTCATAACCTTCCTTCCTGGAAATAAATTTCGTACCGACAGGAAGTTTGTGCGCAGCAAGGCGGAACGCCTCACGTGCAATTTCCTCGCTGACGCCCTCCATTTCGTAAAGCACCCTGCCTGGTTTTACTACGCATACCCACGAATCAGGGGAACCTTTACCTTTACCCATACGGGTTTCAGCCGGTTTCGACGTTAGGGGCTTATCCGGGAAAATCCGTATCCAGATTTTGCCGCCTCTTTTAATATAACGGGTCATCGCAATACGGGCAGCTTCAATTTGCCGAGAATCTACCCAACCGCATTCAGTAGCCTGAAGACCAAATTCCCCATAGGACAGCTCAGCCCCACGAAGCGCATCACCCTTCATGCGCCCCTTCATCTGCTTTCTATGCTTAACTCTTTTGGGCATCAACATTGTGAAAAACTCCTGTTTCTATTTTTGACCGGGGAGAACTTCACCTTTAAAGATCAGGACCTTGACTCCAATAATCCCATAGGTGGTCTTGGCTTCTGCAAACCCGTAGTCTATATCTGCACGGAGCGTGTGCAAGGGCACCCGACCCTCTCTGTACCATTCCGTACGCGACATCTCGGCGCCACCGAGGCGACCGGAGCACGTTATCCTAATACCTTTGGCGCCGAATTTAAGAGCTGATGTTACACTCTTCTTCATGGCCCTACGGAAAGCTACACGCCGCTCCAACTGAAGTGCAACGTTCTCGGAAACCAGTTGTGCATCCAGTTCAGGCTTACGCACTTCCTGTATATTGAGGTAGACTTCCTTATCGGTAAGCTTTGCAAGCTCTTTCTTCAGGGTCTCAACTTCGGCACCTTTTTTGCCGATGATAAGCCCTGGACGTGCTGTATAAATATTAATTTTAGCCTTGCTTGCAGCGCGCTCTATCTCAATTTTTGACACACCGGAGTTAAAAAGACGTTTTTTCAAAAAATTCCGAAGCTTGATATCCTCATGAAGCAGCTTTGCATAATCTGCCTCTGCATACCAACGGGAATCCCACGTTCTAATTACTCCAAGCCTGAATCCGATTGGATTTACTTTCTGGCCCAAGACATCACCTCCATTCCGGTTACTTATCAGCCAAAACCACTGTTATGTGGCTGGTAGGCTTTCTGATCTTGCTGGCACGCCCCATTGCACGAGGAGTAAACCTCTTGAGTACAGGGCCAGCATCAACAAAAATAGTCTTAACAAACAGTTGGTCTACGTCCGACACTCCCTTTTGCTCCGCATTAGCCACAGCTGACTGGAGAAGTTTTTCAACCAGCTTTGCTGATGGTTGCGGCGAAAAACGAAGAATCGTGAGAGCATCCTGTATAGCTTTCCCTCGCACCATATCCACAACAAGTCTGGATTTTCTAGGCGAGAGTCGGGCAAATGACAATTTAGCTTGCGCTTCCATTCTCTAGGCTCCTTTTACCGGTTACTTCTTCTTCAGCTTGCTTTTTTTGTCCGCTGCATGCCCGTGAAATGTTCTTGTCGGAGCAAATTCACCAAGTTTGTGCCCAACCATATTTTCAGTCACGAAAACAGGAATAAATTTTTTCCCATTATGAACGGCAAAAGTCAAACCAATGAAATCCGGAGTGATCGTCGAGCGACGCGACCAGGTCTTGAGAACTTTCTTCGAGCCGGCCCCCTCGGCTGCAACCTTCTTTGCCAGGTGCTCATCTACAAAAGGCCCTTTTTTGATTGAACGTGCCATGGTCTTTATCCTTTAAGCAATTTGGGAATTATTTAGTACGCGGCTTTACAATGAACCGCGAGGACGTTTTATTTTTGCGAGTCTTATAACCCTTGGTAGGTATACCCCACGGAGTCACGGGATGACGACCACCGGAAGTACGACCCTCACCACCACCATGGGGATGGTCCACCGGGTTCATGGCAACACCACGGACCTTGGGCCTGCGACCAAGCCAACGGGTACGACCGGCTTTACCAATGGTTACATTCTCATGGTCAATATTGCCGACCTGGCCAACTGTTGCCTTGCAGTCAAGCAGAACAAGCCGGACTTCACCGGACGGCAGCTTTACCTGCGCATACTTGCCCTCCTTTGCCATAAGCTGAGCAAAAGTTCCCGCACTACGCGCAAGCTGACCACCTTTTCCTATTTTTAACTCGATATTATGAATAATAGTACCAAGAGGAATAGCACGAAGAGGAAGCGAATTTCCCGGTTTGATATCGGCATTGACGCTCGTAAGCACCACATCGCCGACCTTAAGATTTAGAGGCGCAAGGATATACCGCTTCTCACCATCAAGATAATTGAGAAGTGCTATCCGCGCACTACGATTGGGATCATACTCAATGCTTGCAACTTTAGCCGGAATATCTATCTTATCCCGACGAAAATCAATGATCCGGTACTTTTTCTTGTGGCCACCGCCGATATGACGGGAAGTGATACGTCCAAAGCTGTTCCGTCCGCCGGTCTTTTTCAGTGACACCAGAAGCGACTTTTCAGGTCTCGACGAAGTAATCTCTTCAAAGGCGGAACAGGTTTGATGTCTGCGGCCTGCTGATGTAGGTTTGTAGGTTTTTATAGCCATGGTATGCTCACTCCACTGCCAAGGTGTTTATATCTCAAAGAAGTCTACGTTATTTCCCTCTTTGAGGGTAACGTATGCCTTCTTCCAATTCGAGCGCTTACCGTAATGACGGCCCACGCGCTTCATCTTGCCTGCCATATTGACTGTGTTAACGCCGCAAACTTCAACTTTGAAAAGCTTTTCAACGGCATTTTTGATCTCGATCTTGTTTGCATTCCGATCGACTTCAAAGGAGATGACGTTTTTGTCATCCTTTTCCAAAGTGGTCTTTTCCGTTACAAGCGGCTTTTTTATGACGTCATAGATATTCATGACTGCAATGCTCCTTCGATCTTCCGAACGGCTGACTGCGTCAGGATGATATTGTTAAACTTTACGATGTCAAATACATTCAGATGCTCAGTTTTTAGAACTTTGACATCTTTAACATTACGAGCTGACAACTCAAGATTCGCATTAGGTTCATCAATAACAACAAGAGTTTTTTCAAGTTCGAACGCTTTCAATACGCCCACAAAACCCTTTGTCGAAATGGAAGGCAGCGCAAAGGCGTCAAGAACGGAAAGTTTGTTCTCTTTGTAGAGCATCGACAAAGCAGAACGCACTGCAGCCTTACGCGCTTTCTTGTTCATGGAAAGCGAGTAGACCTTTGCTTGCGGTCCAAAGGCAACGCCGCCACCAACATAATGGGGAGCACGAATGCAGCCCTGGCGCGCTTGACCGGTGCCCTTCTGCTTATAAGGCTTCTTGCCGCCACCGGAAACAGCCGAACGGGTTTTAACGCCGACGGTCCCGGCCCGGCGATTCGCAAGTTGAACCTTAACTGCTTCGTGAATGAGATATTCCCTCACGTCGCCATTAAAAACAGCGTCGCTCAGCTCCATCTCCCCCACTTTTTTCTTATTAATATCGAAAACGTCGATTGTAGCCATAACTATCTCCAGAAACTGCGAATCTAACGTGCCTTTACACTATCCTTAACGAGCAAAATACCATTCTTTGCCCCAGGAATCGCACCCCGAATAAGCAGAAGATTATCAGCAGCATCTACGCGCACAACTTGAAGCCGCTGCACCGTAACGCGCTCATTTCCTAGCTGACCAGGCATTTTCTTGTTCTTGAAAACACGTGAAGGCCAAGCTGAACTTCCAATCGAACCAGGAGCTCTATGGAAATTGGAACCGTGAGTTGAACGCCCGCCGCGAAAGCCCCACCGCTTTATAACGCCCTGGAACCCTTTGCCTATGCTTGTCCCGGTAACATCAATGTAGTCACCAGGAGCGAAAATCTCAGCAGTAATGACATCCCCAACAGCATACTGGTCGACATCATCAATCCTGAACTCTCTCTGATGTGCAAACACACCTTGTCCCGCAGCCTTGCAGTGCCCCACAAGAGACCGGGAAGATTTGTCTGCATCCTTAGAAAGATATCCAACTTGAATGGCACTATAGCCATCATTCTCTACTGTCTTCTTTTGAAGAACCACACACGGGCCTGCCTCGACAACAGTTACCGGAATGCGTCTTCCATCATCGGCAAATATCTGGGTCATTCCCAGTTTTTTCGCGATCAATCCCTTCTTCATGGTAGAAATTCCTATCCTTGCATTTTCATTAGAGCTTGATTTCTACATCTACGCCAGCAGAGAGATCAAGCTTCATGAGCGCATCAACTGTTTGCTGTGTCGGGTCAAGAATGTCGATAAGACGCTTATGTGTTCTTATCTCGAACTGCTCGCGGGACTTCTTGTCGACATGCGGTCCACGGAGAACGCAATATTTGTTGATAATCGTCGGAAGCGGGATTGGACCAGCAACCCTTGCCCCGGTTCTCTTGGCGGTATCGACAATCTCACCTACGGATTGATCGAGAAGCTTATGATCAAATGCTTTCAGGCGGATTCTTATTTTTTGACTTGGCATCTCTTCCTCGTTCCTGCTTTATTCGATAATAGAGCTGACGACACCGGCGCCAACCGTACGGCCACCTTCGCGGATAGCGAAGCGCAGACCTTCGTCCATGGCGATCGGGGTGATCAGGTTTACGGTCACCGCAACGTTATCGCCAGGCATTACCATTTCGGTCCCGGCCGGCAGGTCAACAACCCCGGTCACGTCGGTGGTCCGGAAGTAGAACTGCGGACGGTAGCCGTTGAAGAACGGGGTGTGACGACCGCCTTCTTCTTTGGTCAGGATGTATGCTTCGGCCTTGAACTTGGTGTGCGGGGTGATGCTCCCCGGCTTTGCCAGAACCTGGCCGCGCTCGATGTCTTCACGCTTGACGCCACGCAGAAGTGCACCGATGTTGTCGCCGGCACGGCCTTCGTCGAGAAGCTTGCGGAACATCTCTACACCGGTTACCGTGGTCTTGACGGTGGCTTTCATCCCGACGATTTCAACTTCTTCGCCGACCTTCACAATGCCACGCTCTACACGACCGGTGGCTACGGTACCGCGACCGGAGATGGAGAATACGTCTTCGACGGGCATCAGGAACGGCTTGTCCACGGCGCGCTCAGGCTCGGGAATGTAGGAGTCTACTGCTTCCATGAGCTTGATGATCGCTTCGGAGCCGAGCTCGTCCTTGTCGCCGTTGAGGGCTTTGAGAGCGGAACCCTTGATGATGGGAATGTCGTCGCCCGGGAAGTCGTAGGAGGAGAGAAGTTCACGAATCTCAAGCTCTACGAGCTCGAGGAGTTCTTCGTCATCCACCATGTCGGCTTTGTTCAGGAATACGACGATGTAGGGTACGCCTACCTGACGGGCAAGCAGGATGTGCTCGCGGGTCTGGGGCATGGGACCGTCGGCGGCGGAGACAACGAGAATCGCACCGTCCATCTGGGCCGCACCGGTGATCATGTTCTTGACGTAGTCGGCGTGGCCGGGGCAGTCTACGTGCGCATAGTGACGCTTGCCGGTCTCGTATTCTACGTGCGAGGTCGCTATGGTAATACCACGCTCACGCTCTTCAGGGGCGTTGTCGATCTGATCGAACCCCTTGAACTCGGCTTGACCCTGCTCTGCCAGTACACGCGTAATCGCTGCCGTCAGCGTGGTCTTGCCGTGGTCTACGTGACCTATGGTCCCTATGTTGACGTGCGGTTTGGTTCTCTCGAATTTTGCCTTTGCCATGTAGAATCCCTCCCGGACAACTAATTTTGAGAATTGCTTCCCGTTAAAACGGAAAAGATAATGGAGCCCACAACCGGATTCGAACCGGTGACCTCTTCCTTACCAAGGAAGTGCTCTACCTACTGAGCTATGTGGGCACAACGTAATGTATGGAGCGGGAAACGGGACTCGAACCCGCGACCCTCAGCTTGGAAGGCTGACGCTCTAGCCAACTGAGCTATTCCCGCGAACAACCGTGAAGTTCTTTGAAGCCTCCCACAGAGCCACCGCCCCAGTACTATCGGCCGCCCGGCCTCCTGGAATACGACAACACTGCCGAAGCTTCTGAAGGTTTATGGTGGAGGGAGGAGGATTCGAACCTCCGAAGTCGTACGACGACAGATTTACAGTCTGTTCCCTTTGGCCGCTCGGGAATCCCTCCAGACGTAGAAGCGTATTACTAAATGGAGCTGGCGACAGGACTTGAACCCGCAACCTGCTGATTACAAGTCAGCTGCTCTACCAGTTGAGCTACGCCAGCCCAAAAAAATCTATACAGTCTTTTCAATGCGCGGTCAAGCTTTTAGCACAAAGAAGAATGTCTTATAACCCAGAGTTCCACGCGAGTCAAGGGAAATATTTAACCATCACGGACTACTGTACAGCATCAGCATAATCTATACAGACATATCTCCTTGCAACAGGGCCGGCATTTTCCACAGCGCAACGGCAACACCGCTCTCAGGAACGGCGTTTCCGATCACGGGGCACAGGGCGCGGCTCCGGCTGCCCCCGGAATTTCCCCAGCAGTTCGACCGCAGACTCCTCGCGTCCGCACATCCGGAGCGCGTCACAAACATTGCGCCTTTCCGCCGGCTGGTGCCACAGCAAGAGCGACTTCTGGAGACGCTTCTCACGATCGCTTCGCGCAACATATACTTGACGCTTAGTGAATGGATCGATACCCGTGTGGTACATGCAAGTGGCAAGAGTACCGGGCGTGGGGGTAAAATCCTGCACCTGGTCCACACGGATATTGTGACGCTTGAGAAATATTGCAAGCTCCACCATATGATCCAGGGTACATCCCGGATGGCCCGACATCAGGTACGGAACCACATACTGTTTCCGGCCAAGCCTGGCGCTCTCCTGACCGAAACGGGCGAGAAAACGCTCGAACGCCTCTCTGCCTGGCTTTCGCATCAGATCAGTGACTGCATCGGCAATGTGCTCCGGCGCGACCTTCAGGAGTCCCCCCACATGGTGGGCTAAAAGCTCGCCGAAATATTCCGGCTGGCGCTCAAGAAGGTCATATCTGATACCTGACGAAACGGCCACATGCTTTACTCCATGCATCGTCCTCACCCGCTTCAGGAGCGACGACGCCCGGCGGTCCTGGGTGACGAGATGGCGGCACACCGAGGGAAAGAGACAGCTTTCGCGACGGCATCGGCTCCCTCCGTCAGCACTGCCGCAGCGCAAACCGTACATGTTTGCAGTCGGGCCGCCCACATCGCTTATACTACCGCGAAACCACGGCATTTTCACCATTCGCCCGACTTCTTCCACAACCGATCTCTCACTCCGGGACTGAATAAAACGGCCCTGATGATGAGTTATCGCACAGAAGGCGCACCCTCCGAAACAGCCCCGGTGGGTCGTGATCGACGATTTGATCTGTTCGTAGGCGGGAATGGACTCGACATACGAAGGGTGCGGAGCACGGACGAACGGCAGGGCATAGACAGCATCCAATTCCGCCTCAGACAAAGGAGCTGACGGAGGATTGCAAACCAGCAATCTGTCACCGTGACGCTGAACAAGGGGCTTCCCGCTGTCGGGGTGCATCTCTTGCGATACCAGCCGGAACGCCTCGGCATACCGATGCGGATCATTCATCACCATGTCGCACGATGGTAGCTCCACTGCGCCGGAAGGGACATCTCCACGCATCGCATACGCAATTCCGCGAATATCAGCAAGCTGAGCCATGGAATCGCCCCTGCGCAACCGTTCGGCTAATTCCAGGATGGGCCTTTCACCCATCCCGAAAACCAGCAGGTCCGCCTTTGAGTCAAAAAGTATGGAGCGACGGACTTTATCTTCCCAGTAATCATAGTGCGCGAAACGGCGAAGTGATGCCTCTATGCCGCCGATTACTACAGGAACATCCTTGAACGCCTCCTTGAGCCGGGAGGTATAAATAATAGTTGCCCGGTTTGGCCTGGAGCCATGGCGGCCGCCGGGTGTATAGGCATCGTCGTGGCGAAGTTTCTTGAGGGGAGTATAGTGGGCAACCATGGAATCCATGGCGCCGGCCGAAACCGCAAAGAAGAGGCGTGGCCTCCCCAGGGCCATGAACGGCTCCCGTGAGCGCCAGTCGGGCTGAGCAATGATCCCGACACGGAAGCCGCGGGATTCGAGCCACCGGGCCAGAAGAGGGACACCGAAAGCCGGGTGGTCGATATAGGCGTCGCCGGTGACGAAAATAACGTCAAGTTCGCGCCATCCCCGTCGCAACGCCTCTTCTTTCGTAGTTGGAATAAACGGCATGGAAACCTGTCAGGGGAAAACGGGAAGCAGTTCCAGCCCCATCGTCTCGGGAAAGCCGTACATGATATTCATGTTCTGCACCGCCTGACCGGCGGCACCTTTCACGAGGTTATCGATGGCGGACACAACGATGACCCTACCGGTGCGGCTATCCACGGACAGGCCGATGTCACAGAAATTGGACCCGCGCACATGGGCGGTAGAAGGGACGTTTCCGGCGGGGAGCACGCGAACGAAAGGCTCACCCCCGTAGAATCCGGCATAGAGCTCCACCAGTTCGGCAACAGAGTGATTGCCGGTGAGGCGCGCGTAGATGGTGGAAAGAATCCCGCGATCCATGGGGACCAGATGGGGAGTGAATGTGATGGTTATCCGCTCGCCGGCCAGAAGCGACAACTCCTGCTCAATCTCGGGGATATGCCGATGGGCTCCCCCCACGCCGTAGGCCTTGAAGCCTTCATTCACCTCGCAGAAGAGATTGTCAACCTTGGCCCCCCTTCCCGCCCCCGAAGTTCCGGATTTTGAGTCGGAAATAATGGTAGACGGATCAATGAGTCCATTTTTCAGAAGCGGCATAAGACCCAGGATGACACTCGTGGGATAACAGCCGGGGTTCCCCACGAGGCAGGCACCGGCAATCTTCTCCTTCCGCACTTCAGGAAGTCCGTAAACCGACACCTTAAGATTCTCGGGGTCCAGATGGGGCTCGTACCATTTTTCATAGACAGCCGCATCGCAGAAACGGTAGTCGGCAGAGAGGTCAACAACCCGCTTGCCCAGCTTAAGAAAAGTTGGAACCACCTCCATTGCGGCCTTATGGGGAAGGGCCGTAAAGATGAGGTCGGCCTTCCCGGCTACCCTGACCGGTTCGAGATTTTCGAGCACCTGGGCGTAGCGCCCGCGCAACGTCGGGAACAGATCAGCCACGGGCCGGCTGGCGCTCTGCTCGGAAGTAATGCAGGTTACAGCGACTTCGGGATGACAGTAAAGAAGCCTGAGCAGCTCAACTCCGGTATATCCACTAGCTCCAACAACGGCTACCTTCAGCATGGGTAAACTCCTGTGCGGGAGATTGTCTGAATCAAAGTTATAAGTATAGAGAAAACATATGCAAAGCAAAAGGGGAAAACCCGTATGGATTTTCCCCTCGAACAGCCGTAGCTGAAAATGACGTGTTTAACGCTTGGAGAACTGGCAGCTTCTCCGGGCGGCACGCTTACCGTACTTCTTCCGCTCCTTGATCCGGGAGTCGCGGGTAATGAAACCGGCCTTCTTGAGGGTGCCGCGAAGCTCGACATCGACTTCGAGAAGCGCCTTGGTGATGCCATGCTTGATGGCGCCAGCCTGGCCGGAGTCGCCGCCGCCGCGAACATTCACATAGATATCGAAGTTACCGACTTTTTCAACCAGTTCCAAGGGTTGCTTAACGATCATCTTGGAAGTCTCGCGACCAAAGTAGTCGTCGATGGACTTGTTGTTGATGACGATGTTCCCCGTCCCCGGTTTCAGCCAGACCCTGGCGACCGATGATTTCCGCTTCCCCGTACCGTAGTAGCTGATTGCTGCCATTCGTTATCTCCTGATCGTATATTCTCTGATCCGATTAGATGTCTAGAGTTTTGGGCTGCTGGGCCTCGTGAGGATGCGCGGAGCCAGCATAAACCTTGAGTTTCTTGAGCATATGACGGGCAAGCTTGTTCTTGGGAAGCATTCCCTTCACGGCCTTGCGAATGAGGTCTTCCGGCTTCTTCTCGATCAGCTTGCCGGCAGTGATGGACTTGATCCCGCCGGGGAAACCGGAGTGGCTGTAGTACATCTTGTCAGCAAGCTTGTTGCCGGTGAGCTGAATCTTCTCGGCATTGATCACTACAACAAAATCACCAGTGTCCACACTAGGGGTGTAGATAGGCTTCATCTTGCCGCGCAGGATATTGGCGATCTCAGTGGCCATGCGACCGAGTACTTTGTTATCGGCATCGACCAGAAACCAGTCCCTGGTAACTTCTTCTTTTTTTGCAACCTTCGTCGTCTTCATCGAACCCTCTCAAGCTGGATGGAATAAAGAGTAAAAAACACTTTTCTCAGCGAAGGACGGATAGTACTACGACCTTTGCAAGCTGTCAACCCTAAAAAAGCACATCAATAATAGACTTCCATGAGACACAACCCCTGGGGGGGGGCTGTCGGGCCGGCAGCATGCTCGCCGGGCTGCGTCAGGAGGAGAGCCACGTCCCCGACGCTGCGCCGTCCCCGACCCACATCCACCAGGGTGCCGGCCATGATGCGAACCATATTGCGCAGGAATCCGGAACCCTTTACATCAATGTGGAGCAGATCCCCTTCCTCCGCCAGACCGACAGAGTCTATCCGCCTGACCGTAGTCCGGGCGGCGCATCCCGTGGTGCGAAAAGAGGCAAAATCATGCTCTCCCACCATGCAACCGGCCGCTCTCTCCATGGCAGCCAGGTCGAGCCCCCCCCGAACGTGCCAGGTATAATGCCGGCAGAGGGGTGAACGGCGCGCACCACGGTGAATTGTGTAGCGATAGTGCTTGCCGGTGGCGTCAAAGCGCGGATTAAAGCCCGGCCGGGCTTCGTGCGCCTCCACAACGACAATATCAGGGGGGAGGAGCGCATTGAGCCCATCTGAAAATGCGCGTACCGGAATCCCCGTGTCGGCACTGAAGGCAGCGACCATTCCCCGCGCATGTACCCCGGCATCGGTGCGCCCTGAAGAATGAACGCGAACCGCCCCCTTCAGCATCGTCGCCAAGGCCTCCTCAACCACCTGCTGAATGGTTACTCCGTTGGGTTGAATTTGCCAGCCCGCGTAGTTCGTGCCATCGTATTCAAGAATAAGTTTGATCGTGCGCATACAAAAATGAAGGACGCCCCGGAGGGCGCCCCGTTCTTTGTGACAGGCCCCATGCATCCCGGCCGAGGGAACGCTCGGCCGCCAGCCCTATTTGAGATACTTCCCGATCAGCAGCTCGGCGATCTGGACGGCATTCGTGGCCGCCCCCTTGCGGATATTGTCCGCCACCACCCAGAGGTTTAGGCCATTATCGATGGACTCGTCCTCCCGAATGCGACCCACGAGGGTCAGATCCTGTCCGGCGGCATCAATGGCCATGGGGTAGGATGACGTGGCAGGATCGTCCACCAGCTCCACTCCCGGAGCCTCCGCCAGAAGCTCCCGGGCCTTGGCCACGGTCAGCTTTTTCTCGGTCTCGATATTCACCGATTCGGAGTGACTGTAGAATACCGGCACGCGAACAGTGGTGGCGGTGACCCTAATATCGGCCTCCAGAATCTTCCGGGTCTCGTTCACCATCTTCATTTCTTCCTTCGTGTAGCCGTTGTCGCCGAAGGAGTCGATCTGGGGAAGACAGTTGAAGGCGATCTGGTGGGGATAGACCTTCATCTCGGGAGACTTCCCCTGGAAAAGGGAAACCACCTGCTTCTGCAGCTCTTCGATGGCCTTCTTGCCGGTGCCGGAAACCGCCTGGTAGGTGGAAACCACGATCCGCCTGATGGTAGCGTAATCGTGGAGCGGCTTCAGGGCCACGACCATCTGGATGGTGGAGCAGTTTGGGTTGGCGATGATCCCCTTCTTCCGGTAATCGGCAATGGCATGGGGATTCACTTCGGGAACCACCAGCGGCACATCGGGATCCATTCTCCAGGCGCTGGAATTGTCGATGCAGACCGCCCCGGCTGCAGCGGCCGCGGGGCAGAACTCCCTGGAGCGGTCACCGCCGGCCGAAAAAAGGGCAATGTCGATCCCGTCGAAGGAATCGCGGGTCAGCTCTTCCACCATCACCGGCTTCCCCTTGAACTCCAGCACCTCGCCGGCGCTCCGGGCGCTGGCGAGGCATCGGATGTTCCCCACGGGAAAGTTCCGCTCTTCGAGGCATTCCAACATCTGTCCGCCCACGGCGCCGGTGGCGCCGACGACGGCCACGTTCCACAGCTTCGCCATTCGTTACTTCTCCACGAGGATGCGAAGCATCCGGCGCAACGGCTCGGCGGCACCCCAGAGGAGCTGGTCGCCGCAGGTGAAGGCCTGCAGGTACTGGGGTCCCATCTTCATCTTGCGGACCCGTCCCACCGGCACGGTGAGGAGCCCGGAAACGGCGGCCGGAGTCAGATCGGCAAGGGTTTCCGCCTTGGTATTGGGTACAAACTTCACCCACTGGTTGTCATTTTTGATCAACTCTTCGATATCGGCCAGGGGGACGTCCTTGTTCAGCTTGATGGTCATGGCCTGGCTGTGGCAACGCATGGCGCCGACCCGGACACATATGCCGTCAACCGGGATAGGTGTGGTGGTGCCGAGGATCTTGTTGGTCTCGGCGAATCCTTTCCACTCTTCCCGGCTCTGGCCGTCTTC
>Ga0209016_1001695_pt1 | contig 16835 bp, 16 predicted proteins | sample EPASupsiteSAE305_FD_187265 | JGI IMG/M metagenome (GOLD analysis project Ga0209016, IMG submission 187265) | Bioremediated contaminated groundwater microbial communities from EPA Superfund site, New Mexico - SAE3-05 (SPAdes) (version 2) | ecosystem: Environmental > Aquatic > Deep subsurface >...
TTTTTTCAGATCGCTCTGGCTCCATAGAGGAGACACCGTGGCTAATGCAAGGAAAAGTGTTAAAGCGGCTCTTATCATAATTAATAATTATATAATCGTTGTTTTATAGTCCTGTTTTTTAAGGGCTTCAATTATCCCTCTCAAAATATTCGGAGATGAATTCAATCTGTCGTGCAAAAGGATAATTGCTCCGTTATGAAGCTCCTTCCCTACTTTTGAAATCACTTTTTGTTCATCTTTTTTAATTGTATCAAAACTTCTGATGCTCCAGCCTATAGTTTTGAGCTTTAAACGCTTTACAGCTTTTGCAATATTTGGATTTGTTACTCCAAAGGGCGGGCGAAACAGTACAATGTCTATTCCTGTAATGTCTGTCAGGATTTTCCGGCAATTGTCAAGATCTTTCTCTGCCATCAGTTTTGAAGCAACAGTAAAACCAACGGAATGATTCATTGTGTGTATTCCCACTTTATGCCCCTCATTTATCATACGGACAACAATACCGGGGTTTTCCAGGGCTTTTTCTCCTATGCAGAAGAATACTGCCTGAATTCTGTTTTCCCTGAGTATATCGAGTATTAAAGGGGTATATACCGGGTGCGGACCATCGTCAAAAGTGAGCATAACCTCCTTCCTGAGCGGAGAAAGACGGGTAATTGCAGGCAAATACAATCCCCAGCCCATATTCAGCGAAGCCGAAAACAGAATGAGAACTGCAAGAGCAATTAAAATCAGTGTTATTGCCGGTATAACCATTAAACTTTCTCTATAAGTAAAAATGTAAATACATCCAGTATATATCTGTTTACAATCAGAATATGTCTCTTATCCTTTTCTCCGGACAGAAGATTCAGTCCCCGGAACAGCCCGTATGCACCGGAAGTCGGATACTCTCCGCACTCCCCTTTAAAATTGAGTAAAGCGGTATTCAGGTTTTCAAAGCAGCCGGACAAATCATCAATACCATTAAGAATGATTTGCAAATCGCTGAATTTAAGCCCGTTTTCACTTAAAAAAGAGCTGCATCTTTCAACAATCTCATCTTCTGGCGTATCCTTGGACAAGATTTCTATAGCAGAGATTTTTCCTATTGTTTTTTTGCTTTTCGAAGCGGATGCAATAAAGAAGTGGGCCCCCTCCCCGCAATGAAATTTTTTCCAGACACCCATTCTGCTAAAAAGATGCGACTTAGTTGGGGTAAGTTCATCAAACCCTCCCACCATAAGTCTCTTTTTCCCCTCGCTCAGCAGAAGAGAGCTATCCAGAAGAGCACATTCAAATGAGCTCCCTCCGTGCACAAATGTGTTGTTATAATGCTTTGAATCTAGCATTAGCGCTATCTGTGCCCCTATTGTATTTGATGTACTCTGTATAAATGAGGACGGATTTAGAAGCCTTTCGCTGTTTTCGTAAATGGAAACAAGAAATTTTTCGGTATCAGTAAGACATCCCCATCCTGTGCCGGTAATAATACCTTCAATTACTCCTTCGCCTGAGTTTTCAATGGCCATCAAAGAAGAGGTTACCCCCATCTTTATCAGCCTGCTCATTCTCCTCCGCAAACCTGCATCGGGAATATATGTTTTGTAGTCAGGCTCATCACCTGCATTGAGGGTTCCGTTGTGTCCGGATGAAACAATACCCGCCATTCCGTCTATGTAAAGGTTTGTCTGCATCATAACTTATTTGTTTTAAAAGATTTAAAAACAAGCGAGGTGCAATTTCCTCCAAAGCCAAAAGAGTTCGTGAGAACTCCGCTGATATTTGTTTTTTTCCTGCATACGGTAACAGGGATGAGTGCTGCCTCAGATATCGAATTCTGAAAATTCAGGTTTGGCCACACATATCCGTAATAAAGGCTGAGTATTGAAAAGACAGACTCAACTCCTCCTGCGGCTCCGAGAGTATGTCCGGTATAACCCTTGGTTGAGCTGAAATCAGGCACTTCGTCGCCAAAAATCCTTTTCATGGCAACTCCTTCGGATGCGTCATTATTAGGAGTCCCGGTGCCATGTACGTTAATGTATCCTATTTCGTTCCGGTCAAAGCCGCTCATCTCAATTGCTCCTTTCATGGCTAGATATGCCCCTTCTCCCTCTGCCGAGGATGCTGTCTGATGAAAAGCGTCGTTTGCGTTTGCATAACCGGCAACCGAACAATAGATATTCTTCGTTTTTACTTCCGGCGAATGCAAAAAAAGATACCCTGCTCCCTCTCCGAGGTTAAGCCCGCTCCTGCTCACGTCAAATGGGCGGCAGACATCTTTGTCCAATATTCCCAGGGAAGAAAAACCATTTATAGTAAAACGGCACAATGAGTCTGTACCTCCGGCTATTACAGCATCAAGTAACCCGGCTTTTATCATCCTTGCACCAAGCATAATCGCATTATTGGCCGATGAACAGGCTGTATTTATTGTAGTTGCAAACCCACTTATTCCAAGCTCTTTTTCCATGAACTGCGTTGAAGCTCCGCAATCGTGACCAATCAGCTGCCTCAGCCTTCCTTTGCTTTTGTCTTTTAAATACTCTTTAAAGAAGACCTCGCTCACATCCATTCCTCCCACAGAAGTAGCTGAAATGAGCCCGATCCTCAGCCCGTCCGGATTAACGCCGGAGTCTGCAAGGGCTTCCTTTGCGGCCATCAATCCCAGGACTGTTGTTCTGGAGTATCCTTTGTCGCTTCTCAGCCCCAGCATATCTGCCATTTCTCTGGTAGAATGCTTAACCTCTCCTACTACCACCTGGTGGTTTGTATCAAAAAGAGAGAGGTTTCCAAGCCCTGATTCGGCGGCAATGAGTTTTTCAAGCTGAATTCCTACACCTTTGCCAAGTGCAGACACGCATCCTAATCCCCCAACATAGACCTCTTTTACCATATTATTCTCTTTTATAGAGTTTTAAATCGACATCGAAATTACCATTCAAAAACTCGCACCATCCGGCAACAACCAGTTTAAGAGACGATTTCTGAGCCAGAGAAAGCAACTCGCCCATAATTTCAGATTTGTCTGAGGCATCGGCTACAAAAAAGCTGTTTTCCCCCTGAAATTTGTTTCTTATTGCAGACTCTCCAAGAACAATGTTTGGCAGTGTATAAACAAATACTGCAGGGCTTGCCAATAAATCGCCCTCTTTTTCTGTTATTCTCTGATGTTTAATATCCGATTCAAGCGAAGAGACACTGTTTGCCATAAAAAAGCCCCTTTCAAACCGGCTGTATTTATCAAGCGAATCAAATCCGCAAAGCAATCTTGCAGTAGCAATTACGCCAAGTTTGGAGAGATCGTCCATTTTGAAGAACTTAATGTCTTTCATCTCCATCTCTTTATAGTGATCCCTTATGATAGTGTCAAAATTAACCTCTCCGGTCAATTTAAAAGAGGAAACTTCACTCCACTTCTCCTCTCTTCCCGTACCCGGGTAATTAGAAACAGATTCTTTCGCAAAAACAATGGCAGCATTACACCCGCCAAACCCCGAAGCACTCTTTACACATCTGCTTAGTGCGCATTCTCTGTGGTGAGAGGAAACTTTTATCTCCATAGGAACACCTGCTTCGTTAAATCCTTTAGTTCCTATCAATAGAGAATTTTTAATCTGCCAAAATGATGCTATACTCTCTATTACGCCAGAGGCTCCAAGAGTATGACCCCAGTATGGCTTGAGACTCTGAACCGGAACATTCATAAGTGATGCCCAGTGAATCGCTCTGGACTCCATCTCATCGTTGTAAATTGTTGCAGTACCGTGGGCATTAACAAAATCCACGGAAGAACCTGAAATGCGGGCTTCTGCCATTGCTGTGAGCATTGCCTCTCCAAGACCGTCTCCTGTCCTTGATGGGGCAGAAAGGTGGTTGGAATCGTTGGTAACCGAGCCCCCCTCAATTACAATCGGGTCGTTATCGGCCAGCATCGATCGCAAAGATGTGAGAATTATTGTTCCTGCAGCCTCTCCAAGGCTTAGTCCGTCTCTTTTGACATCATACGGCGTACAAACTGTTTCACTTATGGAATGGAAAGCCTCAAACCCGCTTACAACGAATTTTGTCATCAAATCGGCACCTGCAACTATTACATTGTCGCATTCGTCGTATTCTATGAGCCTCGCTGCCGTAATAAGAGCACTGATTCCGGAAATACATGCATTAGAAACCACCAGAGGTTTCTGCTTTAACCCCATATAGCGGCTAATCCTTAAAGCGAGTTCTCCCAGATATGCCCTTTTGTCGATGTTGTCGCACTTGCCCTCAAGCAGATCTATATTGCCTTTGGTAGTAGCTATAATTAGTCTTGTTTTGCCGCATTTAACCAATTCCGGAGACAGGCCGGAGCTCTTTATAGCATCTTCTATCGAATAGATAATTCTTTTCTCCAGAAGAGTGAAGTTCTCCCCGTTATCGGCAATTGAAGAAAAATCGGCCTCTTTTTCAATCTTTGCTCCATTGAACGGTTTGGAAAATATCAACGGATCACAGACTCTGTGAATGGCACTTTTACCAAGATATATTGCACGCATATTCTCTTCGGTAGAAAAACCGAGAGGGGAATAAATTGAATCTCCTGCAACATATGCGATCTTTTTCCTTATTCTGTTATTTTCCATCTCTTTTGCCAGTTCAGAAAAAATTGAGGATTGTTCCATTCAAGAAGGCCGTCTCCGTTAAGGAATACCTGTATAGAGTAGCCGGAAGCAACAAGGGTATTGTCGGATTCACGAAAAATATTGTATTCAAAGCGGATTTTTGCCGAAGGAGTGTATATGTATCTGGTTTCAACAATAGCAGTATCTCCGTACACAAGCGGCTGAATATAAGAACAGTGTAGCTCAACAATAGGAGCTGTATATCCGGAACCGTAAATATCAAGATACCCTATCCCGCCGAAATGGTTGCCAAAAGCCTCTCTTCCATCCTCGAAATATTTGACATAGACTCCATGCCACACAATCTTCATTGAATCTACTTCAGAAAAGCGTATCTTCACAATATGCCTGTGAACAAGAGATGCTGAATTCTCCGCGCTTTTTTTTCTCATGCTTTTTATCACCTTTACTTCTGTAAAAAAATCTTTAATTCTCCTGATGCCACTTTGACATCATTACTGCTTATTGTGCATTCAACGAGGGAGATGTCTCCGAATTTTGCCATAATTCTGGTTCCGGTATACAGCTCTTCGCCAACCAAAGGCCTCGTGTTAAGTTCAAATTTTGAGACGGCTCCAATAAAACCAACCGGAATATTCTCTCCTTTGCTTTTATAACCGTATCCCACAATAACGGCTGCCGATTGTGCCATATGCTCAATAATTCCGGTTTCGGCAAAATGGCCATCTTCCGTAAACAGTGTGCCATTTTCCGGGATGTATCCGGTGTAAAACACGCCCTGGTCTTCTCCGTAGTAACTATGGACAAAAACAAAAGGCTTTCTCTGCGGGATAAAATCAAGAATTTCGCTGCCCGTCACTATGGCTTTCTTAAGTACTCCCATATCAGACCTTTTTTCTTTTTAACTACTCTCATTGTTTCTATATCTTCTGCAAGAGGATCGTCGGGAAAAACCCATGCCTTGCCTGTTTCTGCTGTCATTTTTTTACACTCCTCCAGATTAAAATCATCTGAAAGATAGTATGTTGGCTCCAGCAGAGAATCATTGGGGGAAATTTTTCCATCCCTGATAGCCATGGCCTGCAGGGCAGTGCCCGGATATATCCTCATTCCAATGTATGGAAAAAAAACCGTATAGCGAATTCTTTTAGAATTCTCCATTGTCTCCCTTAATGTCTTTTCTGTCTCTCCTATCCCGCCAAGAATAAGAAAATGGGCATAGTTAATGTTGTATTTTAGACACCTTTCGGAATTTAACAAAACATCCTCAAAAGAGAATGTCTTTCCATAACGGTGCATCTGTTCGGTACATAGTGATTCAGTTCCAAACTCAATGTGTTTTAAGCCTGCCCTTTTAAAAGTTGACAGCAGGTCTTCCGTGAGGTTGTGAGGAGAGAAATATGCACCCCAGTTTATCTTAATTCCGCTTTTAATTATTTTCTCCGCCAGCTCGGCATTATAGTCGTTATGGATATTAAATACGGAGTCGGTGAAGAATACATAATTGATTCCCTTATCCCTGTAAAGTCTTTCAAGTGTTCCAACAATAAGGTCCGTATCAAGTGTCCTAACTTTCCTTCCGTCAATTATAGGATATGAACAGTAGATACAATGGTAGCAGCACCCTCTCTTTGTCTGGATATTTAACATTCCGCTTTTTTCCCAGTAGAAATCGGACAGATTATCATCGAAAGAGAGATTGAGAGAATTGAGATAATTCTTATGGGGATTCAAAACCCCATTTTCATTTGAAATTAATCCCTCAATTCCGGATATATCTCCTCCGGATTCAAGTGCGGTTAGGAGCTGCCTCAGGCTCTCCTCCCCTTCTCCGGCAATTCCGTAATCGGGTTTGAGCAAATCAAAGAGTTTTGCAGGAAATATTGAGAATCCGGCACCTCCCATAATTACAGGGGCTTTGGAATTTCTCCTTACAGCTTTCATTATCTCGGAATAACCCGGTATAAAGCTTGTTTTGTCAAGAGAATTGGCCCCGTCAATGTTTCTTATTGATATTCCAACGTAATCCGGAGGTGTATCTTTAAGAATTGTTTCCAGATTTTCTACAGAGATAAGATTCATATCCAGCAAAGAGACATCAAGCCATTCCAGATGCTCTTTGAGATATGTCCTGAGATATGATATCCCTATAGGATATACAGGATAGGGATCGGCAAGTCTGTTGGCCGAGATTAAGACAAGTGTCCGTTTTTTACTCATATCCAGAATTTATAATAGTTATACCACTGCTCAGGAGCTATTTTTACAACCTTCTCCAGGCTTTTGACGTACTCTTCAAGTATCTGCTTTTCAAACACTCTATTTTGAGAACTTACACCGGACACAGGACACAGAGAAAAATGGAAACTGTAATGTTTAAACCCTGTTCTCACGGCATAGTAGAAAACGACAGGAAATCCGAATCTTGCAGCCATAAAGAATGGCCCGAGTGGAAACTGCGCATCTGCCCCCATAAATTTCACTGTTTCATTTTTTGCACTGGAAGTAAGCCTGTCTCCCTGAATTGCCACATAAGCGCCATCTGCCAAAGCATCCCTGATTTCAAATATATTTGAAAAAATATCTTCTGAAATAGGAATAACCTTAAATGTATCTACCCTTTTTTCTCGTTCCAGAATCATTTTTATTTTTTGATATTCGGCATCAACCATAACAACCCTCATATCCTTGCCGTACTTGTCAAAAAAGGGAGCACCAACTTCCCAGTTACCAAAATGAGCTCCAATAATTATTGCGCCTCTCTTATCATTCAATATTTTCTTAACCTCTTCGGGTTCATTAAATTCAAAACGGAATTCATCTGCTTTTCCTGATGCAACTGCTGTTTTGTCAATCAAAGCAACTCCAAGGCTGAAGTAATTCTTATATAAGAATATAAGAGAATCAAATCTGCTGTTTCCCAGGATTTTCCTGGAGAAGTACCAGACAGACGATGTAGCCTTTGGAGCAAACGGAATAAAGTAGATTACAACAATTGACAGCAAAGCGTAGGCTGCTGTGAGACCGAATGTCTTAATTATGTAGACAAATGAGAGATAGCCAAGAGCTCCTCCCCTGGATTTACCACTCCATTCATTTCGGGAACTCTCCTTTTTCATCTATCCGCGAGTTGATAAAGTGATAAAAATCGTTAAACGTCTTAATTCCTACAAAATCTTTCGCGATTACCGTGAAGCCGAAATTGTGCTCAATTAGAACCACCATATCTACCAGGTCCAGACTGTCAAGATCAAGAGTTTCCATCAATGGTGCTTCAGGTTTGATTTTCTCAATATCCACTTCAAACTCTTCGGATAAAACACTATTAATTTTTTCAATTAGGGCAGCATCAATCATAATATAAGTCTATAGGTTGGGTTTTACACATTTTTTACAATCAGGGTAGAGTTAGTACCTCCGAAGCCAAATGAATTTGAGAGGAATGTATCAAATTCATAAGGAATATATTTATTGGAAATTTTTAGTTTTGCCGATGCTTCATCAGAAGTATTATAATTTATTGTAGGCGCAATAAAAGAATTTTTCATCATTAGTATCGAGTAAATTATCTCACTCGCTCCCGCCATCCACATTTCATGTCCCGTCATACTTTTTGTGGAACCGACATACGGTTTCACTTCTCCGAAAACTTCGTCTATTGCAAGCGCTTCATTGAAGTCTCCAACAGGAGTTGATGTTGCGTGTGCGTTAATATACTGAATATCCCCTGGTTTCATTTCTGCCTGATTAAGAGCCATTAGCAAAGACCTCTTAGGACCATCAATATTGGGAACCGATATATGTTCTCCATTAGACGAAAAGCCATAGGAAAGAACTTCCGCAAGTATTGGGGCTCCTCTTTTTAAAGCCGACTCATAACTTTCAAGGATGAGAGTTGCAGCACCTCCGCTTGGAACAAGCCCGTCCCTTGCAGCATCAAAAGGTCTTGATGCTTCTGTGGGGTGTTCGTTATTGACAGAAAAAGCATTCAATCCGTCAAAACTGCAAACAGCATAAGGGTTTACCTCTTGTGCGCCACCGCAAATTATGCAGTCCTGTAGTCCGTTTTTAATCATAAAATATCCCATCCCTATTGAATGAGAACCACTTGCGCAAGCTCCTGCAATTGTAAGGTTTATACCCTTCAAACGGAAAATTACAGAGAGGTTCATACTCACCGTTGAATTCATAGACTGAAACACCGATCCCGAACCGACAAGAGTTGTATTCTTTTTTTCCCGTATGAGGTCAATCCCCTCTATTACTGCAAGCGCACTACTGTCGTTGCCGTAAAGAATCCCAACCTCGTTCCGGTTAAGAAAATCATCATCGATGCAAGCATTTTTAAGCGCTTCAACTGTTGCAATATATGAATATGCTGCCTCTTGCGACATCGAAATTCTTTTTCTCCGGTCCAGCAATTTTGAAAGATCCGGTTTGGGTAAAATGCCTGTGAGAAAAGATCTGAAACCCATCTCTTCCCTGGACATATCAACTCCTATTCCCGATTTCCCCTCCTTTAAAGAGATGAGTACATCGTCAAGATTTTGTCCAATGCACGAATAAATACCCATTCCTGTTATTACTACTCTGGCCATATGTCACTAAGTATAAATTCCACCGTTAATTGAAATTACCTCTCCCGTAATGTAGGATGCGTCCGGTGAGGCGAGAAAGGCAACAAGCGCGGCAACCTCCTCAGGTTTGCCAAATCTTTCCATCGGTATCTGTTTTTTAAGAACAGATTCGTCCAGGTCACCTGTCATATCACTAATAATAAACCCGGGCGCTACAGCATTTACTGTCACTCCCTTTTTCGCAACTTCCTGAGCCAATGCCTTTGTTGCAGCAATAACCCCGCCTTTGGCAGCAGAATAGTTTGTCTGCCCCGGGAGCCCTTTAATACCCGAAAGAGAAACTATATTTATAATTCTTCCGGACCTTTTTACTAGCATGTCTTTAAGAAGAGGACGGGTAACATAATACATCCCGTTTAGGTTGGTATCAATGACACTTTGCCACTCCTGCTGCTCCATCCATATCATAAGGTTGTCTTTCCTTATTCCGGCATTATTTACCAATAGCTGAATATATTCTCCCGGATTGGCCTCCTGCCATTCGCCGATTGCTTTTTCCACTTCTGTTTTGTCCGAAACATCAAATTTAATGAGAGTAGAAACCCCACCTCCTTCGGAGATGAGTCTGGAAGTTGTTTGAGCGGCTTCTTCGTTTGAAAGGTAATTTACAAGGACATGATAACCCAGAGATGACAGCTTAAGAGCAACCGCTCTTCCTATTCCTCTGCTAGCCCCTGTAACCAATGCAAATTTCATCTTAATTCTCTTTTAAAAAACTGATAATGGATTCGATGTCTTTATATTTAGGGGTATCTTCAATAAATTTAGGAAAGATTTTGCGTATTGAAGAGAAAATTTCCTTGCTTTCGGAACAAAGTTCACCGGCTATGTCAAGATAGTCGATAGCCTGACAAAGTGCCATATAGTGAATTGCCATTACCTGATATGCATTTTCGACAACTTTGGCGGCAATAAGGGCGGAGTTTGTACCCATACTAACAATGTCCTGATTATCGTTGTTGTTTGGAATCGAATGTACATACATAGGGTTAGACAGAGCCTGAGATTCTGCCGTTGTAGAAGTTGCCGTGAACTGAGCAGCCTGCAAGCCATAGTTTAATCCAAGTTTACCCAGATTTACGAAAGGGGGAAGAATTCCATTAATCTTGTCATGAAAAAGATAATTTAACTGCCTCTCCATGAGCATAGTGAGCTTGGTTATCGCGATTTTCAATTTATCCATTTCAAAGCTCACGTAATCGCCGTGGAAATTTCCGCCATGATAAATATTTTCAGTTGCAACATCCACTACCGGATTATCGCAAACGCTGTTGAATTCCGTTACCACAACTTCTTTTGCACATTTGACCGTATCATATACCGGGCCCAAAACTTGAGGTACACACCTTAAAGAATAGTAGCCTTGTACTTTATGTTCAAATATCTTCTGGTCGTTTTCTCCGTCATACAGTTCTTCAACCCGTTTTTTCAGCCTTTTTGAACTTTTGAACGAGTTCCTCATGGCCTGGGCAATGAACAGCTGACCGGGATGAGGCCTGCTTTCGTTAAGAGGCTTTGAAGCGAAATCATCATAGGAAAATGCTATTTCGTTCATCAGAACAGAAGCACGTGTTGCCCATTTAATAAGTTTCTGTGAATAATAGATATTGACGGCTCCGATTCCCGACATTACACTTGTTCCGTTTGCAATAGCGAGTCCTTCACGGATATGAATATCAAGTGGTTTTATTCCACTCTCTTTCATCACGGAAGAGCTTTCTCTTCTTTCTCCCTTAAACATTACGTCTCCCTCGCCGATAAGTGCAAGACCTATATGTGCCATCTGAACAAGATCTCCGCTTGCCCCTACTCCGCCATGTTCAGGTACAACAGGATAAATGCCTGTGTTAAGAAATACTACCAGCAAATCTGTAAGCTCCCTGTTAACTCCGGACATTCCCTTCAGGAAAGTCGAAAGCCGTGCAAGCAGAGAACCCCTCACATATACATCCTTCAAAGGGGCACCTGCACCACAGGAGTGCGAGCGGATAATATTAAACTGCAACTCTTTGAGCTGGTCATCATCAACTCTGTACTGAGCCATGGGACCAAATCCGGTGTTTATTCCGTAGATTACCTTTTTCCCGGCAAATGATTTCAGAAAATCAAAACTCCTCTCGACCCTCTCTTTAATATCCGGGGCAATTGACACACCCTCATTTTCTATAACAACTCTGATAATATCTTCGAAAGATATCTTGTCGCTTATATTTACCACAGATTCTTACAATATTTTATATTCAGCAAATTTACAAATTTTATTAAAATAGTAAAGCTAATATTTGCTTTTACTTCTCTTTTCGTCAAGAAAGCTAAGGAATTCCGGGCTGTCTAAAACTTCAACTTCATTACACAATCCAAGTACGAATCTTCCTACACCCTGATAATCATAAACATTACAAGTAAGGATAAATACATTCTCCGATAATTGCTTAATATATTGTTCACTAAGAGGAAACTCCTCAATTAACAATGTCGCAGCAACCATTGACATCTTGAGTTTAACCGGCTTTTCAGTTTTTCCGGAAAACCGGAAAATATCAACCTTGCTTTTTTCGTGAAATTCTTTATACTGCCATTCCGTATCCTCAACAATTACCTCTTCTATCCTTGGAATTTTAAAATATTTGCATTTCCCGCTCTCAAGTTCGTAACAGAATATATTTACCATGTTCACTCCAAAGGCTATCGGTTCAACAATTCTGTCCGACACGACGCCTGTATGGATTGAATGATAATTTTTGAGAATGACCCTTCGTTCCTCGGCAATAGAATAAAGCAGATTGCTTATTACCCTGTCTCTCCCCGGTTTAACCACCAGTTGGGCAACATCTTTGAAGTCATAGATATTATTAAGCTTTCTCTTTATTGCCAGAATTGCCGGACTGTTTGAATCAAATACTTCGAGCGAACGTTTGATTATATATGCTTCCTCTTCATTAAAATACGCCAGGTCGGAAATCATTCTGAAATATTTTGAATCCTTGGAAAGCGAAATTCCGTCGTCGCTTTTGTTGAGTTTTAGCCCTGCATTTTCAAAAGTATCCAGGTAACGGTAAACCGTTCTTGGTGATACATCAAGAGATTCCGAAATAGTATCGATAGTGTTTTTTCTAGCCTTATCTGTAAGCAACTGCATTATTCTTAGCAGTCTCTCAAGCTTGGGCTGGTCCATAGATATCTTTGTTTGTTAAGTTTAGGTTTTGCTAATTTAGTCATTTTTCGGTTACTTTGTGAAAAATAAACCATATGACAAAGCTCCAGGAGATGATGTCCCTTTTCGGGGTAACTGAAGAAGACCTAAAAAGGCTCATTAGCATAGCATTATCCAAGGGCGGAGACTATGCCGATCTCTATTTTGAACACAGTATTTCGAACGAATTATCACTAAGAGACAAGGAGGTTAACGGAGCAGGGAGCCATATCGATTACGGTGTTGGAATTCGTGTTCTCTCGGGAGATCGTACAGGTTATGCATATACCGAGATAACTTCTCCCAGGGAGATGGAAAAGGCTGCAAAAGTAGCGTCAGGTATAGCAAACGGCAACTTTAAAGCAACGGAACCGATTGTCGTATCCCCTCTCCTCTTTACTCCCCGATATTCAGCCCTGCTGCCCTGGGAAGATCAGAACATTTCAGATAAAATCCCCTATCTTCAAGAACTTAATTCACTAATATTTGAAGCAGATAAAAGGGTAAATAAAGTAATTGCCAGAATATCCGATTCCACTACTAAAATCCTATTTTTCAACTCTCTTGGCGTTATCGCCTTTGACAACAGACCAATGGCTGCAATAACCGCAACCTGCATTATGGAGAGCGGAGGAAAAGTGGAAAATGGAAGTGCATCAAGAAGTTTCAGATGTGGCTATGAATTTCTTACTAAAGAGATTATAAACGAAATCGCAGGCGAAGTTGTTACTAAAACAGCACTCTCTTTTGAAGCAATACAGCCCTCAGGAGGCGAGATGCCGGTTGTGATGGGAGCGGGAAGTTCCGGGATATTGCTTCATGAAGCAATAGGACACTCATTTGAAGCCGATTTTAACAGGATGAATACATCAATTTTTTCTGATAAGCTAGGAAAAAAAATCTGTTCTGAGGAGATTTCTGTCATTGACGACGGGACTATATTCGGAAACAGAGGGTCCATCAGCTTCGATGACGAAGGAGTTCTGTCGCAAAAGACTTATATGGTAAAGGACGGGATGTTAAACTCATATCTTCACGACCGGATAAGTGCAAATTTTTACAAAACTGCCCCTACCGGAAACGGCCGCAGGGAGTCTTTCAGATACATGCCGCTTCCGAGAATGAGAGCAACTTATATGGAGAGCGGTAAAAGCAAAGAGGCCGATATTATTTCGTCTGTAAAAAAGGGAATATTCGTAGATAATTTTTCGAATGGACAGGTTCAGATTGGAGCAGGCGATTTTACATTTTTTGTTAAATCCGGTTACCTGATCGAGAACGGAAAACTCACAAAATCCGTAAAGGACATAAATATTATCGGAAATGGTCCGGATGCTCTTGCTGACATTGTTGCAGTAGCGGACAATTCCCAAATTGACAATGGCACCTGGACGTGTGGCAAAGAGCAGTACTGCGCAGTATCATGCGGTATGCCATCGGTACTGGTGAGTAAACTAACTGTAGGAGGAATAAACTGATATGCCCGAAAATATTAAAGATACGGCCAGAAGAGCATTGGAGCTCTCGTTAAAATACGGATGTCAGTCTGCAAAAATTGTGACCGACATAAGTACACAGAGCTCATATACTGTAAGAGACGATAAACTTGACAGACTTCACCAGTCAACCGGTTCGTCCCTGTATTTGCAGCTATACGTAGACGAAAGATATGGCTGCTACTCTTCGAACAGGACAGAGCCCGGAGAACTGGAAAACTTCATTAAAAATGCTGTTGCCGCGACAAGACTTATTGCAACCGACCCGTTCAGGTCCCTTCCGCCAAAAGAGTTGTATTACAAAGGCGGTAAACCGGACTTGAAGCAGTTTGATTCTTCATTCGAAAATATTTCGCCGCAGGAAAAATCTCAGATTGCATTTTCCTGTGCTTGCGAAATGTACAAAAAGGACAAACGCATCATCTCTGTAAACAGCGAATTCGGAGATTCAAATGACTATACATACATGATAGATTCTCAGGGATTTGAAGGAGAATCAAAAGAAACATTATTTACCATCAGTGCAGAGTGTTCTGTGAAAGACAAAGGCGATTCAAGGCCGGAATCGTGGTGGTATGAAAGTTCGATTCTTTTTGAAAATCTAAAACGCGAAGGGTGCGGAATAAAAGCAATGGAGAGAGCTCTTGCCAGGCTGCAACCTAAAAAAATGAAATCCGGAAAGTATACAATGGTCGTTGAGAACACAGTTTCCAGCAGAATCATCTCTCCTGTTATTTCTGCGCTAAGCGGTGCTGCAATTCAGCAAAACAACTCTTTTCTAAAAGACAAGCTGCATTCACGGATTTTTCCTTCCGATTTTTATCTATCGGACAAAGCACACCTAATTGGGGCAATTGGTTCAAGATACTTTGACGGAGAGGGAATTGCAACAAAAGAGATGAACATAATTGAGGCCGGAGTAATTAATTGCTATTTCATAAACAGCTATTATTCCAAGAAACTCGATATGCCCATTACAATTGAGGGTCCATCTGTTTTAACATGCACGTCGGACGGCAATTTTACTTCTGGTTCGGCAGAAAAAAACTTAGAGTCGATTCTCAAAAAAACAGATAAGGGTATTTTTGTAACCGGGTTCAATGGCGGAAACACAAACTCTTCTACAGGTGACTTTTCTTTTGGAGTACAGGGATTTTACTACGAAAACGGAGTAATTCTCCACCCGATCAAAGAGATGAACGTTACAGGCAATATTGTTTCCCTTCTCAACAACCTTATTTTTACCGGGGACGACCCCCGGAAATCCAGTCGCTGGTTAATACCTACCCTTGCCTTTGAGTCGGTAAATTTCAGCGGAACCTGACAAATTTTCTTAGCACAATATTTGCATACGCAGTTAACTTTACTTTATATATTACTTTTAAAAAATTACTGAAATAATGAAAATCGGCACTAACAAAGTTGTAGCACTATCATATACCCTGGTGGTAGATGGCGATGTAATGGAGACAGTTACCGCAGATAAGCCAATGGAATTTATCTTTGGCACAGGTTACTTGCTACCTAAATTTGAAGAAAATATCCTGGACAAGGTTGTGGGGGATAGTTTTGCATTTGAACTGTCTGCAAAAGAGGGCTACGGCGAAGAAAATCCTGATGCTGTTATTGAGCTTCCAAAAGATATGTTTATGATTGAAGGCAAAATTGAAGAGGGCCTTCTTGTTGTAGGAAATGTTCTTCCTATGCAGGACTCGGACGGCAACCGCCTTCAGGGAACTATTGACGAGATTAAGGAAGATGTTGTTGTAATGAACTTCAACCACCCGCTTGCAGGTGCAAACCTTAATTTTAAAGGCACTGTTGTATCTGTTCGCGAAGCTACCGAGCAGGAACTTACTGCTGGTCTGTTCGGAGAAAAAGCATCTTCATGTGGCAGCGAAGGTTGTTCAAGCTGCAGCGGCTGCAACTAATCTGCGATATAAATAATCACTCTGAGAGGCTGTCTGAAAAATTTCAGACAGCCTTTTTGCTGCTTTTTTTCAAACCGAATCTCAGGAAGCGAGTTGCTTTCCTGTCTCCATACATCCACTGCCAACTAATTGCTTCGGGCTTGTGCGTCCTCGCTCGCAATGCTCGTTCCGGCCGAATCGCCCTTATCAATTAGTTGACAATGCTATATTTATGCAATAAGATTATCAATTCATAACCGCAGAAAAAAAAACAAAAAATAGTCTGCAAATATCATAAAATCAACAATATACTAAAAACAAACAGACATTATATCTCTTTGTTTTTAGCAAGTATTTGATAATAAGTGATTTACAACATAAAGTTTACTGCAAATTTCCGCCGAAGGCGTAAACCGGCGACGGAGGAGCACCTAATTTTCTCCATTTGGCTAGCGACGATGTGAAAACCTATATTAGGACGGGACAAATCGTGCCAGGTTATATTTTTGGCGGCGAGTTGAAAATCTCTTTATACTCTCTTAATCCTGACAACCAATTACTGAGGGCGATTCGGCCGGAGGAAACGAAGTGACTGAGGACGCACAAGCCCTCAGTAATTGGTTGTCAGCATATGAATAATACAAAGAAAAAACAACTCGCCGCTAAATAGAAGACGCAACATTTATCCCGTCCATTGCAGAAGAGACTATTCCTCCCGCATAGCCGGCTCCCTCGCCGCACGGGTAAAGGTTTTTTAGCTTAACGTGACAGTTAGTATCGGAATCTCTGGGAATCCTGACAGGGGAAGAACTTCTGGATTCAACAGCCAGCATAATGGCATCAGATGTTATGAACCCTTGCATTTTCTTATTAAAAACCAACATAGCCTGCTTCATCCGGCTTGTTATGAATTTTGGCAAAATCTCATCAAGAGGGGCAGAAACTGTTCCCGGAACGTATGATGATTGTGGCAGGTTAGGAGAAATTTTCCC
>Ga0209016_1001696_pt1 | contig 16835 bp, 12 predicted proteins | sample EPASupsiteSAE305_FD_187265 | JGI IMG/M metagenome (GOLD analysis project Ga0209016, IMG submission 187265) | Bioremediated contaminated groundwater microbial communities from EPA Superfund site, New Mexico - SAE3-05 (SPAdes) (version 2) | ecosystem: Environmental > Aquatic > Deep subsurface >...
CGATCTGCCGCCTTCTCCGCCATGCCGACAATCGATAGGGTATGTTCGATCAGTCCGCCGATGTAGGCGTGGTGCAGTTTTTTGGCGGCCGGGGCCCGTTGAAATCGGGCCAGGGTTTCCCCCTGAAAAATGGCGCGCAGCAAGGCCCGCAGCCGTGGTTCGCCAATGCCTTCTATGACCGTATCCAGCTCGACCGCCATATCGGCCAGCGGCCGGGCGCTTGTGGGCATGAAATCCGCCATGTCGACTGTGGTATCGTCCACCCGCTGCAGGGCATTGACGCCCAGCTGCATCTGGTCGCGAAAGGGTTTGGCCACAGCCTGCACCAAGACAAAACTGCCCTCCTCCGCCTGGGCCTCGAACTGGAGGGCATTATCCCAGATCCTGGCCTCGATCTCCCCGGTTCGGTCCATCAGTCCCAGCGCCAGATAGGGCTTCCCGGCCTTGGTTTCGGCCAGCGATTTTCTTGAAACCAGGAACACCTCCTGGAACTGCTGCCCGGCAGTCAACTGGGCGACAAAAAGCTGTTTTATTCGTGCGGGCATCGTAGTCTCCTCATCGCCGGCTCCCCAGACATCGGCGGATGGCCCGGCAGGATTGTCTCTAAAAAAAGCGTTGCAGTGGCACGCGAACCCTCGCTGTCTGATCCTTGCCGCGGCCGGTATTTCGGGTATAGTGGTTTTTTCCTCAGCGGCCAGGCCGGTTCCCTGTGATATACCATCTCCCTGTTTGGGTGCAAACAGTTATGAAAATCGATCTCCTTATAACCAACTGCGCGGTTCTCCCCGTGCCCGGCAGCAGCACGCTGATTGACCGCGGATTTGTCGCCATCGGCTCCTCGAACATCCTCCAGATCGGCCCCATGACAGAATGTCCGCCGGCCGGGACAGGGACAGTGCTGGACGGACAGGGACAACTGGCCATGCCCGGTCTGATCAACGGCCACTGCCATGCGCCCATGACCTTGTTCCGGGGCATGGCCGACGACCTTGACCTGCACACCTGGCTCCAGGCCCACATTTTCCCTGCCGAAGCCCGGCAGGTGAATCCCGAGATGGTCTACTGGTGCAGCAAGCTGGCCGCAGCCGAAATGCTGTTCAGCGGCACAACCACGGTGGCGGATGGCTATTTTCTCGAGGACGAGGTGGCACGCGCCTGCGTGGAAACGGGCATCCGCTGCCTGGCCGCCCAGGCGGTGATCGATTTCCCGGCCCCGGGCGCGGAGGATCCGCAGCACAATATCGACGTGGCAGCGCGATTTCTTGCGCGCTGGCAGAACCGCCATCCGCTGATCACCCCGGCGGTCTTTGCCCATGCGCCCTACACCTGCGCCAACGACACCCTGCTCCGGGCCAAGGAAATCACCAGGTCACACGGGGCATTGCTGTTCATCCATGCTGCCGAAACCAACGGGGAAAACAGACAAATCGCCGAGCCTCTGGCGCCGACGCCCATCGGACACCTAGCGGCGCTGGGCATCCTTGACCGGAACACGGTTTGCGTCCACTGCGTTTGGGCCGACGACCAGGATCTCGATCTCCTGGCAGCAAGCGGCGGCGCCGTGGTGACCTGTCCCCAAAGTAACGCCAAACTGGCCTCGGGCCGGGCGCCCCTTGCCGCCATGCTCCAGCGGGGGCTGCGGCTGGCCCTCGGTACCGACTCCGCCGCCTCCAACAACAGCCTCGACCTGTTCCGGGAGATGGATTTCGCCGCCAAACTGCACAAAGTCAACCCCGGCGATCCTACGGCCCTTCCGGCCCACGACCTCCTGGCGATGGCCACCTGGAGAGGCGCGGATGCCCTCGGCCTTGGCGCGGGTCACGGCACCCTCACACCCGGCGCCCCCGCCGACCTGATCCTCATCGACCTGCAAGAGCCGCATCTTCAGCCCTTCCACAGCCCCAATCTCCTCGTGTATAGCCAGTCTGGCTCCTCTGTCCACACCGTCATCGTTAACGGGCAACTGGTAGTACACAACCGGAGACTCCTGACCATTGACCTCAGGGAAACCTGTGCGCAGATGCGCAGAATAGCGGCAAGATGAGGCTGAGCAATACTTCCTTTGAGGGACTAGACGGCCGCAACTCTGGCCGGCAGCACACCGTGGAATTGATCGTCAATTAACGGAAGGACTGGTGTCCAATTTCCTCAAATTGATTTGATTGAAATCTGAAAGCGTTCTACACTGAGAGCGACACCACCAGTCCTGGTTGTCCTCTTGTTCCAGCCGGGTTTAATCCATTTTGTTCACCCTGTACCCATCCCCCGCATGCGGGGAAAACGAGGTCCTCTTTCCATGGCAAACAATCTTTACGTCACCGCGGCAGAAGAGCGAAGCGGCAAATCGGCGATCATCCTCGGCGTCATGCAGGTGATCCTCAAGGAAATCAGCCGGATCGCCTTTTTTCGTCCTATCATCAACGACCATGTTTTCGGCCGGGTGGACCACGATCTCAACCTGATCCTCAAGTATTTCAAGCTCGACATCGAGTACAACGACACCCATGCCTATACGCTCAGTCAGGCACGGCAATTGATCACCTCCGGACAGGAGGAGATCGTCTATGAGAATATCCTCAAAAAATACAAGCAACTGGAGTCAAAATACGATTTCGTTCTCTGCGAAGGTACCGATTTTCAAGGCAAGGATCCGGGCTTTGAGTTCGATCTCAACGCCAACATCGCCGCCAATCTCGGCGCTTCGGTGCTCATCATCGCCTCGGGCCGGGACAAGACCACCGAGGAGATCTGCACCCACACCGCGATCACTATTGATACCCTGGAGGAAAAGGGAGTCGATGTCGCCGCCTGCATCATCAACCGCGCTCCGGAGACCTTTCTCCGCGACACCGCCAGCAACGCTAAATGCCGCGAGCAGTTTGGCCGTCCATTTCCGCTCTATGTGATCCCGGAAAACAAGGCCCTGGGCAACCCAACCATCGACGACGTCAAGCGCTGGCTGGGGGCCGAGGTGCTGTACGGCAAGCCCTCCATGCTCAACCTGGTGAGCAATTATCTGGTGGCCGCCATGCAGATCAGTAATTTCCTCGACTACATCAAGGAGGGCAGCCTGATCATCACTCCCGGCGACCGCTCGGATATCATTATTTCTAGCCTCGCCAGCCGGATCTCCTCGGCCTACCCCAACATCGCCGGCATCCTCATTACCGGCGGCATCGAGATCAGCCCCAGTGTTCAGCGCCTGATCCAAGGCTGGACCGGTATTCCGGTGCCGGTGCTCTTTGTCGAATCGCACACCTTCGACACGGTGCAGAGCGTTAATGAACTGTACGGCCGGATCGAACCCACCGACACCAAGCGCATCGCCACCGCGCTCGGCTGGTTCGCCAAGTACGTCAACGTAGCCGAACTGACCAAACGGGTCGTTTCCCAACGCTCCACCAAGATCACGCCGCGCATGTTCGAGTATTCGCTGGTGGAAAAGGCGGCCAGCGACCGGCAGCACATCGTCCTGCCCGAGGGCACGGGCGAGCGCATCCTCAACGCCACCGACATCATCCTCCGCCGCGGCATCGCCGACATCACCCTCCTGGGCAGACCCGACGAGATCAGGGCCAAGGCCTCCAAGCTCAATATCAACATTGAGGGCGTGACGATTATCGACCCGGTCACGTCGGAATACTATGATGATTTCGTCCAGACCTATTTTGATATCCGCAAGCAGCGGGGCATTGTCATGGATGTGGCCCGAGACCGCATGTCCGACCCCACTTATTTCGGCACCATGATGGTGCACAAGGGGCTGGCCGACGGCATGGTCTCCGGCTCGGTCACCACCACCGCCCAGACCATCCGCCCGGCCTTCGAATTCATCAAGACCAAGCCGGGGGTCTCGGTGGTTTCCTCGATCTTCATCATGTGCCTGCAATCCAAGGTCCTGGCCTTCGGAGACTGCGCCGTGGTGCCCAATCCCGATGCCCGCCAGCTGGCGGAGATCGCGCTCAGTTCGGCGGAGACCGCCAAAATCTTCAACATCGAGCCCCGGGTGGCCCTGCTCAGCTATTCCACCGGCATTTCCGGTACCGGCCAGGATGTGGAAAAGGTGGTGCAGGCGACCGCCATTGCCAAGGAGATGATGAAAGAGCGCGGTCTTGATTTCCCCCTGGAAGGCCCCCTGCAGTACGACGCCGCCTTTGACGCCGAAGTGGCCAAGTTCAAGTCGCCGGATTCGGTGGTGGCCGGACAGGCGACGGTGTTCATCTTCCCGGATCTCAACACCGGCAACAACACCTACAAGGCGGTGCAGCGGGCCGCTAACGGCGTGGCCATGGGCCCGGTGCTCCAGGGCTTGAACAAGCCGGTCAACGACCTGTCGCGCGGCTGCACCGTGCAAGACATCGTCGACACCGTGGCTCTGACCGCCATCCAGGCCCAGGTGGCCAAGAGGCATTAAAGCGTTGCAACGAAGGAGGAACTAGTGATTGCCCAGGAAGTGGCGAACGTGGTGCGGGGTTAAGACGGCCGGATCCTTGACGAGCAGCTATATATCGGCGTCAAGAGCCAAGGTTTGGAAAACACGAACACTTTGGCCCAGTAGCTTCCTCTGCAGAACAGGCATGGCAGCATTGAAGAGATGCAAAACACCTTGCCCCTCCGCTGACTCTATTTTTCATGAACATCATGGAAGGCGCTGGCGTCATCTATCGGTTCAAGGTGGGTGGCGATAAGCGTGTCACCGAGCACGGTGCGCAAGTCGCCTTCAAAGTCATCCGCCAGATGATGGGCATCATGCACAGTCCAGCCGCCGGGAACGAGCATGTGCACGGATATAGACCGCTGGGCAGCAGCCCGACGGGTACGGAGGGCATGGAAAGCCACGCCTTTCTCCCGGTATCGGGCCATCACCTTTTCTATCGCTTGTTGTTCTTCTTCGGGGAGTGCCACATCCATCAACCCATCCACCGAGCGGCGCACCAGGCCTACTCCTGTCCAAACGATATTGCCAGCAACCACCAGGGCAACGATCGGATCAATCAGGGTCCATCCGGTGAGGGCCACCAGCCCCACCCCGGCGATAACTCCAGCTGAAGTCCAGACATCGGTCATGAGGTGTCGGGAATCAGCCTCAAGCGTGATCGAATTGTGTGCTTTGGCAGCCACCATGAGTTTCCGCGCGACAACAAAATTCACCGCCGAAGCCGCGGCACAGACCACCACACCGATACCAACCTGTTCGAGCGGGCGCGGATGCATCATGCGCTCGATCGCGGTATAGGCAATCCCGGAAGCTGCTGCCAGGATAAGCATTCCCTCCACCACACTGGAAAAATATTCTGCTTTACTGTGACCAAACGGATGTTTTTCGTCCGCCGGTTGCGCCGCGAGTGTCAACATCCACAAGGCCATCACCGCCCCGGCCAAATTGACTCCCGACTCAATCGCATCTGAAAGTAAACCGACCGAACCGGTCATGCCATAGGCAGTGAATTTCATCAATATCGTCGTGACGGCCGCCGCAATCGACAGCCAGGCAAAACGAGTCAGGGATGAACGGTCAGTAAGTGGTTTTTGCGGTATGGGCATAGATGTTGTTCCTTGTACACCTGGCAGGTTGAATCCTTTAGCCTCTTCCCCTCCGTTTACTTTGCTTCAATGAATGGGAACCACTGGCCCCTGAACGGGCCGGCGGCCGGCCGGTTTTGTCGTTTCTTCGGCCCGAAGGCGGGTTGGGGCCTGCGCTTGAGCGTCTACCAGACCCTTTTGCCGGTGCCTTGCCTCCTCCGGTCTGCCCAGGCGGCTTGCCAGATTTGTCCGCTTTTGCCTTCCTGCTGGCAACCAACTCTTTGATGACCTTGTCCGCCTTCTTTTCGCTGGCAGCGTTGTTGGGACGATAGAGGACGAAATCGGGCACATCCGTCCCTTCCGAATAACCGCGCACAATTTCCACCGGAATCTTCTGCCCCAGCAGGGCTTCAATGGCCTGCAGATGCCTCTTTTCTTCAGGACTGACCAGGGAGACGGCGATGCCGGACTCGCCCGCGCGTCCAGTGCGGCCGATGCGGTGGATGTAATCCTCGGGGATGGTGGGCATATCGTAATTGACCACATAGGGCAGATTGCTGATGTCCAGGCCCCGGGCCGCTACATCGGTGGCCACCAGGATGCGGATGTCTCCCCGCCTGAACTCCTCAAGGGTCCGCGTCCGCAACGACTGGCTCTTGTTGCCGTGCAGCGCCGCGGCGCGCAGACCTTGCTCGACCAGTTTCTCGGTGATCCTGTTGGCCCCGTGCTTGGTGCGGCAAAAGACCAGTACCCGGCTCCATTTACCGGAGGCCAGGAGGTGGATCAGTAGGGCTCGTTTATTGGCCTGATCCACCAAATGCACCTTCTGGATGACCGACTCCGCGGCTGTGGTGGCGGGCGTTACCTCCACGGTTTCCGGATCTTTGAGCATGTGGGCGGCAAGAGCCCGGATCTCCTCGGTGTAGGTGGCGGAAAACAACATGGTCCGCCGCTCCAAGGGCAGGAGGTCGAGGATCTGGGAGATCTCCCGGCTGAAGCCTAAATCCAGCATCCGGTCCGCCTCGTCGAACACCAGAAACTCGATCCGGGACAGGTCCAGATGCTGCTGAGCGGCAAGATCCAAGAGGCGGCCCGGCGTGGCCACCAGAATATCGATGCCGCGATGCACCCGCTCGATCTGCGGCAGAATGTTGATCCCGCCGTGGACCACGGTGCAGCGCAGCGAGACCCTCCGGGCATAGGCCTTGATGCTCTCGCCGACCTGCAGGGCCAGTTCCCGCGTCGGGGCCAGGACAAGAGCACGGGGGTACCGTTCCTGCTCGATGCTTCGGCACAGAATTTCGACCATGGGAAGGGCAAAGGCGTCTGTTTTTCCCGTGCCGGTCTGGGCGCGGGCCAGAATATCCTGTCCGCCGAGAATGACGGGAATGGCCCTGGACTGCACCGGGGTGGGGGCGGTATATCCCTTGGCGGCAATCGCTTTCAGCAGTTCGACTCGAAGGCCAAGTTGAGCAAATGACATGTGCGTATCCTGTATGGTTTCTAGCAATTGAGGGCGCCGCCAAGGGACCGGAAAACGACCCGTTAAGCGTTACGCTCCGAAGGGGCAGTCAGGGAGAGAGCCTGACATGGATAGATAAATCAGATAGAGTGAACGGCCTCCGGAAAAAAGGCCGCCTGCTTCTTTTGTACAACCTACTCTATTTTCAGCCGGAATGACAGCACGCTCAACAAGAGGGCATCCACGACCATGTCTATCATGGCCCCCCTTGTTATTTGCCTTCTGGCTGGATGAGAAAACCGATGACCCGCTCGGTGCAAAGCGGTCCCTATTGCAGTTTCTCGATCTCCTCTTCCACCTCACTTGCGCCCTCGGCGTAAAATTTCGCCTCCTCGGGGTCCAGCGCCTGCAGCAGGCGAAGAAATTCGCCGGCATGCACACGCTCCTCGTCGGCGATATCCTTCAAGACCGCGATAGCCAAGGCATTGTCCGTGGATTCAGCGAGCTGCATATACAGCTGAATGGCCTCGTACTCGGCAGCGACCATAAAACGGATCGCGCGGACAAGCTCCTCCTTGGTCAGTTTTCTGTTGTTTGCCAAGCCGCTGAAAGGTGACCCAAACTCAGGCATAGTTTCCTCCTTCTATGCATTTTACAGATGACTCAAAACAAAACTGTTGTATTTTCCTGGCGATTTCTCGCCCCTCCCGGACAAACTTCAGCCTGGCTGGCACGGCCAAAATCAGTTACTCTTTCAGGATGATGCGCAGACTGCCGTCACGGACCTCGATGGCGGCGACGCCGTCGGCAAAGCCCTTCCAGAATCCGGGGTCGGCGCCGAACTCCTGGATCAGATCGATATTTTTCAGACCGCCGATCCAGGCATTGGGCAGAGGCACGCCCATCACCGAAATTCCGCGCAGAATGACCACGGGCCGGTCACCACGAAAGGCGAGCTCAGCGCCGGCCTTGACCTTGAGCACCTTGCCGCCCATGAAGGGAAAATCGGGGTCCACTGGAATCAGCAGCTTGACGCTGACCAGGTCATTGGCGAAATCGACCACCATCTTCTGGGCCAGATCGGTGTTCTGGGCAATCATGCCATTGATCTCCCGCTCGCTGAGGCGGATCTCCCGGGAAGCGCCCTCTTCGCTGTAGGGTTCCGGCTTCAGATCCTCTTCGGTCGGCGACTCCCGCTGCCGATCCGGTTGCATTCGCTGGGAGCGACCGCCGATCTGCCCGAACCGCTCCAGTTTGCGCTCCAACTGCTGCTCTTCCGCCTTGCTGAGGACCACCGGTTCAAAGGGACTGGGAAAAAGCCAGATCTTGATGATGAACAGGGTGCCCGCCATGGTGAGCAGCATGGCCGCAATGACAATACCCACCACCTTCGCGGCGGACAGACCCGGTTTTCCCTGAGGTGTTTCCATGACGCCTTTCCTCCCGATATAAGCTATTTTCCTCTCTATACGTCACCCACCCCCTCCTGTCAAACACCGTGCGCCAGCGGGAGCGAAAACCGACTGTAAACAAACAATAAAACAAAACGATACGGCACGGGCACCATTATTGCCTTGCACCGCCCAGCAATCTCCTGTAAGTGCATCGCACCCCTCTAAAAACGCATTCTTTTCAACTCTGGACTTCTACGACAATGAACGGATATCTCCTTTGTATTCTCGCTATTCTGCTCCTGGGCTATCTGCTCGATCTGACGGTGGCCCTACTCAATCTTCGCTCGCTCCGTCCCGAGTTGCCGCTGGAGTTTACCGGGGTCTACGATGCCGATCAGTACGCCCGCTCCCAGGAATATACCAGGGTGACCACCCGCTTTTCCCTGATCCACAACACGGTCAGCCTGATTCTGACCCTGGTGTTTATCCTCATGGGCGGGTTCAACCTGATTGACCTCGCAGCCCGCAGCTTCGCGCTCTCCTCGATCCCCACCGGGCTGATCTTCACCGGGATGCTGGCCCTGCTTTCGACCGCGCTCAACCTGCCCTTCTCCGTCTACTCGACCTTTGTCATCGAGCAGCGCTTCGGTTTCAACACCACCACGGTCGCCACTTTCATCCTTGATGGTCTCAAGGCACTCCTGCTGGCCGTAGTGCTCGGTGGACCGTTGCTCGCCGCCATCCTCTGGTTTTTCGAGACAAGTGGCCGGATGGCCTGGCTCTATTGCTGGATCGCCGCGGTGGCATTCATCCTGGTGGCGCAATTTCTGGCTCCGGTGGTCATCATGCCCTTGTTCAACAAGTTTGTCCCCCTGGCCGAAGGCGAACTCAAGGAGGCTATCACCCGCTATGCGGCATCGCAGCGGTTTGCCCTCCAGGGCATCTACACCATGGACGGCTCCAAACGCTCCACCCGGGCCAACGCCTTTTTCACCGGTTTTGGCCGTTTCCGCCGCATCGTCTTTTTCGACACCCTGATGGACAAACTGGCCCCTGCCGAGATCGTCGCCGTGCTTGCCCATGAGATGGGCCACTACAAACTTAAACACATCCCGGTGATGATGGCGCTCTCCATCCTCCAGATGGGTCTGCTGTTTTATATTCTCTCGCTTTTTCTCGGCAATCAGGGCCTGTTCGCCGCCTTCGGCATGGAACACCTGTCCGTCTATGCTTCGCTGGTTTTCTTCGGCTTTCTCTACGCCCCGATTTCCACCATCCTCGCGATCGGCTTCCACGCCTTTTCCCGGCGCAACGAATACCAGGCCGATCGTTTTGCCGCCCAGACCGGTGCCGATGGCGCGGCCTTGATCAGCGGCCTGAAAAAACTCAGCGTCAGTAATCTGAGCAACCTGACCCCGCATCCGCTGCATGTCTTTCTCAACTACAGCCACCCCCCGATTCTTGCCCGGATCGCGGCTCTGCGCCGGTTGGACGCTGGCACTACGAGTCACTGACCCATGGAGCAGATAGACCACCGCCTCCATGCCGCCTGGCTCAGCCAACTGGTGCGAGAATACAACGACATCTGCTACCAATACGGAATCCGTCTCCAACCGCCGATTCTGATGATCAGCAGGAACAAGAAGCTGCTGGGCAGCTGGTCGGCCGCGGACCGACGTTTGAGTCTCAGCCATTTCCTGATCAGCATTCACCCTTGGAATGTGACGCGGCAAGTGCTCAAACATGAAATGGCCCATCAGATCTGCAGCGAGATCCATGGCCAGGACGATGCCGGCCACGGGCCGCTCTTCCGCAAGGCCTGCGCCCGGCTAGGGCTGGACGCCACCTTCCACCGGGCAAGCGCCGATCTGGAGGAAGGTCTTGCCGGTATGGAGCAGGGATCGGCCGCCACCGAGCAGGGCCGGCAGATTATCGACAAGGTGCGCAAGCTGCTGGCCCTGGGGGGCTCGGACAACGAGCACGAAGCGGCCTTGGCCGTGCAGCGGGCCGGCGAACTGCTGACCCGCTATCGGCTTGATTTCGATGCCCTGGCCGAGGACGAGGGGCTTGTGCACCGGACCATCGACACCGGCAGCCGAACCATGCCGGTGCACCGTAAGTCGATCTGCTCCATCCTGGAGACCTGCTTCGGCGTACGGGTGATCTGCGCCTCGCTCTATGATCCGCTCGCCGACCTGTCGTTCAAAACCATCGAGCTGCTGGGGCGCGAGGAAGAGGTGGCCATTGCCGAGCACTGTTACCATTTCCTCGAAAACCGGCTGCAAACCCTATGGGAGCAGGACCGGCGCGGTTTTACCGGTAACGGCCGCATCGCCAAAAAGAGCTATTTTCTCGGCCTGCTGGCCGGATTCCGCGAAACCTTGGAACGTTTCCGCAGCGGACCTGCCAAGCCCATCCGACCAAAGCGGCCAGCCTCCGATCTGCCGGCGCTCCGAGCGCAGCAACGGTTGGAGAATTTTGTTGCCTTCCGCTTCCCCCGTTTGCGGCGGATGCGCGGCAAATCCACCGCCATGCATGGCGAGGCGTATCGCCAGGCGGTTGCCGCCGGCCGGGAAATCACCCTGCATCGGCCCATGGACGGCGGCACGATCACCCGCCTCCTCGATTAAGAACCGCAATTGTTCGAATTGCATGAGAACGTGCTGGTAATCTTGACCCGGCACCCGGCGTTTATTATAAGAAGAGCTGTATCTTGCTGAAGGAGGAAGAGTATTGGTGAACTATACCATGGAACGCTGGAATATTAACAAGTCGTCGGACCTCTACGGCGTGTCCGAATGGGGCGGCGGCTATTTTTTCGTGGCCGAAAACGGTGATATGATGGTCATGCCCGAACCCGGCGCGGTCGACCGGGCGGTGAGCATCGCCGAAATTTCGCGAGGCGTCAGGGAACGCGGCTTTGACATGCCCGTGCTGCTGCGGATCGAAAATATCCTCGACGCCCAGATCACCAGTCTCAACGAGACCTTTCGCTCCGCCATGGAGGAACTCGGCTACACCGGCACCTTCATGGGCGCCTATCCGATCAAGGTCAACCAGCAGAAACAGGTGGTGGAGAAGATTACCCAGTTCGGCTCCCGCTACCATCACGGCCTGGAGGCGGGCTCCAAGGCGGAGCTGATCGCCGCCATGGGCATGATGCGCGACAAGAAGGCGGTGCTGATCTGCAACGGCTACAAGGATGAGGAGTTTATCGACCTCGGCCTCTATGCCACCAAAATCGGCTTCACCTGCATTCTGGTGGTGGAGATGCCCGACGAACTGCCGCTGATCATCGAACGCTCGAAAAAACTGCACGCCAAACCCATCCTCGGCATCCGCATCAAGCTCTCGGCCCAGGCCGGCGGCCACTGGTCTGAATCCGGCGGCGAGCGCTCCATCTTCGGCCTCAACACCAGCCAGATCATCCAGGCGGTCGACCTGCTGTCCAGCGCCGGCATGCTCGACTGCCTCAAGCTGGTCCACTACCATCTGGGCTCGCAGATCTCCAATATCCGCGAGATCCGAACCGCGGTCAACGAGGCCTGCCGGGTCTACGCCGGTCTGGTCAAGGAAGGCGCCCAGGTCGAATATCTCGACCTCGGGGGCGGCCTGGCCGTGGATTACGACGGCTCCCAGTCCAACTTCCTCTCCAGCCGCAACTACACCCTCAAGGAATACTGCACCGACGTCATCGAGGCGGTGATGACCTCGCTGGAGAACGATAATATTCCCCACCCGATCATCATCACCGAATCGGGTCGGGCCCTGGTGGCCTACTATTCAATCCTGCTATTCAACATCCTCGACGTCACTCGATTTCAGGCCGATCCGCTGCCCGAGAAGCTGCCCGAAGGCTGCCCGCCCCAGTTGGAATACATGGTGCAGGCCCTCAAGGACCTGACCGTGCGCAACATTCAGGAGGTGTTCAACGACGCCATCTTTTACCGCGACGAGACCCGGCGACTCTTTCAGAACGGTCAGATCAGCCTGCGCGATCGTTCCCTGGCCGAACAGCTGTTCTGGACCACGATCAACGAGATCAGCCGGCTGTCCAAGGAACTGAAAAACCCCAGCGCCGAACTGATCGACCTTGACCGGGTGTTGTCGGATTTTTATTACTGCAATTTCAGCGTTTTCCAATCCCTGCCCGACGCCTGGGCCATCGGCCAGCTGTTTCCGATCTTGCCGATTCATCGCCTCGACGAGGAACCGACCCGCAAAGGCATCCTCGCCGATATTACCTGCGACTGCGACGGCAAGATCGACCAGTTCATCGATAAACGGGGGGTCAAGCGCTACCTGCCCCTGCACGAACTCAAACCCTACGAAGAATACTACCTCGGAGCCTTCCTGGTCGGCGCCTACCAGGAAACCCTGGGCGACCTGCACAACCTGCTGGGTGACACCAACGTGGTCACCATCCGCATCCAGGAAAAAGGCGAGTTCGAATTCGTCAGCGAGCAGGAGGGCGATACCGTGGCCGAGGTGTTGTCGTATGTCCAGTACGATCCCAAGCGGCTCTTTGTCCGCTTCCGCGAAACCGCCGAGCAGGCTGTGCGCTCCGGCAAAATCAGCGCCCAGGAACGGCGAGAGATCGTCGATGCCTATGAAGCGGGGTTACGAGGGTATACGTATTTTGAGAGGTGAACCGAAAAGTTCGGCTAGATTGTTGCCTTTAAATCACTGTCCATAAAATCAATGGGAAAGCAAATTCGCATCTACCTCGCAGACAATTCTGTTTCTGGTGTTCGGCATGCTGAAATAACCAATTGGACGGGGCAAGCTATTGCTTGTCCTAGAACTAGATTTGACGAACTCAAAAATTGGCAAGAGATCAGGCGGTCCGGCATCTATTTTCTTTTTGGTATCAATGAGACAACTGGCGAAAATATTGTTTATATTGGTGAGTCAGAGAATGTTTTAGATAGACTAAACTCTCATTTATCAGGAAAAGATTTCTGGTCTGAACTCATTGCTTTTACCAGCAAAGACGAAAACCTTACAAAAAGCCACGTTAAGTATCTTGAATCCAGAATAGTTTCTATCGCTCAGCAAGCACGTCGTTATGAACTTAAAAATTCATCAGCCCCTCAACTCCCCTCACTCCCGAGGGCTGATAAAGATGCGATGGAAGAATTTCTATTATTGGCCAAATTACTTCTAGGTGTTTTCGGGCATCGAGTTTTGGACCCTTATAATCCAATATTTCCTAAATCATCCACTAGTGAAACTCTAGACGAAAAAAACCTCCCTCAACCTTCCGAAATTTCAGAAAGTGTTATTCCTACTCCAAATCCAGCCTTCTTGGAATTTGGTGATAGAAAATACGCTGCCAAGGCATTATTAACCGATGAGGGTATAGTCGTTTTGGCAGGGTCTCAGGCAGCAATTGAACCCCAATCTAGCCTGTCTAGTGGTTACCGAGCGTTACGTGAAAGGCTAATTAGTAAAGGTGTGCTTTCCGAATCCAATGGCAAATTAGTATTCACTCAAGATCAGCTATTTTCTAGCCCATCACAAGCAGCATCCATAATATGCGGAAACGCGAGAAGTGGCCCAAGAGATTGGGGCTTGCAACGCCTCAACACTGACGAAATGCTTCGCGAATTAGAAGAGCTACCATGACGGTTAACAAATTTTTCAAATCAACTAACAGACTATCCACCTAATGGAGCCCCCCATGTCCCACGTACTCATCATCGGCGCCGGCGGTGTCGGCAGCGTTGTTGTCCATAAATGTGCCCAGGTCAGCGAGGTATTTTCCAAGATCACCCTGGCCAGCCGCACCGTGCCCAAGTGCGAGGCCATCGCTGCCTCGGTCAAGGAACGCACTGGCATCACCGTGGCGGTAGAAAAGGTCGATGCCGACAACGTCGCCGAGACCGTGGCCCTGATCCAGCGGATCAAGCCGGACCTGGTGCTGAACGTGGCCCTGCCCTACCAGGACCTGCCGCTGATGGATGCCTGCCTGGCAACCGGGGTCGATTACCTCGACACCGCCAACTACGAGCCGCCGGACGAGGCCAAATTCGAGTACAAGTGGCAGTGGGCTTACCGGGAGCGCTTCAAAAAGGCGAACATCATGGCCCTGCTGGGTTCGGGCTTTGACCCCGGCGTCACCAACGTCTACTGCGCCTGGGCCCAGAAGCACCACTTCGATGAGATCCACACCCTGGACATCATCGACTGCAACGCCGGCGATCACGGGCAGCATTTTGCCACCAACTTCAATCCCGAGATCAACATCCGTGAGATCACCCAGCGCGGCCGCTACTGGGAGCACGGCGAGTGGGTGGAGACCGATCCGTTGTCCTGGTCGATGAACTATCATTTTCCCGAGGGCATCGGCCCCAAGAAGTGCTTTTTGATGTACCACGAGGAGCTGGAATCCCTAGTGCAGAACATCCGCGGCCTCAAGCGGGCCCGTTTCTGGATGACCTTTTCCGAGAACTACCTCACCCACCTGCGGGTGCTGGAAAATGTCGGCATGACCCGGATCGATCCGGTGCAGTACAACGGCACCGAAGTGGTGCCGCTCAAGTTCCTCAAGGCGGTGCTGCCGGAACCGGCCTCGCTCGGCCCCCTGACCCACGGCCGCACCTGCATCGGCTGCGTCTTCAAAGGCGTCAAGGACGGCAAGGAAAAACAGTTGTATATCTACAACATCTGCAGCCACGAAGAAGCCTTTCGCGAGGTTGGTTCTCAGGCCATTTCCTACACCACCGGCGTACCGGCGATGATTGGGGCCAAGATGATGCTGCAAGGATTGTGGAAGCAGCCCGGCGTGTGGAACATGGAGGAATTTGATCCCGATCCCTTCATGGAAGCGCTCAACAAGTACGGTCTGCCCTGGACCGTGGTTGAACTGTGAGCGAAGCCCAGTACAATGGCCGCCTAGCCTGCCGGTTCGATCCGGCCCGGGTGGACACGCCCGCCTTTGTGGTCGACGAGGGGCTGCTGCGCGACAACCTGGCCATTCTGGCCCAAGTTAAAGAGGCCACCGGCTGCAAAATCCTGCTGGCCTTGAAATGCTTTGCCCTATTCAGCGTTTTCCCTCTGTTGCGGCAGACGCTGGACGGCGTCTGTTGCAGCTCGCCTCATGAGGCACGGCTCGGCCGGGAGGAATTCGGCCGCGAGGTCCACAGCTTTGCCGCCGCCTATTCGGCAAGCGACATTGAACAACTGGCCACCACCTGCGACCATCTGGTGTTCAATTCGTTTGGCCAGTGGCAACGGCTTCGCGGCCTGGCTGAAGAAACCGCCAAGACGGCTGGCCGGGCGCTCGAATTCGGCCTGCGCATCAACCCCGAGCATTCGGAGGGTGCGGTCCCCATCTACGACCCCTGTGCGCCTGGTTCCCGCCTAGGCATCCGGCGGGCCGATTTCCGCGCCGAGTTGCTGGAGGGTATCAGCGGTCTCCATTGGCACAACCTCTGCGAGCAGGACGCCGACTGTCTGGAGCGCACCGTGGCGGCGGTCGAACGAAACTTCGCCGACATCATCCCCAAAATGACTTACGTCAACTTCGGCGGCGGCCATCACATCACCCGCGAGGGCTATGATCTTGACCTCTTGATCACCATCGTCAACCGCTTCCAGGAACGCTGGGGAACGCAGGTCTTCCTGGAACCGGGCGAGGCGGTGGCCCTCAACTGCGGCTATCTGGTGGCCACGGTGCTCGACGTGGTCCGGGCCGACCTGCCCATCGCCATCATCGATGCCTCGGTCCCGGCCCACATGCCCGATGTGCTGGAGATGCCCTACCGGCCGCACATCGTCGGCTCGGGCGAGCCTGGCGAAAAAGCCTGGACCTGCCGCATCGGCGGCCTCTCCTGCCTGGCGGGCGACGTAGCCGGCGAGTATTCCTTTGCAGCGCCGCTCATCCCCGGCGATACATTGGTGTTCACCGACATGGCCATCTACACCATGGTCAAGACCAATACCTTTAACGGGGTACAATTGCCCTCGATCATGCTCTTCCGTCCGGAAACGGACGAACTCTCCCTGGTGCGCCGCTTCGGCTACGAAGATTTCAAAAACCGGCTGTCCTAAACCTCCAGCCGCACGGACAAAATCCACCCCATTGGTGTGCACCTATGCCCTCAGGGGGAACCTGTCCTTCAACCGACTTGCCATTGACAGATTGGCGATTGTTGAATACCTTTGCCCCCAACTTTGCTGTTAAACCGGGACCTTGTTTCAAACTCACGCATAGGAGAGGAATCCATGACGGACATGCTCTACACGCCCAAAAGTGAAGTTGACGCGCGCATACAAACTTTTCAGCAGACACTGGAACAACTGGGAATCGACGGTGCCCTGATCGTCCACCACACCAACCTGTTTTACCTCAGCGGCACCTCGCAAAGCGCCCATCTTTTTGTTCCCCGCGCCGGCAAGCCCATTCTCATGGTGCGCAAGAGCTTTGAACGCGCCTGCAAGGAGTCGCCCCT
>Ga0209016_1001697_pt1 | contig 16825 bp, 7 predicted proteins | sample EPASupsiteSAE305_FD_187265 | JGI IMG/M metagenome (GOLD analysis project Ga0209016, IMG submission 187265) | Bioremediated contaminated groundwater microbial communities from EPA Superfund site, New Mexico - SAE3-05 (SPAdes) (version 2) | ecosystem: Environmental > Aquatic > Deep subsurface >...
TGGTAAGTGCTAAAAACGATTTTTTCATGATGTTCTTCCTCCGTGTCTTGGTAGTGGTTGGTAACCAACCTCGTTTTGATGATTCCACCTTACCAATCCTTTAAGAAGGGGTTATGAAAAGATTGTGAACAATTATGAAGATTTCAAAAACTTGTTGCGGAGCTCTTCCTTACGGCGATTTCAGTGCATGCCGTACCAGTTCTGCCAGACAGCGGATAAAGGTTGGGGAGCTGTTCAGCGATTCTATCCGCCTGAAGTCGTTGATACCCAGTTTATGGGCTTCTTCAGCGTATTCGATATCAATTTCATGCAGGGTTTCAATGTGGTCTGACACAAAGGAGAGTGGCACCATCAGCAGATTTTTGCAGCCGTTTGTTGCTAGTTCCTTCAGTTTGTCATCGGTGGAGGGCTCCAGCCATTTCACCGGTCCGGCCCGGGATTGAAAGGCCAAATGATGGCTTGCATCGCCAAAATTTTCCATCACCAACCGGACCGTGGTCTGGATATGCTCAAGGTACGGATCGCCTTCATCAATAAAGGATTGCGGCAGGGAGTGCGCTGAAAACAGCAGCTGTACGGCGCTACGATCAGAAAAACCGGCTAGCCCGGCTTCTATCTTCTCTGACAGGGCCTGAAGGTAGAGTGGGTGGTCGTAAAAATGGGGAATCCGTACAACCTCAAGCTCACTGTCCAGATCAGCCAGACAGCGGGTCAGGTCGTTGAAGCTGGAACCGCTGGTGGCGCGGGAATAGTGGGGGTACAGCGACAGCGCAACCAGCTTTTTGATGCCGCTGTGTCGCAGCCTGAGCAGAGTTTCCCGGGTAAATGGATGCCAGTAGCGCATACCGACATGGCAGGGAAGCCCCAACTCTGTGGCAAGGGCATCTGCCTGGGCCTGCGTCAGCTCACGGATTGGGGATTTGCCGCCGATCTCACGGTACTTATCCGCCACCTTGGGAGCACGTCGTTTAACGATCATCCGGGCGATCAGCGGCTGCAGCCAGGCGGGACCAATCTTGATGATCTCCCGGTCGGAAAACAGATTCAGCAGGAATGGTTTAACCGCTTCCAAGGCATCCGGTCCACCCATCTGAAGCAACAGTACGGCGGTATCTGGCATGGTCTAACCTGTTCTTTCTAGCTGACTCTGACCAGCTTTTCACGCAGACCGTCAGCAACGATCTTGCCGCCATCCAAGGCGATTACCCGTTGGATAGTGGCAAGCATGATGGCGCTGTGGGTGGTCATGATCAGCAGGGTCGTATCGCCCAGAAAGCCTGGTAAACGTTCAGCAAGCTGTCGTTCGCTATCCGGGTCAAGGCCAAGGGTCGGTTCGTCAAGGAGCAGTATGCGACTGGGCTGTGCCAGGGCACGGGCTAACGCCACCTTCTGACGTTGCCCACCGGAGAGGTTGTTACCCCGCTCAGTCAGCTGCATCCCCAGAGACATCCGGCCACTTTTGAACTCATCTTCAAGTCCGCTTACCACCAATGCCTCAGCAAGCCGGTGCCGGTCCCGACATCCAGCCACGCGGAGGTTGGCCTCCAGTGTACCGCTAAATACAACCGGATCCTGTGATTTATAGGTCAGCCAGTGCATCCGGTCAATTTGAGCGCAATCCTCCAGCGCCAGGCCATCGATCAGAATCTGACCGCCGTCGGGGCGGCAAAGACCGGCAAGACAGCGCAGCAAGGTGGTTTTGCCCGCTCCGGGGCGGCCCAGCAGGGCGATCCGTTCTCCGGGAGAGGCGTTAAAGCTGACCGCATCAAGGGCAGTGGGGCGGCCTTCGTACTTTTTAGCGAGGTTGATCACACTGACCTGACCGGATATTTCAGGCTGTGGCGTACACTCTCGCTCCGGGACGGCCTCCAGGCTTTTTTCCATCCGTTCTGCAGCCCGCTGGAAATCCTGCCACTTGCCGGTTACCGCAAACAATGATGCCACCAGTCCCATGGCCCTGGCAGTCAGCAGGTTACAGGCGATCAGTTTGCCGATGGTCAGTAATCGGGCCTCAATCAGATAGACACCGGCAAGCAGTATGATCACTGTTGATAAGGTTTGCATGCTGCTGGAAAGCATGCCCAGATGGGTGTAGGAAAGACGGCGTTTGGCATCCAACTGGGCGGATTGGTCCGTCAGGTCACGCCAGTTGCGCAGGAAAAAGGTAGAGCCGGGTACAGTACGGACAATATCAAGAGATCCCAGTACTTCGCCCATAAAGGTCAGTTTACGGGTAGTTTGCTGTTCTGACTCCTTTGAAAGACGGGTTACACTGGCCTGCAGGGCAAGTCCGACACCTGTGTAGACCAGTACCAGCAGCAGGGCCACCAGCATTAATGGCCAGGCAATGATCGCGATTACCAACAGGTACAGCAGCAGAAAAGGGATGTCGGCAAGGGCAAGCAGATAGCTGGAAGAGACGAAGTCCCGTGAAAGGGTCAGGTCCCGGTAATTGGCCATAAAACGTGCAAAACCGCCACCTGGCAGCTCTACCTGGGCGATCAGCTTGTGCCAGAGATTTTCATCGCTGCGCCGGGCAAGATCAACCCCGATCCGTTCGGTAGACCAGCTACGGACAAAGCGCATCCCCACATCGGTTGCCACGTAGAGCACCATGCCGAAGGCGAGCACCCACATGGTTTCAAACAGTGCGTTATTGGCCACCTTATCGTATACCAGCATGGAAAACAGTGGTAGCAACAGCTGGCCGGCATTGATGAACATACTTGCAATCCCCACTTCCAGCCAGGCTGCGCGTAATTCGGGCCAGAGTGCGGTAAGGGATGCAAATCCTTCAAGGTTGATAGGTGTCTGAGGCAGCTGTAGCACAACGGCCTCAACGTAGGCCTCATTGTTTACATCTACCTGGCCGGGCAGAGGTAGGCCGTCCGGGCCGATTAGCTGCCAGCGCTGCTCCGTACGGTGCAGCAGAATAAAGCTGTCTTCCGATGCCTGTAACAAGGCCAGGTCGCCAGGGAGATGCAGTGCTTCATGCAGTGGACCGGCTGCATAGTGTGCAGCAAGTTTAAGGAAATTAAGGTGGCGGACCTGTTTCGGCCAGTTACCGGTTTTGGCTGTAAGGCGCTTGCAGGCCATGCCCAGCACCGTTGCAGCGGTACGGTTGGAACCGCATAAACCGTTGATAGCCTGTAACAGTTCAGTCCGGTTCAGTTGTTCTGCTGTCTGTGGAATAGCTGTAGCTGGGGTGTCGGTCATGGGACGAGGCTTTTCTTGATCGTAATGTCAGCTACTGCGTAATGGCGCCAACTGGCCATTACGCAGTAGAACGAGGTGGATGCTGATTTGTACGTGCCATTATCAGGCGGTTTGCCAATGAATCTGGGCAACCTGGGTGTTTGAAGAGTTGTAAATAGTGTAATCTGTGGTCCCGGCAGCTCCTGAACTGGCTACAGCTGTATCACCCACCAGCGTTAACCCACTCAGGTTGATCGAGTCTCCAGAGTCAGCCTTGATCCAGATTTGAGATCCGTTACCGCCATCGACAAAATTACGCACGTCAAGGCTAACAATGCTTAGGTTAGTGTTGGTACTATCCCTGATATCCAGTATTTCCATATTATTAGTTACACTGGCAAGGGTGGTAAGCGAGTAGCTGCTCCCGAGGTTAAAAAGCTTGATTGTATCGCCGCCACCATAGGCCCAACTGGTGTTGTTTTCTCCATTTACTTGAGTCGGTAGATTTCCGTTGGCTATAGTTCCTTGTGAATCAACAAGGAAAAGGTCATCACCGTCCCCGCCAAAGGCGCTATCACGGCCTGTCTGAACATCCAGAGTGTCATTGCCAGCATAGCCATATAAGGTATCACTACCCAAGCCGCCGTTTATTACGTTGTTGGCTGCATCACCGTATAGGCTGTCGTTGTAGGATGAACCAATCAGATTTTCAATGCTTGAGAGGGTATCACCGGCGGCATGACCGCCTGATGTTGCACCGCTGGTCAGGTTGACTGATACTCCGGCTGTGGAACCTTGATAGCTTGCAGTATCACTGCCGGTTCCACCATACAGGGTATCGGCGCCAGCTCCACCGAGCAGCAGGTCGTCTCCGGCACCGCCGGACAGGATGTTGTTGTTAAGGTCTCCGAACAGGCTGTCGTTAAAGGCTGATCCGGTCAGGTGTTCAAAGCCGCTGAGAGAGTCGCCAGCTGCATGGCCCCCTGTGTTTCCCGATATGGCGTTGACTGTAACTGAGACTCCTGCATCAGAGTGCTCATAACTGGCCGTGTCACTACCACTACCACCAACCATGGTGTCAGCTCCGGCACCACCTTCGATGATGTTAGCGGAGCCATCGCCGGTAATGGTGTCGGCATAGATGGAGCCGATGATGTTTTCTACGTTGCTCAGGGAGTCATTACCGGCACCACCACTGACGTTGATACCGGTATTTGCCAAGTTAACCGTGACAAAGGCGCTGGCATCTGCATAGGAAACCGTGTCGCTGCCCCCCATACCGTTAATGATGTCATTACCCAATCCGCCGATAATCAGGTTGTCAAGTGAATCTCCTGTCAGGGTGTCGTTATGAGCTGATCCTATCAGGTTTTCAATGCCGGTAAGTGTTACTGTTGCGCCGTCGGAGTTGGTACCGCTACCGTTGATGGTTATTGAAACCGCTGCTCCGGCATCGGCAAAACTGGCCGTGTCAGTACCAATGCCTCCGATCAGGGTGTCGGCGCCACCAGCTCCGGCAACCAGCAGGTCATCCCCTGCACCTCCGTTTAGAATGTTTGCGCCTGTGTTACCGGTAAGTGAATCATTGTAGGCAGACCCCAACAGGTTTTCAAAGTTGCTCAGGGTGTCGATACCGGCCCCCCCTGTGTTTTGTGCCGTACCAAGTCCGAGACTGACGGTGATACCGGCGGTTGCGTTGGCATAACTGGCGGTGTCGGTACCTGTATTGCCATTCAGGGTGTCGTCACCCAACCCACCTTCAATGATGTTGTCGCCGCTGTCGCCCACCAGGGTTTCACCGTAGGCAGAACCGATGATGTTCTCAATGCTTATGTAGGTGTCATTGTCAGTGTTGACGCCAGTAGACAGGTTTACATCGCGTCCACCGGCGGCAGTGGCATAGGATACCGTGTCAGAACCGCCACCGCCATTCAGAGTGTCGGCTCCAGCACCACCATCCAGGGTGTCGTCACCTGCGGTGCCGACGATGGTGTCGGCATAGCCGGAGCCGATAACCCGTTCAATGCTGACCAGGGTGTCACTGCCAGCTGCACCGGTAACTGTGCCGCTGGCCAGATCTATGTTGACGGCCCCGGTGGCATCGGCGTAGCTGGCAGTGTCAAACCCGCTGCCGCCATCCAGCAGGTCGTTGCCCAGGCCGCCGGTCAGGGTGTTGTCGTAATTATCTCCGTACAGTGAATCGTTAAATGACGTGCCGATAATATTTTCAATTTCAAAGAAGGTATCCCCTTCAGCATCGCCGGTCATGGAGGCGGCCCTGGAACTGTTGTTGTCAATATCTACCAGTACGCCGGTATTGGCATGGGCATAGGATACTGTGTCGTTGCCAGTGCCACCCTTCAGCACATCTGCACCCCCCAGGCCTTCAAGGGTGTCGTTTCCGGCTCCACCGATCAGGGTGTTGATGGCTGAGTTGCCGACCAGTTGGTCGTTGAAGGCAGAGCCGTACAGGCTGTTGATGTTGGTGTAGGTGTCACCGGCAGCATCTCCGCTGTTCGTAACCTGGCCGCCATTGGTGAAGGCGGTGGTGGTCAAATTTGCTGTTACACCGGTACCGTTAGCGGTGGTAATGCCGAGCGAGGCCAGATAGCTGTTACCGGCATTGGCATAACTGGCAATGGCCGATGTACCATTGCCACGAATGACGTCATTACCGACAAACCCTTCAATCATGCCCCGACCATAAAGGTTGTTATCCTGCTCATTACCGTAGACCCAATCACCATAACTGGCGGTGATGTTTTCCATGTTGACTACGGTTTTACCGGCAGCATCACCGGTCATGATAATTCCCATGGCGGCATTTTGAGTTGAAGTGAGTAGTGAAGCTGTGGTACTTGCGCCGCCCCAGTCAAGGTACCAGGTGTCAACACCACCAGCGCCGTCAATATAGTCAGCCCCGTAGATGCTTCGAATAGTGTTGTTGCTGGCATTGCCAACGATGTAGTCAGCACCGTATTGACTGCCAACAATATGCTCAATACCACTTAGGGTGTCATTACCGCTGCCGCCGGAAACAGCGCCGGTTGTAAGGTTGACATTGACTCCGGCAATGGCGTTACGATAGTCAACGTAATCGTTTAGTGTGCTGCCGCCGGTTATGACGTTGTCTTCGTTGCTGGCATAGACATAGGCGGTGTTGCTGCCCAGGGCAGTGTAGTTTTCAATACTGATCAGGGTGGCAGACCCGGTGGGAAAGCTGATGGAGCCGGAAAAGAGATTGACGGTGCTCTGGCCAGAGCCGGTGTAATTTGAAACCAGCGTGTCATTACCGCTGCCACCGTCAATAATATCAATGGTGCTGTCATAGGCGCTGAAGGTAATGGTGTCGTCACCATCTTCGCCGTACAGCCGAGCTGCCCCCACCAGATCATCATTCAGCGCATCATTGTCAGCGCCACCGTACAAGATGTCTGTGCCGGCCCCTCCGGTAACAATGTCGTTACCAGCGCCAGCGGTCAGGGTGTTGTTGTTGCTATCACCGGCCAAGGTGTCGTTGTAGGCAGAGCCGATCAGATTCTGGATGTTGATGTAGCTGTCGCCAGCGGCATCGCCGGTGTTGCCTGCCGAAGCTGCTAGTGATGCAGTAACGCCGGTTCCGGCACCCTGGTCGGCACTATGCTCGTAGCTGGCAGTGTTGCTGCCGGTACCTCCATCCAGTATGTCGGCTCCAGCCATCCCCTCAAGTATATCGTCGCCATCACCACCCGACAGTGTGTTTATTGCTGCATCGCCGATCAGGGTGTCGTTGAAGCCGGAGCCGGTCAGATACTCTATGCTGTCGTAGGTGTCACCGGCTGCATCACCTTCGTTACTGAAACCGGGTAGTCCGGTGGTAAGTGAGGCCTTGACGTAACTGGCAGCATGTACGTAGCTTGCCGTATCGGTGTCACTACCGCCGATCAGCTGATCGGCGCCTGCCATCCCTTCCAGGACATCACTACCGTTACTGCCTTCTATGCGGTTATTGCCACTGTCACCAATCAGGGTGTCGTCCTGAGTGGTGCCGATCATATTTTCAATGCCGCTGTAGGTGTCACCCAGTGCATCATTCGTCTGAGTAACGCTCGGTCCGGCAGTGAACAGGCTGGTCAGTGATGAAACAACCCCTGCGGTTGAGTTGGCATAGCTGACCGTATCAGTGCCATTACCACCGCTAAAGCTGTCACCTGCTCCCAGGCCTTCCAGCAGGTCGTTGCCGTCGCCACCGGTGAGTACGTTGGCATCGGTATTACCTATCAGGGTGTCATTATAGGCAGTGCCGGTCAGATTCTCGATATTGGTAAAGGTATCACCAGCCGCATCATTGGTCTGTGCAAGTGGTGTAAGGAGTAATGAGGGGTCAAGGGTTGCAACTACACCAGCCAATGAAGGTGCGTAGCTGACGGTATCACTACCACCGCGACCATCAAAGGCATTGGCTTGAATGCCATTGGCACCGGTGAGCGTATCATTATAACCACTGCCGGTCAGGTTTTCGATGGAGATTAGAACATCGCCGTCTGCTTCGCCCTGAGTGCCGGTATTGCTGGTTAAGCTAACGGTTACGGCACTGGTTGCGTAGGCGTAGCTGGCGGTATCGGTGCCGTCACCGCCGTTAAGGGTATCACCGTTGCCCAGCCCGATCAGTGTGTCGTCACCTGCCAGACCGCTTAATATGTTGGCTTGGGCATCACCGATCAGGGTGTCGTCATAAGAGGAGCCGGTCAGGTGTTCAATGTTGACGTAGGTGTCGCCTGCTGCCTCATTCGTGTTGGCAAGCAGCCCGGTTTGTAAGGCTGCAACAATACCCGTAGTGGCATTGATATAGGTGGCAGTATCATTACCTTGACCGCCATCAAGGGCGTCACTGCCCAGCCCGCCATCCAGAGTGTCATTGCCGGTTTGGCCGAAGAGTGTATCGTTCCCCGTCTCTCCATGCACCAGATCGTGTCCTGCTCCGGCATAGACAGTATCATTTCCATCCCCGGCAAAAAATTCATAGCCTACACCGGCTCGAGGCAATACCATCATATAACCAGAAGTGCCTGGCACGGTAAAATCACCCTCTGTGGTGGCTTCACGCCAGGTCAAGGTTATATTGTTGGTGACTTCAAAGTTAAGAGGCCCGGTTTTACCGGTAACGGTGATGTCTGCTCCAAAGTCTACTGCGTCAACAGTGCTGTCACTGACGTTATAAACAATCTGGATATCCTGGCCATAACCGAAGATGTCGGCTGATGGGGTGATGCTCCAGGTGTTGGCAGAAACCTGGCTTACGCCGGCCCCCTGAATCTTAAAATCAATGCCTAAACTCTGTAACAGGGCAAGTTTAGTTGCGCTGACCACCATTTCTATGGCGGATACCTCAGAGAAGTTGTTGAAGGTAAGGTGCAGAGTTTTTGACCACTGTGCAATTCCCGAACTAAAGGCCGCATTATGATCAATAGTATCGTTACCAGCTGTGCCATAGATCAATTCACGGGTTGATTGGCCGGCAGGGCCGGACCGTTGCTCCAGCTGAGCAGAGGTGAGATTGGCGTCATACGCACCTAAAGGGATGTCTGTACGACCCGATGGCGTGACCTTGAATTCTCTTGAAGTATACATGGTTTGAGTAAAGTTTGGCTGTTCACCCAACCCCAGGCCGTTCAAAAGATCCTGGACACTTACTTCTGTTTTTTTACCCACACGATATACCGGAGGTTGTGGAGTTGTTGTCGGCGTAACCGTTGCAGCAACTTCGCCTTCGCCCTCACCGCTGCCACCCATGCCAGGGCCTTTCCCCGGTCCTTTGCCCAATGATGCTCCGGCACTTACCTTGGCTATGGGGGCTGGTGGCGCAGGTAGTTCTGGTTCGTCCTGATTTTGTCTGCCGGCATCTTCATCAATCAGTCGTGCAGCATCGACATGTTCGGTAACTACTCGCAGGCTACCGGCTTTTGCCGGATTACTCTGCCCTGTCAGTTTAAAAAGATGGTCAAGGGTGTCTTTGGACGTTTTGAAGACAACCGTGTGGGGGGTGTTACTTGCAGCATCAAGTGCCCCGTTGGAGATGATGACATAGGAACCATCGGTAAAGCCGAGTACCAGATCAATGTCAGCTATATCAACAGATTGAAGCTGTTCCTCTAATCGTGGAACAATAATGGTGCCATCTGTCTCGACCCGTGCCTGTTCAACCCGGCCTTCGGCAATTGCTTTAAGAAGCTGTTTATTGTCTTCTGTTTTGGTCTCGTTAGCCATGTGTGTATCTCCTGATGGGTCCCTCATGGTGACGAACTAACATAGCGAATACGCAACATTTGTTAGTATATCAGGTTTGTCAGTTGTTTTACCAGCGTAGAACTGCTGGTTATTCCTTGCCTGTAAGGTGCTGCAATTTCTCGTTGAGCCTGCGCTGTTCTTCCACCTGAATGGTCATCAAACGGTGTGACTCCGTGAAGTCACCGGCCATACGTACCATCATTTCTGATAACTGCGTGGATGTGTCAGCATTCCCTTTTTCCATAATGCCAAGAATGGTGCCGAGCTGCCGTCCAACACGCTGCAGCTCACCTCTGAAGTTGTTGCTGGCCTCGGTATGCTCGGTAAGGGTACGCAGCATGTCTGCCCGTTGTTTCTGGAAGTCCTCAACTTCTGAGTTAAGTGTACGGAGCTGCAGCTTGGCGTTTTCTGCCAGCCTTTCCTCAATACGTAGCAGTATGCGGGTTTCATCTCCTGATGATAAGGATGAGCCTGATGCAGAGATGGTAAGTTCCTGGGCATCACGCAGCCTGCCGCTGTCAGTACTTTCTGCGCTTTCTACAGTGTCTCTTGGTGCAATATTTTGAGTGGTTTCAGCTGTTGTCTGTACCGTAATATCACCAATATTTACCGGTTGCGTTGCTCCGGCAGGCATGGTGATTTTCAGATCAAGTGGCTTGGTGGGGCGTGCTAACACTTTGCTTGCAGTGATGGCTTCACCGCCCAGTTGATCAAGGCCAAGTTTGAGTGCCCCTTTGCTGTAGGTAAATCCTTCATGTGCCAGGGCAAACTCAATATGCTGTGCAACCTCAGAGCCAAGCAGAGAAAGGATGTCTCCCTGAAAACGACGGATCGCCACCATCATTAATCCAAGAATGATGGAGCCCAGCAGACCGAAAAGAGAGGCGGAGAATGCGATGCCCATTGATTGCATCGGCGCCTTCATCCGTTCAATCATCGCACGAAATACCACAATCGGGTTGGCGGTAGACATGTCAAGATCAGCAAAGCTGCTGATCAGGGCGGAGATGTCATTCAGGGTGGATAACAGTCCGATGAAGGTACCCAATAGACCCATGCCGACCAGCAGACCGGTCAGATACTGGGGCAAGGCATTGCGACGTGTCAGGCGGCTGCCGGCCTTGGCCAGCTCATGTTCAATGGCAGTCTGTTCCTGTTGGGAAATAGGGCGTCCACCAGATGCTGCGATCATCCTGAGTACATACGAGATGTCACCATCGTAGGCGATGGCCATATCCTGCAGCGTGGCAAGGTCAGTGTCGTTCCTGATTGCCGCTGAAAAATCAGTCAGTGTGCGCGCTTCACGCATAAGCTGAATTGCACAGCGTATGATTAGTGTGCCGCCGATAAAAATAATGATAAAGATCGTGTAGTTGATCTGAGGATGCGGGTTGCGGACAATGGTGGATCTGATGGCATCAAAGTAGGAGACCGCGCCTACCAGAAGTAGCGCAAACGGCAGGATGACATACAGGTAATACATGCGTAGTTGTTTAAACATAATCAGCACTCTCGTTGGGTAGCGTTGAAGGTAGTAATGCCAGATCAGGAATGGTCGTCAGTATAGATGCCCGAAAAGCTCCATCACGAAATTTGAGCAGCGGTGAGAGGAGATACGAAAGAATAGTGCGCTTGCCGACAACAATATCGGCGCTGGCCGCCATACCGGGTATCAGGGCACCGGGGTGGCGGACCCGTGAGGCCATGGTTGAGGTATTGATCTCTACATTGACACGGTAGAAACGGGTGCCGCGTTCATCAGTGATCGTATCTGCACTGACCTCGGTTACCTGTCCATCAAGGGTGCCAAAGGTTGCGTAGTCGTAGGCCCCGATCCGGACGCGTGCATGCAGACCTCTGCGGAGGTTGGCACGATCATTGGGGTTGGCGCGTGTCTCAATCACAATCCTCTGGTCACTGGGGGTTATCTCAAGCAGTACCTCACTGGGGCGGACAACGCCTCCAATGGTGGCAACGTTCAGTTTGTTGATAAAGCCGGAAACAGGGGCACGGACAACACCGCGGTCAACGCGGTCAACATTGGTGCCGATTTCATGGCTCGCCTTTGCCAGCTCTTCCCGAACCTGGGTCAGGGCTGATGATGCCTCAGCTCTGAAGCGGGCTATGGCTTCACTTACCCGTGATTCTGCCTCTGATTGGGCTGCACGAAGGCGGGGGTTGGCGGTTGTGGCCTCAGCAATTTGTGAGTTCAGGCGCTGTATGCGGGCCTGAATTTCCAGCACTTCCATTTCTGATGCCGCATTGTTCTTTCTCAGTCCCTCAATCACATGGAGCTGTTTGGTTAGAACATCCAGTTCACCCTGCAGATTACGTCGTTTCGAGGCGATTTCAGTCAGCTCGCTTCCTTTTTGAGAACTTTGGGCCCGCAATACCCGGATTTCTTCAGCCAGCTGAGAACGGCGGGCCTGCCAGGCACTTGTCTCGACTTTTATAACAGTCGGGTCGTTTAGATCTGCTGGAAAGCTGATACTGCCTTGCCCGCTAAGCTCTGCAAGCAGACGTGCCTCACGACCGCGTAGTGCTGAAAGCTTGGACTGTTCCTGTCCCAGATTTGAACGGGCCTGAATGTCTGAGAGTTCCATCAGGGGCTGACCGGAGGTGACGACCTGCCCTTCCTGAACAAGAATTTTTCTGACTATGCCACCTTCGAGGTGTTGAACTATCTGTGATTTGCCAGCAGGAACAATGCGTCCTTCGGTTCTTACAATCACATCAACTCTGGTGAGTGCAGCCCAGAGCATCAGGCAGACACTGCTTGCAAGAACAATAAGCACAAACAGTTGCTGCGGAGATCGCTCTGAAAGAAACAGGTGTGTATGTTTTCGTATGCTATGAATTTTTTCTGTCATTCTGGCGTTGATATCCGAACAAGGGAGGCATTTGCGCTGGCTTTGCCTTCACGTACCGCCAGCTCTATCCGGTCTTTGGGCATTTTCATTTCAAGCAGCAGGTTGCGCACCGCCATGGCCCGGTAAAATCCCATCCGCTTGGCCTCTGAAAAGCCTTTTGGCACGTCAACCTGCAAGCGGGCTTTACCCCGTGTAACAATAGGCTTAAGCGCTTCACGTAACTGACTTAGTTCTGTAGGTGTCAGAGTAACCGCTTCATCGGTAAAACGAACCACCAGTTCTGATTCAGAACTGAAAGTTGTATCCAGCCCCTTGGCCGGTTTGGGAAAGGCAGACGTGGCTGGAATAACCTTGCCACTTTGGGCTGTTTTTACCTGTTGCACCCGCAGTTCATGCTGAAGTGCGGCGATCTGTTTTTTTAGTTCATCAACATTGGGTTCAGGTTCTGTTTTCTGGTTGTTTTGAACATCCGGTTTTGTTGTTGTCACCGGTGCCTTACCGGCGCCGCCGAGACTGGCACGACCGAGTTCAAGGGCAAACATGAAGACTGCCACCGTCATGATCGTCAGCAGAAATAACAGGTTCAGTACGAGATTGGTGACGGCATCAACGTAGCCGGGCCAAAAGGTATCAGAACCGTCACTATGATCCATGTCAGTTTGCATAGGGGGAGCCTGCCTTCAGTTTCATTTTTGTGTGCTGCCGTTACTGGTATCCACCGGTGCTGTTGATTCTGAAGCCGGGGAGGATACGGTGTGCGTTACAGCGGGTTGAGGCGTTACGGTTGCGCCTGTTTCTTCAGAGGGGATGCCTTTTACCAGACGCACCACCTGGGCAACGGTGTTCATCTCAAGGATGTGCAGGTTTACCAGGCGCACCCGCACCTGGTAATGGCGGTCATACACATCCAGAAGATCCAGTAACGACTGGTTACCTGAAAGCATCCGTTTTGACATGGCCTCAGCAGCTGTGGATATAGACTTTAGCTCGCTATAGCCCGAACTGATCCGCTCGCGGGTGGTTGCGAGGGTGGCATAGCTGGCTGACAGGCCTTGCACGATCCTGCGGCGTTGATCATCAAGGCGATACTTTAATTCGGTGTAACGGGCTGAACGCTCGTTGTGATAGCGGTAGTCGCCACCGCCGCTGAACAGGTTCCAGTTCAGTACAAACATTACCCGTTGATCACGCTGGCCGGTGTTGCTGCGGTCACCACCGGCATGGAGAGAATAGTTGTCCGTATATTCAAGGTCAAAGCGGGGCAGAAACCGGCTTTTCGCCGTCGTTTTGTCGATCCTGGCAGCCTGCATTTCAGCGGTTAGTGAGGTTATTTCAGGGTTGTTGACCATGGCCAGGGTTACCGCTTTGTCGAGGCTTTCCGGTATTTTGCTGGCGCCAACATCGCCTGCTTCAGGCAGGCGAACCATGCGCGGCACCACGTTGGTCAGGCGGACAAATTCAATCCCGGCAGCAGCATGGGCAGACTCAAATTCAAGTCGTGATGACATGGCTGCCTGGCTGCGTGCCCGCACTCTTGCCATATCAGAGACACTGGCCGCTCCAGCCTTTGTACGCTTTTCAATATAGGTCTGCAGTTCCAGCAGTTGTGCTTCAAAGTCGCGGGTTAAGTCTGCCTGAAGACGGCTTGAAACCAGGCTTAGATAAGAGTTTGTTGTCGCCAGATAGGCGTCAGCATCTGTAGCACGCTGTCCTTCGGTTTTGGCATTTTCCACAATCCTTCTGCGCCGCCAATCATAATAGGAGGGCAGGTCAAAAAGTGGCTGGCGAACCGTAAATGCCACATCCTTCCGGTTGTGTGTTTCAGATGAAATCGGTTTACCATCGGAGCCGAGGGCAACAGATGGGGTGGATGTCTCACTTCCGGTACTGGCGCGTACTGAGACAGATGGTAACATGAGGGCAAGCGCCTGACCGGTTTGAGCCTTGGCCTGCTCGGATCGGGCACCTGCAGCCAGGGTTTCACGACTGAAGCTGCGGCCGGCTCTAACCGATTCTGAAAGATTGGTTTCGCTGATTGTGCCAGCAGGTTCGTTTGCCAGCAGCGGGTTGCTTGTCAGCAGCTTGACGAATTCTCCACCGGTGTCAACTGCAACCGGTATTTCAAATTTGCCAACCAGTCCCACCAGGCTGTGCTCTTCAGGCACGATAAATTTGGTTTGGCCGACTGTAAGGGGCGGTTCGGGAAGGTTCTGCTGTTCAGCAACAAGAGCTGTTTGCGGCGGTTGCACGATAGTCGGCGTAGCAGGACTGCCGCTGTTGTTTGTTGTCAGTGTGGTATGGCCATGTTGTTGTGATGGGGGGATGATTGAATTTAATGCTTCCAGTGCTGCCGTTGCCGCTTTTGCCGCTGCTGTTGCCGCATTTGCCGCTGCTGTTGCTGCATCGGCTGCGGCAGCTGCCGCAGCTGCCGCATTGGACAAGACGCCAGATGGTTTTGAAGGAGGAGGCGCTGCTTTTGATTTTGACAGGTTTTCAGCGCCAGCACTACTGGATGCCAACGTTAGCTGCCATGCAATCAGTAGAGTGCAACAAGTAGTCAGCTTAAGTCTATAAATCACTCGTAGTTCCCCGTGCCTGATGCAGCCTGTTCACCGTTTTGCAGTAACTGACGTGACAGATATGGCTGATGGCAAGATTTGATATTGATTTAAATCGATTCTATCCGATCTCTTATGTCACATTAAGAGCCTGAATTCAATTGTTAACTGCTGGTCTTTAAACCATGTTTTCTGGTTTTTGTGGTGAAGATGAAGGTTAAAACAAAACGGACAGAGATTGCTCTCTGTCCGTTTTGTTTTCCATCGTCTTGGTAGGGGTTGGCTTAGTAATCCATGCCGCCCATACCACCCATGCCGCCCATACCGCCGGGCATAGCAGGCATACCGGCATCCTTCTTGGGCTTCTCGGCGATCATGCACTCGGTGGTCAGCATCAGGCCAGCCACGGAAGAGGCGTTCTGCAGTGCGCAGCGGGATACCTTGGTCGGGTCGATGATGCCGGCTTCCAGCATATCAACGTAGGTGTCGTCGGCAGCGTTGTAGCCGAAGGCGTCCTTGCCGTTCTTGACCTTGTCAACCACGATGGAGGCGTCGATACCGGCGTTGTCGGCGATCTGACGGATCGGGGCTTCCAGGGAGCTCTTGATGATGGTCACGCCGAACTGCTGCTCAGCAGGCAGTACCACGCTATTCAGGGCGTTCAGGGCGCGGATGTAGGCAACGCCGCCGCCAGGGACGATGCCCTCGTCAACCGCAGCACGGGTTGCATGCAGGGCGTCTTCAACACGAGCCTTCTTCTCTTTCATTTCAGTTTCAGTGGCTGCACCAACCTTGATCACGGCAACGCCGCCAACCAGCTTGGCCAGACGCTCTTGCAGCTTCTCGCGGTCATAGTCAGAAGAGGTGTCTTCGATCTGGGCACGGATCTGCTTGACGCGACCCTGAATATCAGCCTCGGAACCGTCGCCATCGATGATGGTGGTGTTGTCCTTGTCCACCACGATCCGCTTGGCACGGCCCAGCATATCCATGGTAGCATTTTCCAGCTTGAAGCCCATGTCTTCAGAGATAACGGTACCGCCGGTCAGTACGGCGATATCTTCCAGCATCGCCTTGCGACGGTCACCAAAGCCTGGAGCTTTTACGGCACAGACGTTCAGCACGCCACGCAGTTTGTTAACCACCAGGGTTGCCAGTGCTTCACCTTCGATATCTTCAGCAATGATCATCAGCGGACGACCGGACTTGGCGGTCTGCTCCAGTACCGGCAGCATGTCCTTCATGTTGGAGATCTTCTTGTCGTAGATCAGGATGGTAGCGTTCTCAAGGGTTGCTTCCATACGCTCTGGATCAGACACGAAGTAAGGGGAGAGGTAGCCGCGGTCAAACTGCATCCCTTCCACGGTCTCAAGGCTGGTTTCCATCGCCTTGGCTTCCTCAACGGTGATAACGCCTTCCTTGCCTACTTTTTCCATTGCCTCGGCAATGATGTCGCCGATGGTCTTGTCGTTGTTGGCGGAGATGGTACCAACCTGAGCGATCTCTTTGTGATCCTTGATCGGCTTGGAGATCTTCTGCAGCTCAGCCACGATGGCCTCAACAGCCTTGTCGATGCCGCGCTTGATTTCCATCGGGTTGTGACCGGCAGCAACCAGTTTGGAGCCCTGCTTGTAGATGGCCTGGGCCAATACGGTGGCAGTGGTGGTACCGTCACCGGCAACGTCAGAGGTCTTGGAGGCAACTTCTTTAACCAGCTGTGCGCCCATGTTTTCGAACTTGTTTTCCAGTTCAACTTCTTTTGCAACGGAAACGCCGTCCTTGGTGATCAACGGGGAACCGAAGGACTTCTCGATGATAACGTTACGGCCTTTGGGGCCCAGGGTTACTTTTACAGCGTCAGCCAGTGCGTTAACACCACGCAGGATGGCGTTACGGCCTTCCTCATTGAAACGGATCTCTTTTGCAGACATGTAC
>Ga0209016_1001698_pt1 | contig 16816 bp, 12 predicted proteins | sample EPASupsiteSAE305_FD_187265 | JGI IMG/M metagenome (GOLD analysis project Ga0209016, IMG submission 187265) | Bioremediated contaminated groundwater microbial communities from EPA Superfund site, New Mexico - SAE3-05 (SPAdes) (version 2) | ecosystem: Environmental > Aquatic > Deep subsurface >...
TATGAAAAATTCTTAGGACAGTTTAAAGAGCATGTAGAGGAAAGCCGAGAAGTGGATAATGAAGAATACGAAATATTCTATGCTTATGGGCCTTTATCTGATTCCTATTGGACATCTAAGCCAAGAGTCCTCGTCTGTAATCTAGAAGCATATGACGAAAGAGAAGGTGATAATGAAGGCAGGGTAGCTGTAGATATAAAATTATATAAAGAGTGGATGAGAGCGAGAACAGGTAAAAATACTGCACGGTTTATTGCAGGATTAATAGCTAACATAAATAAAGAAACGACCTGTGAGTCAATACGTGACTCCAATTTAAATGATCAAAAATTACTTGGCTACATGAGTAATGTTGCTTACATAAATTTTAGATTATCATCCGGAAAAGGATCAAAAGCCGATTATCGTGCTATCTGGGATTATGTTAACAATTATGGGGATTATTACATCGATCAAATTAAAAAACTCTCCCCAGATATAATCATAATTGGAGGGAAGGTTGGATGCGAAATTTATAACTCTTTATATAAAACAAAATTAAATTTCAACTCAACATTATTATTAAATAGTCAGGTAATATGTTCAATCCGACACCCTTCAAGAATTAATTATAAAGAATACGACCAAAGAATAATTGAGATAGAAAATTGCTATCAAGATCTTAATAAAGTTTCCGTTTCTACTGATAGGTCCAAATCTCGTTAAGGATTCTTTATAAACTATCAAGATATAATTTCTGAGTACGGAAATTTATATAAAACCCTTGAACTAGATGTGGTAAAGCATTTTCCAAGAGCACTAAAAAATAACCTATTCATTCAACACCGCTTCCTGCAAAGGCATCGAATTTGATGCCTATATAAATGAGTCTGCCTCGAAAAGTTGTATCTACTATTTGAATTCAGCCTGCAATAAAAAAGCGGTTGACATAAATTGACAAAATACTTTAATACTTTCGCGGAGCATTTAAAAATTGATTGTTTATCGTAAAAAATTGCTGAAAGTATCTAAATGTTATAACTTTATAGTGCTAATTATTCATTAATATAAATTTGTCCAAGCTTTTTCTTATAAAAATTAATAATTTATACGCATCCCTCCTTCTATTACTTAGAAAAACATGATATTTGCACATAATCACAGAATATGAATAGTATAAATGATATATTAACCTGGAAACAAAATTTTGGTCTTTTGCCAATTCAATTAATTCCAACGCAAGCATATGATAATAGTTTCATTATGCATAATGGAGGACATGGCGATTTTTGCTTAGAAACTATCGCTGATGATATCAGCCCCGAGATTTATAATGCACTTTCTTGGTCAAGCAACACAAAAAATTTTGTTGTTTTAGATAGCGATATTGTTAAAATTTATAATTGGAAAAAGAATAAAACAGAATCTATACCAAAAAATAAAGTAGAAGATAACTTTGAAACATTTTACAAATACCTGGTTTCCAACAATTATAAAACAGATAATGATTTAATACCATTTGTAATTGATATCTTTAAACAATTTAGAAATTTCACCCACGAAAAAAATGATGCGACTGAAGCGCTAAACCTTTTATTTTTACTTTTGGCCGGAATTGAGGAGGACCTAAATAATTTTGATTTTAAGAAATGGGGACTATCAAATATCGATATCCCTCAAAATTTTGAATATTACCTCGATAGATTAAAAAAAGGTTCTTTAAATATTACTCCTAAATTAGATTTGATTATTAGGCATTCAGCGGGTGCACTATTTCAAGAAGCACAAAAAGAGGTCATTACTTTTGATCAACAAATTGACTTGTGGGGGACATATTCAAATAAAATTAAAATTCAAAAAAGTTTTTATTCAAGTATCCATTATACACCGTCATATCTAGCAAGAGCAATCGTAGAAAATGCTTTACGGCAAATAGACAATTTCAAATCAACAATTAAAATATTTGACCCAGCTTGCGGATCTTCAGAATTTTTAATCGAAACATTAAAGCAACTACATGAAAATAAGTATCTTGGTACGGTTCAAATTATTGGATGGGATTCGTCTGAAACAGCCATTAACACGTCAAAATTCTTATTAACATATGAGAAGAGGACAATTTGGAAAGAAAGATTAGTGTTTGATTTAAAGCATGTAGGAGATTCATTAACTGAAGAATGGATGAATGATTATGATTTAATATTAATGAATCCACCCTTTGTCTCATGGGAACAATTGGGAAAGAACTCAAGAGAAGCGGTTAAGAGTGTTATAAATTCAAATATTACAGGAAAACCAAATCAAGCAAGTGCTTTTTTATATAAAGCTGTTTTGTCATTAAACACGAAAGGGGTTATTGGTTGTGTTGTTCCATCGTCTCTATTTTTATTTGATGCATACCAAAAGCTAAGACAAGAATTAAATGAATTTTTAAACATTGATTTAATTGGAAAACTAGGGAACTTTATATTTGAAGATGCTTTTGCAGACGTTAGTTTTATAATTGGTCATAAACCAAAGAATAAAAGTATTCCATATGTATTGTGGGCTAAAAATGAAAAAGGAGTTGCCCAAGATGCTCTGAGAGATTTAAGAAAAATGCATTATTCTCAAAGCTACAAAGTTGTTGAAAAAGAGTTTAGTATATATCAACCAACACGTTTTCCTATCACAAAAGAAAACTGGAAGCCGATTTCATTTTTTGAAAATGAACTATTTAAATCAATTGAAAGATTTGTAATTGAAAACAAACTAGTTAAAATTCAAAATGTTTTTAACGTTAAGCAAGGAATAAGAACAGGAAATAATGCTGCATTTAAAATATCGTCTAATGAATTTAGTAAGTTAAGTTCAGGTGAGGAGAAATATTTTAGACCAGTTATTGACAACGAATCTATTATAAAAGGATTAATTAATAAAACCAGTTATGTCTGGTACCCTTATGATGAAACTGGCTTAATCATTAAAACCGAAGAAGAACTTATTGCGAAAGTTCCTGTTTTTTATGAAACTACTTTGAAAAAATACAAATCCGAATTATGTAATCGGGCCCGAAAAGATTTGTCTAATTGGTGGCAATTAAGTGAACATAGAGCATGGCTAAGGAAACAAGAGCCAAGATTATACTCAACAGAATTTGGAAAATCTGACTCTTTTGCTTTTGATAGTTCAGGCGAATTTGCTGTTGAAAGAGGAAATGCGTGGGTTCCCAAGAAAGAATTTAAAAATAATGACCCATTCTATTTCTATTTAGCTTTATTTTCAAGCCCTTTTTTTGATAATTTATTATCAATTTATTCTAGGCAGCTAGCTGGTGGCAATTGGTATGATTTAGGTAAAAAATTTACACAGAACATCCCAATACCAGATGTGCATTCAATAGAGGTTATTAATTCTCCAGCATATTTCCAATTAATTGAATTAGGTAAAGATCTATCCAAAGGTGATTTCCATTTAAAAGCAATTATTGATGATATTTTGTTTAAATATTTTTATCCTCAAAGTCAAGATTACTAATATGTTAAATACAAATGATATTATTACTGAAATTTGCAAGGCTAGTAAGAACTATTTTCCTGAGTCTAGTTTTTACATGGCGAAAGAAAATTTTTTTAAATACTACTCCTCCGGTAATAATACGACAAAAGCTGTAAATCACTATAAAAATTCTAACGAGGAGATAAATGTTGTTAAATGGTTTGATGACTTTTGGGTATACCTAGAATTAAACGTTAAGCCAATTAATCGAACGAACATTAATACATCTATCACATTATCTGTATTTCAAGGCGACTCACAGGATAATATAAAATATCAATTATTTAGAGCTGAATGGGACACTTATAATGATAATAAGATACATCCTCAACCACATTGGCATTTCTATTCAAACAGTGTGGTCGACAATATTGCATTACAATTTGTAGATATAGTTGACAAAGAGAAGTCTGATTTTCTTAGCATGTTGAGTTCGGAAAAACCTAAGTGTATCGAAATTAATAAAATGCACTTTGCAATGAGAGCTTTGTGGGATATTAATCCTGAGAGTGGGCATATCCATAAAATAACTCAAGAAACCGATTTTATTAACTGGTATAAAGGTTTATTAAGCCATATTAAAACACAATTAGAATTCGCTAAATAATGAAGTTATCATTTTTTAATAACCAATTAGTTTCATTTACATTGATTGCTGATTATTCATTGACTTTCTTTGATGATAATACTCAACAATTATAATCTATCCCTTATATTAATCTGGCTTTAAAATTATCATTTTGTTATATCTTAACATCTTATTATATGAAACTCTTCGCAAACAATAAGACCTACTCCGAATTTCAATTTGAAATAGAAGCGGATTTCGAGAAGGAAATAGTTTTTAATTCAAAATTATTCTTCGGGCCTAATTCAATTTACATAGATGCCAAAAAGAAAATTGAAGCAAAGAGTTTAGGAAACTCTATTCCAGATGGTTTTCTGTTTGACTTGTCAGATATCGAAAATCCTGAGTTTTACATTGTTGAGGCCGAATTGGCCAAACATGATTTTTATGGTCACATCTTCCCACAACTAACAAAATTTTTTGGTTTTTATAAAAATCAAAAAGGCCGAACAGATCTAGTTGAAAAAATATTCTATCATATAACAAACGAATCTTCTTTAAAAACCCAATTCAGAAAATACTTGGGAGAAAAGGAAATTTATAAATTTCTTAAAGACACAGTAGAAAATAGCCAAAAAATTTTACTCATAATTGACGGGGAAAAGAAAGAACTGCCGGAAATAATGGAAACATATTCTGACACTTGGGGAAAAATGGTAAAGCTAATTTTTCTAAAGAAGTTTTCTCACGAGGAAGAAAATATTTACACAATGCACCCTGAGTTTGAAAACATAGAATTTGTAGATATAGATAATGAATTAGTCTCTGATAAAGAGAGCGTTGAATACGATGAATCATACCATTTAGGTGGCACTTCTAATACCGTCAAGGATATTTATTTTGACATTAAAAAGAATCTCCTAAGCACTTGTCCAAACATAGCTTTCAATTCACTAAAATCCTATATTTCAATTAGGGCAACTAGAAATGTCGCCTACTTCCTTTTTAGCAAGAAAAAAATCAGATTAATCGTGATGAACTCGGAAGATGATACAAAAAAGGCAATCCTCCGTCATTCAGTTAAACCATTGTCTCCAAGTGTTCAAAAATTTTGGAATGGACCAAGTTGCGCACTAATAATAGATTCAGAAGAAAATCTTGATGATATAACAGCTTTTTTGAAACAGCTCATATCTAAAACATAAAGCTGATACCGATGACCGAGAATAATAAAATAATAAAGCAACAAGTAAAATCCAAAAAGCGGGTTACAGACCACGGAGAAGTATTTACCGCCGAAAGAGAGGTAAATGATATGCTTGACTTAGTAAGACAAGAAACAGAACGGATAGAGTCTCGTTTCTTAGAACCAGCCTGTGGGAATGGTAACTTTTTAGCAGAAGTACTAAAAAGAAAATTAGCCATAGTAGAGAACCGTTATTCTAGAAGCCAGATTGAATTTGAACGCTACTCAATAATAGCTATTTCCAGTATATATGGAGTGGATATCTTAGAGGACAATGCCAATGAATGCCGCGAAAGGCTTTTTAAAATTTTTGATGATAAATACCACTTCCTCTACAAAGGAAACAGCAAAGAAGAGTGTCTTAGAAGTGCTAAATTCCTTTTGAAAAGAAATATATTATGGGGTGATGCGCTGGATTTCACTAATCCAAAGACAAAACAACCGATTGTATTCTCTGAATGGAGTGCAGTAAACGGAAGTTTGCTTAAACGAAGAGATTACATATTTAAATTTTTGGTGGAAAAATCACATCAATTTTCACTATTTAATGATGAAGGAAATGCGGCTGCAATTGACGAACCTGTAAAGGATTTTCCGCTTATTGATTTCTTAAAACTTGGCGATGATGATTCAAACGAGCTATAACCCTGATGTACTTTCTTGTCTTGCCAACCTGAGCAATGACGAAGTGTTCACACCCCCCAGTTTAGTAAATGATATATTGGATTTGCTCCCAGCTAGACTTTGGGTCGACCCTGATTCTAAATTTTTGGATCCTGTTTCTAAAAGCGGTGTCTTTCTCAGAGAAATAGCAAAAAGATTAATGAAGGGCTTGGAAACGAAGATTCCTAATAAACAAGAGCGCATAAATCATATTCTTACCCATCAGCTCTATGGAATTGCAATAACTGAATTGACATCATTACTCTCTCGCAGAAGTCTATATTGTTCCAAAACAGCCAATGGCAAATACTCTGTTTGTGAAATCTTTGATAATGAACAAGGCAATATCCGCTTTGAGAAAATGAGACATACCTGGAAAGAGGGGAAATGCACTTTTTGTGGCGCCAGTCAGGATGTATATGAACGAGAAGATGCTTTGGAGACCTTCGCTTATAATTTTATTCATACAGATAAACCTAACAACATTTTCAATATGAAATTTGACGTTATCGTTGGCAACCCGCCGTATCAATTAAGTGATGCAGGACACGGAAGGAGTGCAAGTCCTATCTATCATAAATTTATTGAACAAGCAAAAAAATTAAATCCAAGATACTTGACGATGATTATTCCTGCACGTTGGTATGCAGGTGGTAAAGGGCTAGATGATTTTAGAGCTGAGATGTTAGCAGACAAAAAAATTAGAAAACTCATTGATTTTGAAAATTCAAATGATGTTTTCCCAGGTGTTGATGTTGCAGGTGGTATTTGCTATTTCTTATGGAATCGAGATAATCCGGGACTTTGCGAAGTTGAGAATTTGGTGGATGGCAAGAGAGTAAAATCTGAACGAGCTTTGAACGAATTTCAAATTTTGATTCGTCATTGTCAAGCTATACCAATAATTCGTAAGGTATTAGAAAAAAAAGAAAATGGTGGGAAGAGATTAAGTGATGTTGTCTCTTCAAGAAAGCCATTTGGACTACCAACAAACTATATCCCTAAAAATAGCGGTATACCTTGTTGGTTCATTCAGAGAATTGGTTTAAAATATGCAAGCAAAAATGATATTTCTGATGACAACAAACTTTTAGATAAATGGAAATTGTTAGTTCCGCCTGCACCAATTGCTGGGCAAACAGATTTTTCTAAACCGGTTGGTTTTTATTATGATGGAAACACCCGAATTGGAAAGCCGGGTGAGTGTTGTACCGAGTCGTTTATTGTTGCTGGAGCATTCTCAACACAGGAAGAAGTTCTTTCTTTCAAGTCGTATCTTTTTACAAAAACTGTAAGATTTCTTCTTCTTCAAACTGTTGTTTCACAACACGTAACAAAAGATAAGTTTATTTTTATACCTGACCTTGGGATATATGAAGGTGAGTATACGGATAAGAAACTAATTGAAAGATGGGGAATCACAAATGATGAGTGGAATTTCATTGATTCAAAAATTAAGAATATTGGTCCAAACGAAAATGATGGATAAAATGACGCTTAAATTTAATTTGCTCAAGAAGGATATAAAACATGTGGTGCATTAGTCGGTTTAAGAATGACAACAACAAAATTGTAGAAGAAATGCAATTTCAATTTTACAGTTATTGTAATTCTACAATCTTTGATTTGATAAAGATATCTGTTTTATTTAAGGAATATAGTAAGCTATATTTCGATGATATCAAAAGAGATAATATGCGTGGCATTGATTCGTATGATCATCGTCTTATACAAACTTGCCACGATAGTTTAGCTGCTGTTTTTAGATATTATGTCTCAATAGGTAAATACGAAAATTTAATTTTTGAAATTTCTAATCAGGAAATTCGAAGTTTCTTTGATTCCACATATGTTGACACAAAATTCCTTGATGTCTTAGACGAAAAATATTGGTTTCTAAATAAATGTTGGTATGACTTTATAATTGAAGAGATAAATAGCAACTATGATATGGTTCGAGAGTTAGCAAAAGCAACTTTAATTTACTCACAGGGAGATGCTAATAGAGAATTAAGATGGGAATCATCCAATAATGCAGCAAATTTTGTTAAAAATAAATATATTAATGTCCCTTGGTTATTATAACTAATTAATGAACAACAAAGAATTCTTTCCCCCGCGACCATCTGCCAATCCCACTATTTATGCTTATGAATTGATTGGGGTTGCCACGCATTCGGGTTTACTCAAAATTGGCTTTACCGACCGTGATGCCAAAAGACGCATTAAAGAACAATTGGGTACGGCTGCCATTCAACATAAAATAGTGTTTGAAGAATCGGCAATGAAACGAGATGGTAGCTCCTTTACTGACCACGATATACACCGCCACTTGCGCAAAAAAGGTTTTGCCAATCCGGAAGGTGAATGGTTTAAATGCAACATCAATGATTTACGCAGAGCCATTCATGAAATCAAGACAGGTGAACGTACTGAAGAAAACCGAGTGCTTACATTTGGTATGAGACCTGAACAGGAAGAAGCCGTTAATAAATCAATAGCTTATTTCAAAAGCTTCAGAAAAGAGAATAACGATAAAACCCCGCACTTTTTGTGGAATGCTAAAATGCGTTTTGGTAAAACTTTTGCCAGTTATCAATTGGCAAAGAAAATGGGTTGGACAAAAATACTGGTACTCACATTCAAACCAGCCGTTCAATGTGCCTGGGAAGAAGATTTGTTGTCCCATGTAGATTTTGAAGGTTGGCAATTTATTTCTCGCAACGGTCTTTCGTTTGAAGATGCAAACACTAAAAAGCCTATTGTTTGTTTTGGCTCGTTTCAGGACTATTTGGGCAAAAACGATGCAGGAGGAATAAAGGCGAGAAATGAGTGGGTTCATGCCACCAATTGGGATTGCGTGATTTTTGATGAATACCACTACGGAGCCTGGCGGGAAAATGCTAAAGAACTTTTTGAGGCAGAAAGTAAAAAGGAAATTGAATTTGGAGAAGGCGTGGGTATTGAGTATTTCGATGAAGAAGCAATGCCCATCACAACCAATCACTATTTGTATTTATCGGGAACGCCTTTCCGCGCTATCGCTTCCGGAGAGTTCATAGAAGAACAGATTTTCAACTGGACCTACTCAGACGAGCAAAAAGCAAAAGAGAATTGGACTGGTGCAAACAATCCTTATACTGCCTTGCCAAGAATGGTTATGCTCACTTATCAATTGCCCGATTCCATCCGGCAAATTGCGATGCAAGGTGAGTTCGATGGGTTTGATTTGAATATTTTCTTTTCTGCCGAAGGCGAAGGACGTACAGCCCGTTTCAAATACGAAGACGAAGTGCAAAAATGGCTTGACCTGATACGGGGTTCATTCAGCGAAACTACCATTGACAATTTGAAAATGGGAGCAAAAAAGCCACCGTTACCGTTTTCACACGCTCCGTTATTGAAAGTTTTGAACCATACATTTTGGTTTCTGCCAACAGTTGCGGCTTGTAATGCGATGGCTATTTTATTAAAGCAACGACAAAATAAATTTTATCATGATTATACAGTTGTAGTAGCTGCAGGAACGCAAGCCGGAATTGGTGTATATGCTTTGCCTCCTGTACAAGATGCAATGACAGATAATCCATTGGAATCAAAAACCATTACACTTTCATGTGGTAAACTCACTACCGGGGTTACGGTAAAACCTTGGACTGGCATTTTTATGCTACGTAATTCTTCCAGTCCTGAAACCTATTTTCAGGCCGCTTTTAGGGTTCAATCTCCTTGGGCAATAAAAAATCCAGATAGCAAATCTCCAAACAAAGAAGAGATTTTAAAAAAAGAATGCTATGTTTTTGATTTTGCACCCGATCGCGCTTTGAGACAAATAGCCGATTACAGTTGCCGTCTGAATGTAAACGAATCTAACCCCGAAGCGAAAGTTGCTGAATTTATCAACTTCCTGCCTGTATTGGCTTATGACGGCAGTTCAATGAAACAGGTGGACGCCGCAGGAATCTTGGATATGGCAATGAGCGGTACAACAGCAACTCTTTTAGCTAGACGGTGGGAAAGTGCATTACTCGTAAATGTTGACAACAACACTCTTGCACGCTTGATGGCGAATAAAGATGCAATGAAAGCATTAATGAGTATTGAAGGCTTCAGGAATTTGAATCAGGATATTGACACGATTATCAACAAATCTGAAGCAGTTAAAAAGGTTAAGAAAGAAGCCAACGAAAGGGAGCTTGACAAGGAGGAAATAAAAGAACTTTCTAAAGAAGAAAAGGAGTACAGAAGCCTTAGAAAGCAAATACAGGATAAGCTGATTAAGTTTGCAACCCGTGTTCCTGTGTTTATGTACCTGACTGACTACCGAGAACGAAGCCTAAAGGACGTAATTACCCAACTTGAACCCGGACTTTTTAAGAAAGTTACTGCCTTAACGTTAAAAGACTTTGAATTATTGGTCAGCCTTGGCGTTTTTAATTCCGCATTAATGAATGACGCCGTATATAAATTTAAACGCTATGAAGATGCAAGTTTGGAATATATTGGAATCAACAAGCACGAAGGAGAAGATATCGGGCTTTATGACACAGTATTAAGCAGAAAGGATTACGAAGACTCATTTGTTAATGAAGACTAAATAGCTTAATATGGATAATACCGAATGGACTGATACAATTGATATTACAAGATCATGTTTGCTTGAGAATATTAACGATTGGGAAACAAGATATGAGGATTATGCACGAGAAATTATCAATAAAAAGGACATCATTTCCAATGATAGAAATCTGTTTCATAAGTGGCATCCCCTATATGTATATTTGAATATATCGCAGGCATTATCAACAACAAACCACATAAATTTTTCTCTAAGATTTCATGGTCAGAATGTGGCAAAAATATTTGTAAAAAATAATAAAGTTATCATTTCAACTAAAAAATTTGATAGTACAAATGGTAAACACTTTTCTTATAAAGACTCTCTTGACAACATAGATTGGAATTCAGAAAAAGCATCCAACTTTAGAAAATTTTTCAGTCAGGCAAAAATACGGACTGGTAATAACGAACATCGGATTGAAAGTGGATTGCTTAAAGAACTTGAAGGACGCTCTGCTAAAAATAAATCGCTTACAAATATTCAACCTATAAAAATTTTTGATGACGCCCGTTTTCAAATGCCGACACCTATCGCTGGTAGCAAAAAGAAAAATGTCAAATATTCAAGTTTTAGAGGTGGTGGCATCGATATTCTTGCCCGATACAAGGCCGGCTCCAATACACGGTTGTGTATTATTGAAGTAAAGGATGAATATAATAACTCTGAACCTCCTACTAAGGTTTTAAAGCAAGCACTGGCTTATGCAACTTTTGTTCAATTACTTTTAAGAAGCAAGAGTGGAAAAGAGTGGTGGAACCTATTTGGTTTCAGCAAGCCTCTGCCTGAGAAACTAGATATAAACGTTGTATGCGCTATGCCGGTAATAGACAATCCTGACAAATCATTTATTGGAATAACAATTCCCATCGAAAACGATACATTTCATTTGCATTACATTTATTTCAAAGACAATAAGAATAGTGTCAAAATATTAGAGACTTCTCTAAGTTCTTAGAAATTTATGAAAGTGTGTATTCTCAGAAGGCCAAAAGTAATTACGGGATCCAAAAAAGTTTTTACTTGACTAATCAAAAGAACAAATAAAAAAATTCATTAATGAATAACACAAACTTATTTAAACATGCTCCAAAAGAACTCTCAACAGATGCTTTTATTACTTGGTTACTCTATTTTCTTGATAGCAATCCCGAATATAAAGAACAAAAACAATTGTTTTTTAACAAATTGCTATTAAAGTCAGAAGACAATGATAGACCCGTAAGAAATATTGAAATAAAGAGGCAAAGCACAAATCAACATGGTCGACCTGACATTCTTCTTCACTTTCATTTTGAAGAAGAAAAAGATAAAAAACAAACCATTTTGTTTGAAAACAAAACATGGTCAACGACAAACCACATCCAGCTAGATGGTTATAAAAAAGGCTATCCAAATACTTATAGGTATATTTATCTAAAACTCGCATACGTAAATCACTTCGAGGAAAAATTAACAAAGAGTTTTTTTTATGATATAATAACAGTACATGAATTGTCAGAAACTCTCAGTAGGATAAAGGACATACACCCTTTTGTCGCACACTATTTAGAATATATTGACCAAACCTTCAAGAGTTTTATTGACCAAATACCTGAAAATCTTTTTTTCATACACGATTACAGTATTCTTGGAGAAGAAAAAGGACAAGCTCAACAATATCTTATAGATCTAATTTATAAAGAATTAGACGGGAAAGTTGAAAAATTATGTTTTCTAAATGGGAGCAGTTCTGGTAGACCCTGGACTCAACTTACTATTTCAGAAAAACCAAATATATATGGTAAATTATCAGAGAAAGTGTTTTGGCGGGTAGATATTAGGAGTGGCAAATTTTATATAAGGCTAAATCAATATTCATACATAACCGATGAATTCAAAAGCTTAAAAATGGAAAGACTCAATAAGTTGAGAATAATTGCGAATGATATTTTGAAGGAATATCCATTTTTAAATATAGGAAACCATTTAGAAAAAGGAATAAAAGAAAGTGAAATAGTTATTTTCTTTTTGGAGGATAATGATTTAAATGAATTGTTCAGGATTTTGCCAGAATTCTCAATTAAATTTAACGAAATGTATGAGAATAGCCTCTTTTAGAAACTTCCTACTGGATTTATCCTTCCGGTGTTCAGTAAAAACGCATGTTCATTGTCGATGAACAACCAAATATATTGAACGAGCTTAAGAAAAGGTCCTTTATTAAAACATTATCGCTCCACATCATATTTCCTTCCCATTTTCTCCACCTTCTCCCGCATCTTCTCCCTTAGCTCCTTTGGTTCCAGAACCTCAATCATCTCCCCGTACGAGAGCAGCTGCTGGCAAAGGTCGTATGTAGGGCAAATCTTGAGCTCAAATAACGAATACTCTTCGCCGCTCTCAATCTCCTGCTGCGACTCGTGAATAGGCAGGTTTCTCAGATAATGGCTCTGAAATGCGGTTGTTTTTATAATTGTCCGTTTTGCAGCTATATTGTTTTGCTTGATTATGCCATAGCAGTCTTTGTAGAATTCCTTTGGATCGAAGTCCCGGGGGTATTTGAATTTGGCACCGGAAACTTCCACACTCTGCATTCTGTCTAAAGCAAATGAGTGCACGTCTTTGCTGCCGGCACTTACCCCCATAAGATACCAACGCTGATGGAAAAGTCTCAGGAAATATGGTTCAAGATGAATGTCCCGGGGTTCCGTCCAATAGTATGCCTGATATTTTACAATAACCTGCATACCTTTTCGCATCGCCTCGGTTATCGGCTCTATGTATTCCAAACCTAAGGGGATATCCTCAAATATCACCCTACTTTTTAGGTCGATGCTCTCCTGCAGGATATTGTTCAGAGAAAAGCTATTGAGCAACCACATCTTTAACTTACTGCCATACAGCCCTTCCGTATCATCTACATAGTATGTATTTGTACTTTTGTCGCATTCGATACTTATATCGAACATATCCTCAATATCCCTGCGGTGATTATGAAATGTCCGGAGGGGTATCTCCGTCCTCTCTTTGTCCCCTGCAAGCCATTTGGCATTTATATCAGCAAAAGATATATTACCGTTTCTGTTTATTGTATCTACCAACCAGATGAGATTGTTGACTTTGTTCTTTGCCATGTTCTGTAATTGTAAATAATTAAGGCTGATTTTAATTCTGATGTAAAGATATTGCCCTACTATGCCAATAATTGGCATAGTAAAGTTAAATCTTTGTATCGGAATTTAAAAACTTGTATTGCTATGAGTCAATCAAAAATTAACTCTGAGGAAACAACATTACTGTGGCACATAGAAAAGATTATCTATGCTGCCGATGGGTGTGAATTGAAGAATGAATTTTTTGTCGAAAACAAGATACATCTGGGTTTTGTTTCGGACATGTGTCAAATCACTACTTTTCAGGCTTTGCTTTTTGCCCTTTTCGTAAATGAAAGTGATTCCGGAATAATAGGTATTTCGGATATTTCAAAATATCTGAAGTGTAAGAAAATCAGTCTCATGAATCATTTGAGTGATTTTGATGAACTTGAAAACAGAAAGTTTATCCGTTGTTGTAGAAGTGACGGTTCAGTTAATTATCGAGTTCCTAAAGAAGTGGTAGTTGCAGTTACTAAGAATAGACTTTATTTACCTCCTGCTACTACAAATTTATCTGTAATTCAAATATTTGAAATAGTTGAAAACATTTTCAATTTGCGAGAAAAAACCGAGATGAGTTATGAGTCTATGAAATTTGAGCTTGAAGAAATTATTGAAAATAATTTGAATTTACTATTCTGTAAAGGGGTGAAAAGGTACACTAATAACACAAGTAATTTCATTCTTCTAATGTTATTCTGTCATCTATATATAAATAATGATGACGATTCTGTTGGATTTCATGACTTCAACGAAATAGTTGAATCGAAATATATGATGCGAAGTATAAAAGCATCGTTTACATATAAATCCAATAGTCTTATTGTTGATAAACTGATAGAACCTGTTTTTGAGTCGGGTTTTGAAAACCTGGAATATTATCATCTTACCGATAAAGCTAAAGAGGAGTTATTGTCGGAGTTGAATTTAGTCGAAAATACAAAAATTGATATCAAAGATGTTATAAATTCCGCTTCAATTGCTGTCAAAAAGCTTATATACAACCCTCGAGAAAGAGAACAGGTAGATACTCTCACGTCACTTCTCAAGCCCGACAATTTTATTACTGTGCAGCAGAAACTGGCCGACAATAAAATGCGGAAAGGTTTTGCCTGTTTGTTTTATGGACCTCCCGGTACCGGCAAGACAGAAACTGTTTATCAGATCGCGCGTCTTGCAGGGCGAAATGTTTTTATGGTAGATATCAGTCAAACTAAAAGCAAGTGGTTTGGTGAGAGTGAGAAAAAAATTAAGGAAATTTTTAACAAATACAAAACATTGGTGAAAAACGAATCTTTAACTCCCATTCTGCTTTTTAACGAGGCAGATGCTGTAATTGGGAAAAGAAAGGATTCCGGCAGCGGCGCTGTTAGTCAAACGGAAAATGCAATCCAGAATATAATTCTGCAAGAGATGGAGAACCTGGAGGGGATTATGATTGCTACCACAAACCTCACTCAAAATCTGGACAATGCTTTTGACCGCAGGTTTCTCTATAAAATCGAATTTAACATACCATCTGCTTTGGCCAGGAGTGAAATTTGGAAAGTCATGATTCCTTCAATTTGCGATTCCGATGCAGAGGTTTTATCTAAAGATTATGATTTTAGCGGAGGGCAGATCGAAAATATTGCCCGGAAGTATTTAGTTGAAGGGATTCTAAGCGGCGTTAAACCCACTCTGAACTCTCTTCATAGCATCTGCCAAAGCGAAATCCTTACAAAAACCGGCACCTACGGAAGAATCGGATACATAGGAAGATAAAGGTTGTAATTTCACAATATATTTGTATAAAAAAATTCAGAAATTCATGAAAGCGTGTATTCACAGAGGGGCAAAAGAGATTGGAGGAAGCTGCATTGAGCTTGTTTCGTGTAATGAAAGGATAATTCTTGATCTTGGGCTTCCGCTTGATGCTCCGGAGGCAAATGCCTACTGGCTGCCTGCCGGTTTGAAAATCGGTGAAAACGATTCTTCCCTTCCGCTGGCAATAATCATTTCCCATCTACATCTGGACCACTATGGTCTTTTGCCCTTTGTTAATCCGAACATTCCGGTTTACATAGGGGCTGCATCAAAGAGGATTCTTAACGCAGCTGCTCAATTTATGCCGGTGGGGCGACAATTCTCAATTGGTGGGATTTCTTATAACCTAGAAAACGAGATGCCCTTTACGCTTGGCCCATTTACTATTACACCTTACCTGGTGGATCATTCTGCCTACGACTCATACGCTCTTCTTATCGAGGCAGATGGAGAAAAAATCCTCTACTCCGGCGACATTAGGATGCACGGCAAAAAAGGGATTCTAACCGAACGGCTGAGCGAGAAGCTGGCGGGTGATGTGGATGTTCTGCTCATGGAGGGAACGAATCTTTTCCCTTCTTCTGAAAGTCGTCAGGAGAATTCCGCATCCGGGTCGTTCCGCTCAAAAATTGAGTCCGAAAAAGATGTGGAAGACGAGCTGGTAAAAGAGTTTCGTTCGACCTCCGGTTTTATAATGCTAAACACTTCTTCTCAGAATATCGACAGGATTGTTTCTGTATTCAGGGCATGCAAAAGGAGTGGCCGAACTTTAATAATTGACCTCTACACTGCAGTAGTTCTTGCCGCTACCGGAAACGAAAACATTCCGCAGTCCGGATGGGATGGGGTAAAGCTATTTGTTCCAAATTCTCAGAGGGTGCATATTAAGAAGAACAAGTTGTTTGATATTCTAACTGCACATTCGGCAAATCGAATATATATGAACACTTTACGCCGGATTGCACATAAAAGCGTTATGCTTGCTCGGCCGGTGCATCTGCCGGATCTTAAAGAATTGGCGAAAGTTGATGAGGGCAAAAAGAGTCCGCTAGATGGTGGCAGATTTATCTATTCGCAGTGGGCAGGATATCTGCACAAAACCTCTTTCGATACTTTTCGCAATTTCCTGGACGAACATCAAATTCCAATTACTCTAGTCCACACCTCCGGGCACGCTTTCCTTGAACATCTCCGCGAATTTGCCAAAACTCTCAATCCCGGCAAAATTGTCCCCATCCACACCTCAGCCCCCGAAGATTTTT
>Ga0209016_1001699_pt1 | contig 16810 bp, 11 predicted proteins | sample EPASupsiteSAE305_FD_187265 | JGI IMG/M metagenome (GOLD analysis project Ga0209016, IMG submission 187265) | Bioremediated contaminated groundwater microbial communities from EPA Superfund site, New Mexico - SAE3-05 (SPAdes) (version 2) | ecosystem: Environmental > Aquatic > Deep subsurface >...
CGTGCCCGCAGTACAGCGTCTGCCACTAATTGTACCGCCTCATCCTGACCCACCACCCGTTGGTGCAGGATCTCGTCCAGCTTGAGCAGTTTATCCCGTTCCGTCTCAACCAGCCGCGTTACCGGAATGCCGGTCCAGTGGGCAACAATCTCGGCAATCTCGTCTTCAGTGACCTCTTCCCTCAGCAGTTTCTGGCCCCCTTGTTTACTGTTCAGGGCTGCTTCTTCATTTTTGAGGGCTGTTTCAAGGCCGGGCAGTTCAGAGTATTTCAGCTTTGAGGCCTGTTCCAGATTATAGGAGCGCTCGGCCTGTTCAATTTCTCGCCGGGTCTTTTCAATCTGTTCCCGTAAGCCCTGTACCCGCTGAATTGCTACCTTTTCAGCATCATACTGTGCCCGCATGGAATCGGCTTTTTCCCACTCTTCCACCAGCTCTTTGCGCAGGGTTTCCAAACGTTCACGGCTGGCCTGATCTTTTTCATGCTTCAGCGCCTGTTCCTCAATCTCAAGCTGCACCACCCGGCGGGAGATGGTGTCCAGTTCAGACGGCAGGGAATCGATCTCGGTGCGCAGCATGGCGCAGGCCTCATCCACCAGATCAATTGCCTTATCCGGCAGGAACCGCTCGGTAATATAGCGGTGGGAGAGGGTGGAGGCAGCCACTAGGGCGTTGTCCTGGATCTTGACCCCGTGGTGGACCTCAAAACGTTCCTTCAAGCCGCGCAGGATCGAAACCGTATCTTCCACGGTGGGTTGGTCAACCAGCACCGGCTGGAAGCGACGCTCAAGGGCAGGATCTTTTTCTATGTTTTGACGGTATTCATCCAGGGTGGTGGCGCCAATGCAGTGCAACTCGCCTCTGGCCAGCATCGGCTTCAGCATATTACCGGCATCCATGGCCCCTTCAGCCTTGCCTGCCCCAACAATGGTGTGCAGCTCATCAATGAACAGGATGATCCTGCCTTCGGCCTGCTTGACCTCATTCAGTACCGCCTTGAGTCGTTCTTCAAATTCGCCACGGTACTTTGCACCGGCAATTAGGGAACCCATATCCAGGGCAAAAATAGTCTTATCCTTCAGACCTTCCGGCACATCGCCCTTCACGATCCGCTGGGCCAGACCCTCCACCACAGCGGTCTTGCCCACACCAGGCTCACCGATCAGGACTGGATTGTTCTTGGTCTTGCGGGACAGGATGCGGATCACCCGGCGGATCTCTTCGTCCCGACCAATCACCGGGTCAAGCTTGTCAGTGCGGGCCATCTTGACCAGATCGCGCCCATATTTCTCCAGCGCTTCATAGGTTTCTTCAGGGTTGGCTGAGGTGACCCGCTGGTTGCCCCGTACCTCTGTCAGGGCAGCCAACAAGCGTTCCTGGGTAATGTTGTGCTGTTTAAGCAGTTTACCGGCACCGCTGCCTTCCCCTTCTGCCATCAATGCCATCAGCAGATGTTCAACTGAGATATAGTCATCCTTGAGCCGTTTTGCTTCAGCTTCGGCAGCCACCAATAAACGGGAAAACCGTTGTGATACATGGATCTTGCCAGGCTCTGCACCAGGGCCTGAGACCCGCGCCCTGCGGTCAAGTTCAGCCTCGGTGGCCTTGAGCAGGCTTGGTACATCTATATCCATTTTTGCAAGAATGCGGGGAACCAGACCATTTTCCTGATCCAGCAGAGCCCAGAGCAGATGTTCGCCATCCACCTCAACATGGCCGTATGATGTTGCTTTGGTTTGAGCAGCTCCTAGGGCTTCCTGGGATTTTTGTGTCAGACGATTGATATCCATAACCAGCTTCCTTTCAAAGGTACTCATTGTACCTGCTAGGTATGAGGTAAGCATGGATTACAGGTAAGTCAAGGTGGGGCAAAGAAAAAGGGACGGTTTCCCGTCCCTTCCCAAGCATTCCTTGTGAGTCGTAATTTACACTATCCCCTTCAACTCCTCAATCAACCCACCTAAAAAGTCGTACCCTTTCTGCCAGAATCCGGCAGATTCAATATCAATTCCGGCCAGCTTGGCCGTGTCTGCCGGTGACAGGGCACCGCCGGATTCCAGCAGGGCACGGTAGCCCGGTTTGAAGGCTTCGCCGGTCTCACGGTATTGCTGGTACAGGGCCAGTACCAGCAGTTCGGCAAAGGTGTAGGAGTAGCAGTAGAAGCGGCTGTGAATGAAGTGGCTGATGTAGGACCAGCCCCACTGATAGGCCGGGATCATCTCTACGGCGTCACCGAACAGCTTGCTGTTTTCCTCCAACCAGATTGCGCAGATCCGGTCATTGGACAGCAGTCCCTGCTGCCGTTCCTGATGCAGCCGCAGCTCAAAACGGGTCAGTACGGTCTGGCGGAAGGTGGTGGCGATGATATCCTCAATCTTGGCGCACAACAGGGATTTACGTACCTCTAAATCAGTTTCCGTATCCAGCAGCATGCGGGTCAGCAGCATCTCGCCAAACACCGAGGCGGTCTCTGCCAGGGGCAGTGGTGCATGGTAGTTGAGGCTGTTCTGCTTCTGGGACAGCACAAAATGCAGGCCATGACCAGCTTCATGGGCAATGGTGGCAATATCCCGCAGGTTGTTGGTGAAGTTTAAAAGCAGAAATGGTGGGTCAACCGGGGAGATCCCCATGGCAAAGGCTCCGCCGGACTTACCCTGGCGGGGCATGACATCCACCCGACGTTCGTCAAAAAAAGCCCGGATGATCTCACCAAACTGCGGATCGTAGTTGCGGTAGGCAGCAACAGTCAGGTCGCGGGCTTCATCAAAGGTATATTTCTTCTGTGCCTCTGCCACCGGCGCATAAACATCGCAGTTGCGGATCTTATCCATGCCCAGCATCTTGGCCTTGAGCCGGAAATAGTCCTGGGCCAGTTTGTAATTGGCCTCGGTGGTCTGCATCAGATGCTCCACCGCTTCGTCAGTCAGTTCATTGCCGATATTGGTGGGCTGGATGGCTGAACCGTAGCCACGCAGTTCCATCTCCTGTCCGTGATCAAGGGCCATGGTGTTGAAGACCGTACCAAAGACCAAGGCATTGCCGGACTCTGCATGCTTCTCCAGAAAACAGGTTTGGGCGTTGAAGCGGACCTCTGCTGAGGGGTGGTGCAGCAGGGAAAGCAGTTCTTCACCGGTAAATTCCTTGAGTTCACCTTCAAACTCCATCTGGTACGTGAGCGAGGCAGACAGCTCATCAAACAGCTTGGTAAAGGCACGGCTGCCGGTCAGATCTTTGCGGGTCAGCAGACGCTCTTCGTTTTCCTGTAGGGTATAGGGCTTGAACTTGCGGATTCCTTCCAGAAAATGCACAAAAGGAGCGGCGTCAGGCAGATTGCAGAGCTGGCTGAACAGGTCATCCGGCAGGTTCATCAGTTCCAGATCAAAGAACAGCAAGGTCTGGGAAAGTTTGCTGCCCAGTTCTGAACAGCGCTGGGACAGGGCGCGGTGGGTCTCATTGCCGGAATCAGAGGCAAACAGCAGGTGGCTATAGCAGAACGGCTTGGCCATACGGGTCTGCATCGTCTCATATTCCTGCAAGGCGTTGAGGATGGCAGCAGCATCCAGCTTGGCGATTTTTTCAAAATATTTTGAACGGAAGTCGTTAGCCAATAGGTCGAATGATGACAGGTCTGCCTCAAGCTCAGGTGAGTCCGGAGCAGGGTAGAGCAGGGTGGTATTCCAGGTAAGGTCGGTTTGGGACATGTATGATGGCTCCTTGGTTTGAGTGCGTAAGCGGTCAAGTATCATATGGTTTGTGTCGTGAAAGTCAAGGCGCGAAAAAGCCGGACTCAGGGAAGAGAGACCGGCTTTGGGTGAAACTCTGCAGAGATGTTTGTCTATTCCATAATTACCCTGATTGAGTCTACGCTGATCTTTTTGTTGCCGGCAACGGTTACTTCGCCTTTAAACAGATCACTGACATCGGTGATCTTGCTTAGTTTCCAGGGAACGTTGCGGGCCTCTTTCTCGTGTCTGGGGGCATAGTAGACACGGTCTTTTGCATAACGGCCCCAGTAGATAACCATTGCACCCAGCTTGAGATCCTCTGCTGTCGCCGGGCGGGTCTTCCAGAACGTGCGGGTCCAGAATTCAGTTCCTTTATGGCTGTCCATAAACTGGGCCTCACCTTTGGTTGCATCCGAGGCAGGCTGCAGCATCTTGGCAATCAGAACATCACTGGCTCCACCACCTTTAACCGGTCTGAGGGAGGCAAAGTACTCGTCTGATCTGATAAAATGGTTATCCATATCACCACTGGGAGCCTGAACTGCCTTGCCGGGCCGTTTTGATGGTCTGGGGCTGTCGGTGGCATGTTCAACGGTCTTGTCAATGGTGATGATGACCTTGTCAACAGAACCGGCAAAGGCGATACCGGCGAATCCAACGGAGATAATGGCAGTTACAAGTGTGCGGTAGATACTGGTCATGTCTTCTTTCTCCTTGTGAGGTGTGTCAATCCTATTTCAGAAACAGTTCCGGTTTCATGATGTCCAGCAATTTAAGCAACTCGGGTTTGGACAGCCCTTTTGCCATGCTCTGATCCATCTGGCTGATAGAAAGCACCTTGCCGGATTTTTCATACTTAATCCAAATCTGCCCAGGTCCGAGGGCATTAGAATAAAGGGCCTGCATCCCTTTATAGGTAAACTGTTCCGGTTTTTTCTTGTTAACCACCTGCTGCTGTACCCCTTTGAAGGCAGAAACAGGGTGCAGATGTACGCCCAGCACATCACCTTTGGGGCTCATCCAGCCGGCCATAAAAACGCCGGGGTCAGTCTGGTCCACGCCGCCATAGCTATAACCGGTCAGCTTGACCGTCTTGGCCCATTTGTCAAACTCGGTCTTACCTGGGCCTGCGGCAAAGGCCGTAACCGTGGTTACTAACAGCAGGCAGATAAAAAGTATTCCTCGCTTCATGCAGACTCCTCCATGTATCCATATGTAGTGTTTACTGTATGTATCATAGCATTGCCGGTTGTCAATGCAGCAGCCCCGGCTGCCGTGCCGGTACCGTTGGTATCTGACGTTGCGGCAGCGGTTTTTGTGGCTGGTATTGCTGATACTGTGGCTGCTGGCAGGTACCGTTCAGGATTACCTGTACTCTGGCCTGATTGTTGGTCTTGTTCAGTTCATCCAACTGAGCAGCCTGGTCAAGGTACAGGGTCAGGGTGTTCTGGCCGGTTCTCAGCAGTACCTGTTCAGTCTTACTCTGACTGGCTCCCTGGGAAACAGAGCTCCATTGTTGGGGTAACGGTCGATTGACGGCATTGCTGCTGAGCAACATACTGGTAAAGGCCGGAACAGCTGCTGTACCGGCGTTCTTCACTGTGTAGGTGATAGTTGCACTGCAGAGTCCATTACCCGCTGACTGCACCTGTTGGCTGGTCAGGGTGATGGTGCCGCCCCACAGGGCAGGGTTGCCGCCAATGGTTACCTGGGGGATAACCATCAGGTCAGGCTTGCCGGCAACTGGAGGAGCCATGGTACGAGCTTGAGCCTGCTGGGATGCAGCGCCACCCTGTTGCGCTGCCGCATGATTAGCAGCATTTCCGATACCGGACTGCTGCTGTTGCATATATGGATTGTCAGGGTTGGTAAAGCCGCCTTGCCGATCAAAGCCGGTACCGGTTGCTGGGCCACCAGTCTGGGCAGGGGAACGATAACCGCCGACCGGTGTGTGGGTGGCCTGCTGTGCGTTTCCGGATTGTTGGGAACTTAACTGATTTGTACCACCTCTGGCACGAAGATAAAGCGGTGAATTTTCACCATCAATGGTGGCGTTGTACTGATATTCGTAACGCAGGTTCTGGGCAATGCGTACGGCCTCACCGCGGCCTGCGCCCGGATCATTTCCTGGCTGCTGCAAAGCCATCAGTAAATCCTCTTTTGAGGCGTCAACATGGGCAACCAGCGGATCAATCTGGTCGAGGTTGATTGCAAACCGTTTGCTTAGTTGCAGCGTCTTGACCGTGGCATAGAAACTGTTTTTCTGGGCCGTATAGTCGGGACGTTCTTCAACAATGCAGTTTACCAGTCTGACCGGCAGAGTCGTAAATAGACGCTGATAGGTTGCGGTACAGGCACTTCCCAGAGGGGGGCGGCTACAAACCAGATCAACCGTAGCCGGGGAGATGCCGCGGCTGTCATTTCTGATACTGCAGGGCAACTGTGAACGCTGGTTCAATAAATCGGTTCTAATTGCAGTTGCTGCCTCACGGCCAACCTGATTCGTGGGTGTGCAGGTTGCCTGTTGACCAACCAGCCCCATCAAACCGGTGCAGGATCGATAGGTTGCAATGGTTGAGCAGGACATGCTGCGGCATATATGATCAGCAGCATACTGACGCAGGAGCGGTGCAAAACTTTGCTTGTTCTGATCCCACAACTGGGTGCACCAGTCACGGTTTGTCTTGGGGTTGCCTAGTTGGGCAGCCTGTGCCGGGTGACTTGCAATCCAGCGGTCAACGTGGGCAAATTTTCTGGTTTCGCTGAACTCTTTGGTGCAGCGATCAACAATCAGACCTGGTAGCTTCTGTTCAATCAGAAGATTGGGATTACTGCGCTGTAGGGTCTCAAAGTCTGTGGCAGCACTGTTTACCAGGAACCGGAGCTGATTGGGATTGTTGTAGGCGTGCCGTTGGGTAGACAGCTCTCCCAGCGCGGTGTTTACTACATAGGATGTCCAGTTGGCATCAACCGCCTTGTCAAAACTTCCGGCAGCAATATTCACAGCTTTTTCAGAAAAGTTTGCAACGGGCGGGACAATCATCGTCATACCGCCAATGGTAATGGTCTGGCTGGCGACACTATAGATGGCTGGTTTGTGCAGTGCATTGCTTTTCAACTGATTAAACAACGTAGTATAGGCGGCAGCATCAACCTGTTTTTTGGCAGCAACGGCATCTTGGACCTTAGGTGCAAACACCCATTGATAGACCCGCACCTCCGGCGGAGTAGATTTTTCACAGTCACCAATACCCACGGCACATCCCACTGCTGCGGCTCCGTCGGCTAGTGCTCCACCTACATCGGCAAGGAATTCACCCACCGCAGTGGCTGCATTCAGCAGATCCTCTCCCAATTCAACCAGTTCTTTAATCAGGCCGCAGACGTCGGTACCACCGGAAAAATACTGGGCTACAATACATAGGGCCGCCTTACCCAGATGTTCCACTGCCCCCCAGAGATCACCTGTTCTCAGATCTACATACAGATCCAGCAGATCCCAGAACCAGGAGGGGATTCCTGCACCGGAAACAGCTTGTTGTCCCAGTGGGGTATCATGGAATGAGTCAGTGCAGACAGCAACTGCCACATCATTACCGGCGTTAACCAGACAGTCAACATACGCCTTGGATGACTGGATATCTTGGATACTGACGCCACTGAAGACCGGGCCGCTGACTTTTTCTACTTTGTTAAGCACCCAGATCATATCATCAAAAGTGTCTGCAGCAGCCTGCTGAGGTGCAATCATGATCAGGTTGAGTATAAAAAACAGTCCAAGCATACTGCGACGCAGGATGACGGTAGTTTTCATGGTAAAGTCTCCTTGGTCGCGCTAGCGAATCTGCGGTGCAGCAGCAGGTTGTTTGAGGGAATTGGCCAGACTTTGCTTCAATTCACCAACGGTGATCCGCTTGCCCCTGGCTGACTCAAGGATGGTGCTGTCCGGTTGTTTTAAAATAGCTGCCCAGTCGCTATCGGCAGTAACCCGTGTCGCAGGGCCAGTAAGGTTAGGACGTTGTATCGTTGATGGACGTAACTGTTTTCGACGTTCTTCGACCTGTGGTTGCACCATTCTCAGCATGGCCACCGTGGTCCTTCTGCCGGAAGGCAGGACTACCGTCTCTGAATCAGCTCGCTGTTGCAGCGCATTGTTCAGGTCAGCCTTGTTGCGCAGCAGTATTCCGCCTGTGGCAGCAGGTCTTAGCTTAACGGCCCGTGGTTCCAGAGACTTTGGTGCTGTTATTCGGTTTTTATTGGCAATGGCGGTTATGCGACGAATATCGCCTACTTTCATCCGTTTACCGCTGGAAAGTTCCACCAGATCGGTATCTGGCTTTCCCTGTAGGGCGTTGGGAGGCATATTGCGGTGTATTTTGATGATAGTGGGTTGAAGATGGCTAGGTAACGAATTCTGGCTGCCTGCCTGCATTGTAGGCTGTTCCAGCGCCAGGGCTGACAGACTGCTGAAACAACTTAAGAGTCCCAGACAGCTGACAAAGATAAAACGCTTCATTGAGTCCCTCCTTGGGTCTGACCAAACAGAATATTTATATGTACAAATTCCTCTATGTATCATGGATTTGTCCTTTGTCAATGCAGCAGCGCTAAGTTAGCGTGCCGGTAATTGTCGTTACGGCAGTGTGCGTTGATAGGGTTGCTGTTGCAGCGGTTGTTGGGGCTGGTCCCGCTGATACTGCGGCTGACAGGTGCCGTTTAGCATAACCTGAAGCCGTGCCTGATTATTGGTCTTGCTTAGTTCATCCAGCTGGCCTGCTTGATCCAGATGCAGGGTCAGACTGTTTAGCCCTGGCCGCAAGACAACCTGCTCTGTACGTGTTTGGCTGGTCTTTGGGCCAATACCTGCCCATTGCTGCGGCTGGGCTGTGCTGCCAGAGAGTATGCTTGAAAATGCTGCTGCCGAAGCTGCACCACTGTTCTGGATGGTATAGGTAATGCTTGCCTTGCATAAGCCGTTACCAGCAGGCTGCAGTTGTTGACAGTTAAGTGCTATAGAGCTGCCCCAGGTCGCATTCAGTCCATTGATCTGCAGCTGTTGAGCAACAACCAGATCCGGTTTTGCCAAAGGTTTTGCTGACATCTGCGGTGCTGCTGCCGGTGTGGTGTTCAAATTGCGCTGTCCCGTTGCCCCGCCAGGCTGACTGCCCGGTGGCAGGCTGCCACTCATGACTTTCTGTTGCCCCTGCTGACCACCCTGCAGTGCCGCTGATCCCACCTGTGCCTGTACTGCCTGTGACATAGTGCCGCTGTTTAGTGCTGGATTAACTGCCAGCCCCTGCTGCAGGTTCTGGGTTGGATCCGGATTTGTTCTCGGGTCACCGGGTTTGGTTAATTTGTCTTTGGGGTGCTGGGCAGCTTCAGGCTTTTTAAAATCAGGCTTTGGCATCTGATAGATGATCTGGGGGGTATTGGTGCCGTCCAAGGAACTTGCAGGGCCAAAGGCAACTTTGTAATCAAAACCATTCTGTGTGCTTGGTTTTGGGAAACTAAAGGTTCTATTGATCGGATCTTGCTGCAGGATAGATACTGAATCAGAAGTCTCAACCGATGCGATCAGCGGATCAAACTTGCTTGGGGTAATCGGTATGAGCATATGTCTGGAACGTAACTGCTGGTGAGCCGCAGTCACCGCCTCACGCAGCGTTTTGTACTCAAATGATTCCTGCAACTGGCAGACCGCAAGGGTTTGCGGCAGCTTGCCAAACAGTTCTGTATTGATTGCATTGCAGTGGCTGGTCTGCGCCGGACGGGTACAGATCAGTTGTGCCGGTATCAGGCTGATCGGGCCTGGCGCTGCTTTGACGGTGCAGGGATACAGTTGCTGGTTTGAACCACGTTCCACCATGTTTTGCACAAGCTGGTTAGCGGCCTCCTTGCCGACAGTGGAGGTGTTGGCGGCACAGATTGCCTGATTATTTACGCTACCCATCAGCGTGAGGCAGCGCTGGTAGTTTTCCAGTGTCAGACAGAACAGGCGATTGTTGACAAGTGTGCAGCCGTGTGTCTGTAGGTACTGCTTGAACTGTTGCGCAAAAAGCGCCTGATTTCCCTCAAAAAACTTTTTACGGCACCATGAACTGTTGCCTTCTGCAGCAAACTTCTTGGCAAGTTCAGCGTGGGACATTACCCAGAATTCAAAGTGCCCGAATCCAAAGCCGCTGAAGTCGTTATAACATCTGCTGGTCACTTCCTGATCAGGTTTTGCCTTGTTAACAACGGTTACTGCCACCTGAGCGACCTGTTGCGGAGTATTGTAAGCCACCCGTTTGGCATTAATCTGATTCAGCCCGTTTGGCACCACCTCTGCAGTCCATGCGCCGTCAACGGCCTTTTTGAACTCGGCAGAGGCGGTAGCAAAGGACTGATTACTGAACTTATTGTGGGTATCATTCTTGATCTTTTGTATTACCAGCGACAGGCCGCCATAATAGTTTGCCTTATGGGCAGCCAGTCCTTCTGCCAGACGGGGCGCAAAATAGCCGGCATACAGCACCTGCCATTCTGGTGGCGGTGGTGGTGGATCATCACAACAGCAGATGCCAACCGCACATCCGGCACTTTCGAGTCCACCAAGGATTGCCTCGCCAACATCCTTGAACCATTCATAGGCGGCAACTGCGGCATCCCAGATCGCCTTGCCCATATTGATCAATTCCTGGATCAGGCCACAGATGTCTGCGCCACCGGTCAGGACCTGTACAACCGCGCAGGCAACAGCCTCTCCCAGATAGTAGACAACACCCCAGACATTATCCTTTTTGTACTCTGCATAGGCATGCAGTACCGACCAGACTGAAGATGGCAGTTCACTCTCCTTCATCATCTGTTTGCCGGAATCAGTCTTTGAGAAGTCATCAATACAGACAAAAACATTGGTACCGCCATCAACGCAACGGAACAGAGACTGTGCGGATATCAGCTGGCCGGAGCTGATCGGCAGAGAGCTGCCGGGTGGGACATACTTTTCAATATCCTGATACACACTGATGAAATCACTGACCGTGTCAGCATAAGCAGCCGGTGCTGAGAGACCGACCAGCAGCAGGGTGGCGATCATTATCCGCTTTAGGAGGCTTATCATGGCTGCCTCCTTTCAAGCGACGGCTGTAACGAACGCTGTGGAATCGGTTTGAGGGCAGCGAGTGACTTTCTAAGCTCTGCCACAGTGATGCGCGAACCGTTTGGTGATTGCAAAATCGTTGTCTCAGGCCCTGAGAGCACCGCCTTCCAATCTGTCTTGGCATCCACCTTGATTAGTGAACCTGGCGGCAGGCTACGCAGACGGGGTTGCAGGAACAGCCTCTTTTCAACAGCCTGTAAAGCGATCTTGAACTGGGCTACCGTATAACGCTTGCCCGATGGCATCTGGATTGTCTCGGTATCTTTAAGTTTGAGGGCTGCTGTGAGAGTAGGGGCGGAATTGATGGTCAGTCTGGCTGTTGCAGCCGGTTTCTGGGTGCGTGCAGGATTGATATGATGATCCGGTGTTGCCTTCAGCTGGCGTGAGAGGCTGTCAAGGCGGCGCATCTCCCCCAGGCGGACTCTGGTGCCGTTTGACAACTCAACCAGATCGCTATCAGGTCTGGTGTTAAGATGTTGCACCGTTAAATTCTTGGTATATTTGATAATAGTTGGTTGGGAAGCGGTGGAGGTGTGAGCGGGAGTAATTTTTTGAGCGGCTACAGGAAGAACGTTACTGAATAAAGAGAGTAGAAACAGAAACACAGCAAAAGGCCAACGTCTTAGATAATTCCACGTCATGATATGATCTCCTCGCTGTATACATAGTTAAAGAACTATAACGAGGCTTTGAGCGTTGTCAAGGAGACCGGTCCTATTGTGGTATCTTGGAGTCTTTGTGTCTCTTGGCTGTGTGAATAAAAACAGCAGGTTATTCAATGGATTGCCGGCGATGTCCTGACGCTGCCAACGTCTGGCAGAGGTGCTGATTCGACCTGCTAACAGGGTGAACGTATTGCGTCAACATTCAGCCTGAAGCCTCCTCCAGAACCCGTTTCATTTCTATGTTCAGCGCAGTCACATCCAGTGGTTTTGAGACATATCCGTCAAACCCGGAAGCGAGCAGATGACGGCGCTGTTCAACCAGGGCATGGGCGGTCAGGGCAATGATGGCGGTATGGCGGCTGGTTGTGCGTTCTTCTTCGCGGATAATGCGTGTGGCCTCAAGACCATCCATCACCGGCATCTGGATATCCATCAGAACAATGTCAAATGAGTCTTTATGCCATTGTTCCAAAGCTTCGGCTCCATTTTCAGCGGTCTGTACCCTGTGGCCAAAATGGCGTAGCAGGTTCGCTGCCATAATCTGGCTGGTCTGACTGTCGTCCACCAGCAGGATAGTGAGCGGCGCTCCCTCCCACGAGGGTGGTAAACCGGTGTCTTGTTCAGTTTCCTCGTGAAGTTCAGGTGATGGATTGATCTGGAAGGGAAGGGTGACATGGAAACTGCTTCCCGCACCTTCCTTGCTTTCAACGGAAATACGTCCCCCCATGAGCCCGGCAAGACGGTTGCAAATTGACAGGCCCAGACCGGTTCCACCAAATTTTCGCGTTACTGTACTGTCGGCCTGGGTAAAGGGGGCAAACAGTTTTTTCAGCGCTTCAGGGGGGATACCGATGCCGGTGTCAATTACGCTGAAATGAAATAATGCCTTGTCTTCAGAGCGCTCTAGCAGTTCGACTCGCAGGATGACAGAACCTTGATCCGTGAACTTGATGGCATTGCCAACCAGGTTGCGCAGGATCTGTTTCAGCCGTAACTGGTCTCCGGTCAAGGTGTTCGGGACAATGTCGTCAATCTCGGTCTTGAGGGTTAAGCCTTTGGAGGCAATCCTTGGTGTCATCGGTTTCAGCAGGTCATGGATGCAGTCGCGCAGGCTGAATGAGGTCTGCTCAAGCTCCATTTTGCCTGCCTCGATCTTGGAGAGATCAAGCAGGTCATTGATAACCGAAACCAGGTGTTTGGCGTCCGCTTCGATATATTCAAGGTAGCGGGACTGTTCTTCTGTCAGATCGGTAAAGCGGAGCAGTTGGGCATTGCCGATTACCCCGTTCATTGGCGTGCGGATCTCGTGGCTCATATTTGCCAAAAATTCACTCTTAGTGGTATTGGCAACTTCAGCAGCAGTCTTGGCAGCCAGAAGCTCTTCTTCTGCACCTTTGCGCTCAGTGATGTCCCGCACCATGCCAACAAACTGAAACTCAGATTCTGTGGGAAGCAGGCTAAGTCGAACCTCTGCCGGGAAGCTGCTGCCATCCTTGCGCATATGGACGGTTTCCAGGGTTATGGGAAATCTGGCAGGGTCCGTCTTTGCCAGATTCCAGGTTTCTTGCAATAGCTGTTGGTCGAGGTGTCTGTCAAACAGGGTAACGGAAGCGGTAAGCAGTTCTTCCTGGGAGTAGCCTGTCTGCAGGCAGCAAACCTGGTTGATGTTCAGTATGTTACCATCGTGATCATGGATGTAGATGGCATCACCCGCGTTTTCAATCATTAAGCGAAAACGCTGTTCGGTCCGGCGTAGAGAATCTTCACGCTGCTGTAGCGTATCAAGCATGGCGTTCACGGCACAACCAAGCCTGCTTGCCTCATCGTTGCCGGTAAGCTGTACACGCACATCCGGGTTACCTGTCTCAACCTGGTCAACCACCTCTTGAATCTGATCAAGCCGACGGGTCAGATATCTGGCTGTAACCGTTGCAAACAGTGAAACCAGCAGGATTGCAACCAGCGCAAGGTACAAGCCGTTTTTGCGAATCTCTGCAATATCGGTTTCAAGGGTTTTACCGCTTAACCCGATCCGCACCCAGCCGATTGTTTTCTCACCAAGCAGGATAGGGGTGCTGACATCTACCATATGATGACTTTTCTGCAGGATTTGGAAGTCTGCATCCTTGGGCAGATCAGTCAGATACAGGCCGATCCGGTCACGCTCATTGTGGGCCAGTACCTGACCACGGGAATCCAGCACCATGGCATGGGCAAGGTCAGGATAGCGGGCAAGGCCGTTTATGATTTCCTGCAGTCCACTGTAATCACGGGAGGCGACCCAGACCGATGATGATGCGGAGATGCTCTGGACCAGGGAGGTAGCTTGCGAGACATGCTGTTTTAAGGCAGCTGCCTCTTGACGGCGGGTCATTTCCAGTACAAACAGTGACATCAGAATGGCCATAATCACGGTCATGCCGATAATCATACGGCGGCGTAGTGTGCCTGAAAGCAGCCATACCAGCTTCTCAGGCATCATTTTTTCTCCACCGGGCGCACCTGCTTTTCAAAGACAGCCACATACTCCTGTATCTTTTGATACGTGGTATTGTCAGCAGTATGGAATTGCGCGGTGGCCATCTTGTTTAAAATTGTACGTCCTTCAGCTGACTGCGACAGCTCAAGCAGCAACCTTCTTACCTTTTGGCTGATGGCCGATGGCACATGAGCACTCACCATGACAGAGTTGTTCAGCAGGCAAGGGGTCTCCCAAAGCACATGAAGCTGGGCAGCCTCCTTGGGATGGTCCTGCTGAAACAGGCGCCAGGGAATTGGCCAGGTAACACCAACGGCAGATTGGCCCAGGTAGGCGTTCATAATGGATGATTCCTGAGAGCCCACATAGTTATTGATGATGTCCCGATTTACGTTGATGCCGTGCTGATGCAGAAAAAACTGCGGCATAATACAGGCTGCCAATGCCGTATGGGAGGGGTAGCTGACGGTCTTGCCCTTAAGATCTGTCGGCTTTTTGATCTTGCTATCCTTGCGTACAATAAAGATTCCTTTGAAATCTTTTGCATCGCCAGCCATGGCAATCACCTGATACCCGGATTTCATTGCCTCAATTGTCTGCCAGGGGTTGGGCAACAGGAATGCTGGTCCACCGCTGCGGAATTTTTCTTCATAGGCTTGGTAATCCCGAGAGGCCTCCAGTTCAAAGTGTGCTTCCGGGATATGGGTGTTTAGGTGCTCAATCAGCGGTTGATAGGCCTCAGCAAGTTTTGCCGGGTTATGCAGGGGATGGACCGCAAAGCGGTAGACCGGTAATGTGGTCGCAGGTGGTGTTTTGCTGTAGGTAAGCGGTTTTTCTGCTGGTTGACGGTTACAGCCTGCCAGTATCAGGACAATACAAAATGCCGTAAGCCAGAATAAAACTGATTGAGGCCGGAGAATTCGTGCAACGGTATCGGTCATAGCAGATGTCGTCATGAGGTCTGCTCCCTGTTTGTTACCGTTTTAAGAATACCTCAGGTCATCTGTGTGTCAAGCCGTGGGTCTGATTTGTTTTTGCCTCTTTCCGCATTTGTATGTGCGTGTAACCAGATTCATTACCCCTTTGGTAACCACCTCAGGTCATCAAGGGTATCAATATCCCGCAGCTTATCCAGCAAAACCGGCTGAATTCCGGCCTGCCCAGATCGCTCAAGCGTCTGTTGCAAGACCTGCTCTGTACTCCAGCTGATCTTTTCAAACACCTGGGAAGTAAAACGCTCTGCTGTAAAGCCAATCAAGCAGTAACCACCGTCGTAGGCCGGGGAGATCACCATACCGGACTGATTCAGCTTTTCTGCCGCCTGGTGCAGATATTGGGCATCAATGCCGATAATATCGCTGCCGCACAGCATGACGGCATGATGTCCGGCATCAAACAGTTGTCGGAAGGCATTGGTCATCCGCTCACCAAGATCAGCACCGGTTTGGCGACAGCAAACTGATGCTGCAGAGCGCCAAGCAAGTGGTAGCAGTTCCAGATCATCCCCATCAAAAAACAAGGCCAGCGGCATACCACTGGCCTGAATTTGACGTACTATCTGCTCAGCCAGCTGCATATAGACAGCGCAGGCCTGCTCATTGCCAAGATCCCGGGCAAGTCTGGTCTTGACCCTACCAGGAATCGGTGGTTTTACGAACAGGCAGACAATCGTGGGGCAGATCATCGATACTCCTTTACCAGGTCAACAGGATCAGCACCGGCCAGATAGCGTGCAAGTAGCCACCAGTTTTTGAACGTACGTTTCAGGATGCCGTCTTTTTGCCAACGCCGGGGTGAGGTCAGTACACGGCGCGGCAACAGTTTACAAGGTTCACACTGCTGCGTCAGGCTGCGGACAAGCGCCACATCCTCCATCAAGGGGATCTGAGGGATGCCTCCTGCCAGCAGCAGACGTGCTCGGGTCACAAAGATCGCCTGATCGCCATAGGGCAGTGAAAACAGCCTGCAGCGGAGATCCACCATCCGCTCAATCAGCCGATAGCCGATTCCCCTGCCTGCAATCCCCAAGCGAAAAGCGCCCCAGTCTGCACCCTTTCTGACCGCATCCACAACCAGCCCAAGCCCGTTAGCAGGCAGCTCTGTATCAGCATGCAGCATCAGGATAACCTCACCGGTTGCCGATGCAGACCCTGCAGCCAGCTGCATGCCGCGTCCTTTTGGGGCTTCCAGGCAAATAACAGCAGGATCAGTAATCACGCTAATGGTTGAACCAGCAGGATCTCCGTCCACCACGATGATCTCACAGCCTTGCTCCTGATGCCGCAACTGCTGGATCAGCGTGTTTATCCGCTCCTGTTCATGCAGTACAGGTATGACCACCGAGATCGTTACGGCCACAGCGGACAGTCCAGCCCCAGGCATTCCTTGTTTCTGGCCATTTGGGTGCAGACAAACGGTTGCAGCTCAGCTATATCCAGCTGCCAGCGCTCGGCAGCCAGCCGCATGCCGGTACGCAGGGCGATCCAGCAGTCACGCTGGCAGCAGCGGGCAGCCTGGTACCTGGCAATCTCTGCCAGTACCTGCTGGACAATCCCTTGCACGCTCTGGCGGGCCGATGCCTTGAGCGGTGTGGCCTCAAGCAGTACGCTGAAACCGATACCAACCCCGGTGGCTGCACCGCAGACCCCCCAGAATCCGCAACTGCCGCCGCTGACCTCGCCACCACGCTGGATTGCAGCATGCAGCTGTTCTGCGCTGACTGGGTGCCCGGCATTGCGCAGACAGGCCAGAAGCACTCCCGGTACCAGGGCATGGTACTGCGGGCCATGCAGCGGCATGGAGG
>Ga0209016_1001705_pt1 | contig 16744 bp, 15 predicted proteins | sample EPASupsiteSAE305_FD_187265 | JGI IMG/M metagenome (GOLD analysis project Ga0209016, IMG submission 187265) | Bioremediated contaminated groundwater microbial communities from EPA Superfund site, New Mexico - SAE3-05 (SPAdes) (version 2) | ecosystem: Environmental > Aquatic > Deep subsurface >...
TTTCCATGATCACGAATACCTTATTATTGACGAGCTCTCTTACAATCTCGGCGTTCCGAAACGCGGGGACATAGTCGTTTTCCGCTATCCCAAAGATCCCCAGGAATTTTTTATAAAACGGGTAATAGGACTGCCGGGAGAAACCGTGCGGATCGCGGACGGAAATGTTTACATTATTAATAACGTTAATTCGCAGGGCGTTTTACTTGAAGAGCCTTATCTTCCGGCGGGGCTGAAAACTTACGGCTATTCTGACGACGAAACCACGGAGCTTAAGAGCAGTGAGTATTTTGTTTTGGGCGACAACCGCGGTTCGTCCAAAGACTCAAGAAGTTTCGGTCCGGTGAATGAAAGTTTCCTTGTCGGCCGGGTGCTTTTGCGGGGATTTCCTTTTGACAAAATCAAGCTGTTTAACAGGGGAGAAGCGTATAACTTGTAAAATATAGTTTTATGCCAAGAATCAAAATGAAAAAAGAAAATAATCAAAAAGAAAAAGACCGGTTTCCGAAAGAGAAGCGGGAGCGGACTTACAGCCGTTTAAGAGGGATGAGAGACGTGCTTTTTGACGAATACCGTTATTATGATCTTGTGGAAGGCAAAGCCCGGGACTTAGCCGAGGTTTATGGTTTCCGGCGCGTTATTACACCGGTTCTTGAAAAGGCCGAACTCTACGAGCGAGCTACGGGAAAGGCCACTGACATTGTTTCCAAGGAGATGTATGTTTTTCCCGATAAAAACGGGGAGCGGGTGGCTATGCGGCCGGAACTGACACCTTCCATGGTTCGGGCTTATATTGAGCACGGCATGTTTAATCTTCCCCAGCCGGTAAAAATGTTTACGATTGGATCATGTTTTAGGCATGAAAAACCCCAGTCCGGAAGACTGCGCCAGCATCACCAGTTCGGCTTGGAAATGTTCGGCGAAGAAAAACCATCAGCTGACGCGCAGGTTATTCTAATCGCCTATAATTTCTTTAAAGAGCTCCAGCTTAACATCCAAATCCAGATAAACAGCATCGGTTGCAAGGAATGCCGGGGCGAGTATGAAAGAAAACTGATTGAATATTACAACGAGCGGGGAAAGCGGTCAAAGCTCTGTCCGGACTGCAAGAAAAGGCTTAAGAAAAATCCTTTAAGGCTTTTGGATTGCAAAGAACTCTCCTGCGTCGCGGCCAGGGAGGATGCCCCGCAGATCGTTGACTTTTTATGCGAACCCTGCAAGAATCATTTTATTAAAGTTTTGGAATACCTGGATGAGCTGAATGTTTCCTATAACCTTAACCCTTATCTAGTTCGGGGGCTGGATTATTACAACCGGACGGTTTTTGAAGTCTGGCCATCTTCTGTTGAAGTCGCGGAGAGCAAGCCCTCTTCCGAAGAGGCTTCGCGGGGCAAATTATTTTCCGACCAGGACGGGAAAGCCGACGGGGACGAAATTCAAGCCGGGGAAAAACCGGACAACCTTCCTCGGCAGGCTTCTCTCGGAGGCGGCGGAAGATATGACGGATTGGTTGAATATATGGGCGGCCGGCCGACTCCGGGACTAGGATTCGGGCTCGGGATTGAAAGGACGATCGCTAAAATCAAAGAGAAAAATATTCCGTTTAAAAAAGACGGGGCGCCGGTCGTTTTCGTCGCCCAGCTCGGAGAAGCTTCCAAGCGCAAAGCCATGGCTCTTTTTGAAGATCTTAGGCGGGCGGGTTTTTCCGTCCGGCAGGCTTTTACCAAAGACAGCTTAAAAGTCCAGCTTGAAGAAGCTAACCGGCTGGAATCAAAGTTCAGCCTGATTTTAGGGCAGAAGGAAGTGATGGACGGGACGATTCTCGTCCGCGACATGGAATCGGGCATTCAGGAAGTCCTTGATTTTAATAAAATAAAATCCAATCTGGAAAAAAGGATCGCGGAAAAGAAATAATTATTAACTCTGCGAAATACGAAATTTAGTATTTAGTTATTTTTGGTATTTCGCGGAGATTTATAGAAACGGAGGTGACTTATGGTAGAATTTAAAAGGAAAAAAGGCGAGAGTTTTGAAAGCTTCCTCCGAAGATTTAACCGGAGGCTGATTCAGAGCGGCAAACTTATTGAAGCCCGAGCCAATCAGCGCCATACTGGAGAAAAAAGCCGCAACCTTAAGAAAAAATCCGCGCTTATCCGGCTTAAGTACAAAGCCAAGCAGGAATATTTAAGGAAAACCGGAAAATTAAAAGAAGAGAAGACTTACCGATAAAAGAAAATGAAGAACAAGAAAACAGTCTCAAATATCGGGACTGTTTTTTTATGGGATTGTTGCCGGTTATTTCATTCCCGGAATGTATTTTTTCAGATGTTTTAATTGTTCAAACCTTCCGGTCTTAATAAACTGTTTTATCCGACCCCGGGCTTTTGACGTTTTTACGAATTTAATCCAGTCGGCGTTAGGCGACTTCCGGTTTTTGTCAATTATTATTTCCACCAAATCGCCGTTCTTCAGTTCCGTATCCAGAGGAGCCATCCTGTCGTTTACCAGCGCGCCGGTGCATTTATTCCCGATGTCGGTATGGACTTCGTAAGCGAAGTCAACCGGAGTGGCGCCCTCGGGCAGGTCGTAAACGTCGCCTTTGGGAGTAAAGACGAAAATCCGGTTCTTAAAAATATTGAACTTTACGTCTTTGACGAATTCATGGCTCGTTACGGCGTTCCTTTGGATTTCAAGGATTTCTTTTACCCAGGCCGGCTGGTGCTCGGCGGCCTCGGAACTTCCTGATTCTTTATGCTTGTAATACCAGTGAGCCGAAATCCCGTAAAGCGCTTCTTCGTTCATTTTATGGGTGCGGATCTGGAATTCGGTTAATTTTCCGCCCGGCCCGAATACGGTCGTATGGAGGCTTTGGTAGCCGTTCGGTTTTGGCAGGGCGATATAGTCCTTAAAGCGGTCTTTTTTCGGCTTCCAAAGCGAATGGATCACTCCGAGGGTTTTGTAGCATTCCTCAACATTATTAACAATCACCCGCAGGGCGAACACGTCGGTAATTTCGTTGAACTTCCGATCCTTAATCTGCATTTTTTTGTAAATACTGAAAAGGTGCTTAAACCGGCCTTCTATTAATGGATCTATGCCGACGGCAATAAGCTCTTTGCCGAGCAGGTTTTTTATTTTCTGGATATACTGGTTCCGCTCAACTTTTTTTTCCACCTCGTAAATGTATTCCAGTTTTTTGTATTCTTCCGGATAAAGGAATTTAAAGCAGATGTCTTCCATCTGCCATTTTAAGCGCCAGATTCCGAGCAGGCCGGCGATCGGGGCGTAGATTTCCATAGTTTCCCGGGCGATGCGCTCCTGCTTTTCTTTGGGTAGGGCTTCCAGAGTCCGGAGGTTATGGAGGCGGTCGGCGAATTTTATAAGGATTACCCGGAGGTCGTTGGCCATGGCAATGAACATTTTTCTTAGACTTTCAAGATAGCGTTCAACGCCGCGGTATTTTATTTTTGAGAGTTTGGTTATTCCCTCAACCAGCATGGCGATTTCCTTGCCAAAATTATTTTCAACGTCTCGCAAGGTGTATTCGGTATCTTCGGGGACATCATGCAAAAGCCCGGCGGCGATAGTATTTATGTCGGCCCGCATTTGCGCGAGAATAAAAGCGGTATGGAGGCTGTGCTCAATATAGCGTTCGCCGTTTTTTCTTTTTTGGTTAAGGTGGGCTTTGTCGGCAAAACCAAAAGCGAGCTCTAATACGTCAGTATCGGCTTTTTCATCATTTTCCTTAACTTTGGCGATAATTTGCCCGATAGTCATAAGATTTATTTGCCCCTTGTGCTATTAAAAGAGTATGATATTATGGTAGTATAAAAAGCGCGTGTAGTCAAAGAATATTTTTAAATTGTTAATTGAATTATGTATAACATCATTCCTCTTATCCTCATACTTCTAAGCCTCGCGGTCATGACGGGCATCGTAGTCCGGAAATTTTCGGCGCTCGCGAATCTTGATATTGAAAGTATCCCGGCGGAAAAGGAGAGCCGCTTTAAAGAGCGGATAATTTCCAACCGGCTAAAAAGGAACCTTGCCTACTGGGGCGCGAAGATGTCCAGGACTTTTTCTTTCGCCGGCCAAAAACTTAACGGACTTTTTTCATTTTTTCTCGCCCGCCTTACGCGCCTTAAGGAAAAATACCGGGAGGACAAAGTTTTGGCGAAAAACAACGGCGGAGAAAAGAACAGCCGCCCGATTTTGGAACTCCTAAACGAAGCCGACGCGGCCATAAAATCTGAATCTTACGAAGAGGCGGAAAAGAAGCTGATTGAAATCATCTCCCTCCAGAGCCGGAATTTAAAAGCCTTTAGAAAACTCGGCGGCCTTTATACCCTGAAAAAACAGTATGAAGAGGCGCGGCAGTCATACCTCCATATCTTAAAGCTCATTGAGGACGAGGAAGCCGGAATCGTAAACAGCCGGGACGAAAATTCCGAAGAACAGCTTAAAGCCTTAAGCCTTGAGCGCGGCCAGGTTCATTTTGAATTGTCCCGGATTTTCAGCGAAAAAGAGAATTATTCCGAGGCCGCGAAGAGCCTGAAAGAGGCTTTAAAAATTGAGCCCGCCAATCCGAAATACCTTGACACAATGATAGAGATAAGTATAATGGGAAAAGATAAAATTGCCGCCCTTGACGCTTACGGAAGCCTAAAAAAAGCCAACCCCGAAAATCAGAAGCTTAAGGAATTTAAAGAAAGGATTGGGGAATTGTGATTTATATAACACGTAACACATAGCATAGAACAGATAAATGTTACGTGTTTTATGTTTTGCGTAGCTTGATATCGCCGTTGTAGCTCAGCCAGTAGAGCAACTCCATGGTAAGGAGTAGGTCCGCGGTGCAAATCCGCGCAACGGCTCAAAGATAAAACATCCCGTCTATTATGACGGGATGTTTTAATTTGTTTTTTTACGGCTTAACAAGGAACCAGACTTCGCCGACGTTCTGGCCTAATGTATCGCCAGGGTTTTTGTCGTTAATGTAGTAGTAGAGCGGGAGGCCTTTATAGGCGAGCTGTTCTTCGCCGCTGGTTCCCCGTATTTCGGTAAAATCATTTTTATCCATCGTGGACGGGATGGCGAGCGTTTCCAGTTCGGCGTAGAAAATCGGCCAGTTTACGAGGCACTGTCCCGAGCAGTTTGATACCGGCGATGAGGTCGCCGTCCCTTTCGCGTCATTGGTAAAATAGTAAAGAGCCATGTCTTTTTCATCGGAAAGGTAATTGCCTTCTTTTTCCTTATTAACAATCATGACGTTGTAAAACGGGTCAGGGATTACGAACCAGACTTCTCCGACATTTTCGCCGAGAGTATCGCCCGGTTTTTTGTCCTGGTAATAATAGTAAAGCGGCCAGCCTTTGTAAGCGAGCTGGCTCGTCCCGTCGCCGCGGTCAACAGTCGTAAAATCCGCGGCGCTCGTTCCGGCCGGAACGCTAAATTCAGCCGGATCATAAAGCGGCCAGGCGGTTACGCACCCGCCGAAACAGTTTGATTTTTTCAAAACGTCTTTGGAATAATAATAGAGGGTCATGCCTTTGCCGTCGGTAAGAATTTTACCGAGTTTTTCATCCTGGACGAATTTCATGGCGCCGACAGCGGCGTTGCTTGTTTGGTTTTGCGCGGTGTTGTTTTCCTGACCGTTCTCGACGCGCGTAGCGAGCCAGACGAGTCCGGCGATGACGATGACGCCGATGATAATGGCGATCGCCAGGTTTTTGTTCTTCATAAATGCTTTTCGGTTCTCTCGGCTAATGCCATAAAGAACCTTAATGAATTAAGTATGTTAAACGTATTAAATTATGGCTTTATGCTACAGCTTAAAAGTTAATTTTGGATTAAGGGACGCCCTTCGCGGATTTTACGCCTGGCGGTTTTATTGAGTTTAAGGAGATTTGGTGATAAGCTTAGGTGAGAATAAGCTTAAAACATAAAAAATATTATGTTTAAAAAAATTATTTTATTGGTTTTTATTTTCATTCCGCTGTTTACGCCTCTTACCGGCCGGGCTCGGGAAGACGTTACTGATTGGTATATAAAGGATTTTCAGTCGGAAATTATTGTTAATAAGGATTCTAGCCTGGACATCACGGAAAACATAACGGCCGATTGCGGCAACGCTTCGGATAAGCACGGGATTTTCCGGATTTCGCCGGAAACCGTAAAAATTGACGATGGCTCGGGGGATGTAAGAACCGTAAAAACTCCGGTGGAATTAATTGGCATTACCGATTTTGAAGGCCATAAACTTAAATTTAAGGAGACAAAGAATTTTTTTGAAAAAACCATAACCTGGAAAATCGGCGACGCGGATATTGAAGTAAACGGCGTGAATTACTACCGGATTCATTATAGGGTAAAAAACGCCATCCGGTTTAATGATGATTTTGACGAACTGTACTGGAACTTAAGCGGCAATTTATGGGATTTGGAAATTGATAAATTTCAGGCGAGTCTTGTCTTTCCGGCCGGGGTGTCCGAGGACGGCGCAAAGGTGGATTATTACGCCGGAGCGCTCGGGAGTAAAGAAAAAAGCCTGGCCGCTTACCGCTGGAGCGCTCCTCAAACGCTGGAATTTAAATCAACCGAAACGTTAAAAATCGGGGAGGGCGTAACCGCTTCGGTTATTTTTTCTAAAGGGATTTTTACGCCGTACGAGCCGGGATTTTTTGAACGCTGGGGCGCGTATCTTTGGATTTTTATTCCGCTCACCGTGTTTTTTATTTGTTTTTGGCTCTGGAAAAAATATGGCAAAGACCCGCGGATGGATAAGACAATTATAGCCGAATACGAAATTCCTGATAATTTATCGCCATCTGAGATTGGCCTCCTCACGACTAACGGCAGTTTTTCCAATAAGCTCATAACCGCGGAAATAATTAATCTCGCGGCCAAAGGACTTCTGACGATTAAAGAAATAGAAAAGAAAGTTTTGATGTTTAGCTCCAAAGATTATGAATTAACGAAAAAACCCGATGCCCGGATTGAGGCCGGCTTAAACGCGCCGCAAAAAGACATCCTGGAAAATGTGTTTAAAGATGGCGATACCGTCCAGCTGTCAGACCTGAAAAATGAATTCTATAAAAGCCTGGCCGGAATAAAAAGTAAATCAAAAAAACTTTTAACCGATAAAGGACTGATTATGGCCGAGGGCTTGCGTTTTCAGATTTTATTTATTGTTCTTGGCGTTTTGTTTATCCCCGGGGCGGTAGTTTCCGCGATTGTTGGCCTTTATTTCCTTTCCGCCGGATTATTTTTTTCCAGCCTGATTGTTTTTATTTTCGCCATAATCATGCCTAAGCGAACACCGGCCGGGGCTGAATTAAACTGGAAAATAAAAGGCTTTAAATTATTCATGGAAACAGTGGATAAGCATCGGGCCGAGTTTTATGAAAAGGAAAATATTTTTGAGAAATTCCTGCCTTACGCCATTGTCTTTGGTATTACCGGAATCTGGATTAAAAAAATGAAAGAGATCTACGGGGAAAAATATTTTAATACATACGCTCCGGCCTGGTATGCCGGGCATATTGGCGCTTTTGACGCTGATAGTTTTAGTAAATCCATAGAAAGCCTGTCATCAGCCATAGCCGCCAGCACGTCTTCGCCTTCAGGTGGAGGAGGCGCGGGAGGAGCCGGAGGCGGCGGGGGCGGAGGAGGGGGAGGGGGATGGTAAATTTATGATTACATGTAAATTTGAAAACGGACATGAAGTTAATAACGCGAGGCACGCTGTCGTTGACGCGATTTTAACGCGCGGGAATGAGATTTTAATTGTTAAACGCTCAGCGGAGATGTTTCAGGCAGGGAAATATTGCCTGCCCGGCGGTTTTATTGAACATGATGAAAGCGTGGAAGAAGCGGCAAAAAGGGAAGTCCGCGAAGAAACCGGTTATGAGACGCGGGTCGTAAAACTATTATTCATTGTTGACGCTCCGGAGCGGAACGAAGCCGGTCGGCAGAACATAGCATTTGTTTTTTTATTGGAAGCGTTAAAAAAGACCGGCGCGCCGGATTATGAGGTGTCCGAGGTTTTATGGCGTAAATTGGACAACCTGCCGCCGAAAAAAGATTTTGCCTTTGACCATTACCGGACTATTTTAGAATACAAAAAGTCCCTGAAACAAAAAAACCCTCTTCCGAGGTTTTTATCAAAATAGTTCGCGTTAACTATTTTTCTCTTCAATACATTTAAAGTAAAGCTAGGCGGGTCATCTTCTTATCACGTGGTGTGAAACGATAGATGCCCGCCTTTTTGTTGGTTTGTTTTGTTTATCAGAGGACAAAGTTGGAGCGGGTCTAGTTGACCCGTCTCCACTTGGAAAGGTCGCTTCCTGAGCCTTGCAGGAAATGATCCTTTCCATCCTCTTCAAGGAGAACGAGATACTCGTCCCCCTGCCGACAACCGTAGAATACACCGCGCCTTCTCAGGGCGGTGAGGGTTGCCGGGTTAGACACAAGTTGACTTACGAGAAGGATCTCAGTTGGCATCCTTTTTTCCTTTCTTTCCGTTGAGCGAAGGTGACCGGAGGTGGGAGTTCAGGATCTGCAGGCTTTGAAGTTTTGCACTATTTTCCAACTGTTCAATGAAATTGAAATTCCCGATCTGATATCGTCTGCTTCAAGCCGGGGATAGGCAAAACGTACAGGCACCGAGTTTTTATACTCCGGTTTAAGGTTGGTAGGTATGCAAGACATTGCAGAAAAGATTTCAACGTCAAAGTTAGCAGCTTGGGAAATGAAGGCCTTCTCCTCTACATTCTCAAACACGTGAACTCGAAAGAAACCGCCAGGGATGGCCGGAAACCTCGAGCCGGGAAGATATTGGTTAAAAGCTGAGTTGATAGCTTCCCGCTTCGGATTGTACAAATTCCGTAGGAACTCCTGGTGCTTGCCATAGAATCCGTTCTTGATCATTTCGTAGTAGATGACCTGAGTTGGATAATTTGGATTCAGTCGCGCATCGTCAATGATCGGCTGGGTATTCATTAGCGCTTTTGGCAACAACGCGAAGCCGCATTTAGCGCCCGGAGAAAGCGTTTTGGAGAATGACCCAACAAAACAGGTATAATCGTACACGGGGTCGTTGAAATTAGGGAGTGGGTTCCGTTGACCGTCGTAGCGAGCATCATAGTAGGCCACATCGCAGATATACGGTTTTTTGTGTTTCTTGCAGATCCTTGCGCATTCCCGTACATTTTCCGGATCAGCGCAGACCCCCGTAGGGTTGCTTGAGTAGACGATGTGGTAAACGCCCCTGAACTCGTTTCTGTCCAAGGCGCTATCCAACTCTTTGGTATCTAGGCCATTTTCCGTTAGCCGCACACCATAGGGGGTATGTCCGAGACGAGAAGCTCTCTTTATAGCCCTGTCGTAGGAAAATTCTTCAAAGACAATGAACCCTGGTTTCAGCGCTTCAAACAGAAACCCAATAATCTCTTCTCCACCATTGCCGACAATCACATGCTTCTTTGGGTCCAGCGGGTAATTGAACATATCCGCTAGCATAAACTTCAACGGTACGAAGCCGCCGAAGTCAGATACCTCGGGAACTGCGTAATGGAAAGGGTCATCTTCGTGTTCATTATTGATGTGTCCGGCCAACGACCAGTATTCTTTTCTTACTGGTGTGATTGCCTCTGTAGCCGGAACACCTCTGCCGAAAGAAATAACTTTCTGTCTGTCCATCCGTTTTTCTCCTTTTGCACGTTGTGTGTTTTGGATTGAAAGATCGCCGAATTCTGCCGTTAGCTTGCATTTTGCATGTTTTTTTGGATATTGTCAAACGGTTGGCTGGCCTGACCGCGTTAAAACTTAATGAAGGCCGGTTGTTATAAGGAGAAATTCGGTCGCGAAAACATGGGTCTGTAAAAGAAGAAAAAGATGTTCGTCAGTTATTTTAGGTAAAATGCGGAAATTGTATTTTACCTTATAAACATTAACTGGCCTGGATGTTGATCATGAATCAATTTTCAGGCGCAAAATAAATATATGGGTTTTACTAAAAAATTAATGCTCGGAGCCGCTATGGCGGCCGTAATGGTGCCGAGTGTAGCTTTGGCCTCTTCGGGTTCGGGTAGCGGCAGAGGCGGCGATGATCATGACGGCGATGAAGTCCGGATCAGGGTTGACGGCGATCACGGCGGAATCCTGCGTCATTCAGGCGTCTTAGGCAACGGAACGCTGGCCGCTAAAATTCTCGCTAGTCATGGGGGAATGATGGTAGACGGCGTTACGTTAAGAGAGTTCTTAAAGACTCACGGATTATTAAGCTCGTTAGGAAATGATTTCCGTTTCGTTAATGACATGGACAAGGAAGTCCGCGTCAGGGTTAAGGACGATGAATTCCGCGTTGAAGTAAAAAAAGACAATGACGGTCTTTTTAACGATTTTGACGTGAAAAAGGAATTCAGGGTTAAGTTGGATAATGACGGCGAAATCCGGGTAAGAAACGAGCTTAACCGGGATTTTGACTTTGACGGCCATAATTAATTCCGCTAAGCCGAAATGGCTTTCGGATTAATTAAACCGCCTGAAAGCGCTCTTCCATAATACGGGAGGGCGCTTTGCTTTTGGCGATGTTTGGCGGTTTCTTTTGCCTTAATGGTTTATGGCCGCGAAGTCCTTGAAAATAATCCTGGATTATGATATTTTAAAAAAGACTTAGGAATTATAACTTTAAGTCAAAAGGGGAGTCTTGTGTGTACTGACAGGTTTGATATAATTAAACCATGGCCAGTATAAGCCCCTCAAAAATTGAAAAAGTAAAAGATTGGTACGAGGATGGACATAGCGCGAGAGAGATAGCTCAAATTTTGAATGTGTCAATTGACGCTGTTTTTTATTTTTTGCGCAAACACCAAATTCCCAGAAGAACGCCTAGCGAATGCAACAACCTTATTTTTCAGCGAAAAGCTCCATCTTTCAAGCTGAAAACAGGTCTTTCAAAGGACGAAGAGGCGCTTAGGGTGGCGGGAATAATGCTTTATTGGGGCGAGGGATCAAACTGGAAAGGAGAGGTTGTTGTGGATTTCGCGAACAGTAATTCGCAGATGATAAGAGTGTTTTTAAAATTTTTACGACAAATTTGCGGTATAGACGAAAAAAAATTGAGAGTTTACCTTTATTGCTATGAAAATCAGAATCCGACCGAATTAATTAAGTTTTGGTCGGGGATTACTAAAATTAGCCGTGATAATTTTACCAAGCCATACGCACGAAAGGATTATAAAGCGGAAAAAAGCGGTAAAATGAAAAATGGTCTTGTGCATATCCGATATGGTGATAAAAAATTATTAACACAGATAAAAGACTGGATTAATGAATATGTAAAATCAATTTAATTAAATACGGGCGGATACCAAAGCGGTCAACTGGGTCAGACTGTAAATCTGATGCTTCCGAGCTTCGCAGGTTCGAATCCTGCTCCGCCCACCGTTAAATTCTTCTTATGCCTGAACTTCCGGAAGTTGAAACTATAGCGGGTGATCTGAACCGCAAGGTAAAGGGCGCGGTAATTTTGGATTTTTGGACAGACTGGAAAAAATCCGTGAAAACCGATTTGGCGAAATTCAAGAGAGAAATCAGCGGAAAAAAAATCCTTGAAGTAAAACGGCGGGGTAAAAACCTGCTTTTTTATTTGTCCGGCAAAGTCGTCATGCACGTTCATTTAAAGATGACTGGACATTTATTAGTTGAGACAATAGACGACAGACAACAGACGACAGAAAAAAAAGGTTTTTTTGACGACAAAGTTAACCAATACATTCATCATGTTTGGTATTTAAGAAGTCAAAAGTCCGGCCAGTCAGAAAGTGATATGACGCTGGAATTTTCCGACTTGCGGAAGTTCGCGAAAATAAGATTGTTAAAAGCGGATGAGATAGAAATGGATTCGGACTTAGGCAGGCTCGGGATTGAGCCTTTGTCGGATGAATTTACCCTGAAAAAATTTAAGGAAATTCTCTTGAAAAAAGAAAAATGGGCAACGCGGGATATATTGATGGAACAAAACCTTATCGCCGGTATCGGCAATATTTATGTTTCGGAGATATTATTTGAGGCCGGTGTTATGCCAAAGCGGCAAGCCAGGGAGTTGGATGAAAAAGAAATAAAAGAAATTTATCGCTCAATCAAAATGGTTTTAAAAAAAGCCGTAAAATTACGCGGGACTTCGGACTCAGACTACCGCGATACAGACGGCGCGCCCGGAGGATTTCAAAAAGTCCTGAAAGTTTACAACCGGGAAGGCGCGGCCTGCCAAAGTAAAAACTGTTCCGGGACAGTAAAGAGGGAAAAGCATAAGCAGAGAAGCGCGTTCTTTTGCGAAAAATGCCAAAAATAGGCGGACATGCTAAAATCGCTTTTCAATTAGCCGGTTTTATGCGATAATTTATATAATATGCGAAAAAAATTATTCATCGTTGAAGATAACGCTAATATATTATACGGCTTGCAGGCTAAATTTTCCGTGGCCGGTTTTGAGGTCGCGATAAATTCGGGAAATGAACCTGAGCCGGGAATCGCGGGAAAAATAATAGCCGCCCGCCCGGACTATCTTATACTGGATTTAATTCTTCCTAAAGCCGACGGGTTTAAGATATTATCAGCGCTTAAAGCTCCCGGCGGATTACCCGGACTGCCGGTTTTCGCTTTTACCGATTTGGGCGATAAAGAAAGTCGGGAAAAAGGGCTTAAGCTCGGAATCAGCCATTACCTGATAAAAAACGAATTGAATACCGATGAATTTGTTGAAAAGGTGATAAAAATAATTTCCAACATGAAAAAATGAATTTATGAAAAGAATATTCAGGATTTTACTTAGTAAAAAATGGCTGTTAATTATTGTTCCCGCGGTTTTAGTCGCGGGCTGGTTCATGTTTTTTAATAAAGAAAAGCCGCCTGAATATACCCTGGCCAAAGTTGAAAAAGGGACGATAAAGCAGACGGTTTCGGAAACCGGGATCGTTGAATCAAACGACGACCTTAGCCTCGCCTTTCCCCTGTCCGGCCGGCTGGAAAAGATCTATTTTAAAGAAGGGGAAAAAGTAGCGGCCGGCGAGGCGATTGCCGAGCTGGATTACGGCGGCTTAACGATAAAAGAAAAAGAAGCCAAAGCCGGAGTCATGGCGGCGAGCGCTAATCTGCAAAAACTTTTAAGCGGCGCGAGTGGCGAGGAAATTAAAGTCGCCCGGGCGAATGTCGCGCAGGCCGAAGCGGCTCTTTCAGCGGCAGAAGCCGAGCTGGTTAAAACGAAAAACACGGCCGCCGAAAACGAGCGGCAGGCTGAGAAGAACTTGAGCGACCTTGAAAGCGAAACGCCGGATAATATAACTACTTACGAGCAGGCAATAACCCAGGCCGAGGCGGCTCTAAAGACGGCGCAAACGACTTATCTCGCGGCTCTGGAAACGGCGAAAACCAACGCCCTTGCAACAACGGATGAAGTAATCCTTGACAGCCGGACGGCGCTTGATAAGGTAAACGCGGTATTGGAGGATGACGATGCTGATGCCTTATTTAGCGTCAAGGATCCGCAATTTTTAACCAATACGAAAAACGGTTACGCGAGCGCTTCGGGAAAAATTGCCGCGGCTGAAGCGTCTCTTCTTTCGGCTCGGTCGGATCGTTCTAATGACAAAGTAAAAAAGGCAACGGCCGACGGCCAGGATCTTCTTAATTCCGTTCTTTACGCCCTGGAAAACTGTTTTAAAGGACTGGAAAAAAGCCTTACCTCTTCTTCTTTTACTCAGGCCGAGCTTGACGCGTATAAAACTTCCATCTCCGCTCAGATTGGAATTATTAGTACCGGCATCCAGAGCCTTGACTCTTCGGAACAAAGCCTTGAGACGGCGATTTCTAATTATGACCTTAAAATCCGGGAAGCCGAGGAAAGCCTGAATCTAGCCCGGGCGAGTTTTGACAACGCCCTGCAGTCGGCGAAAAATAGTTCGCGTAACGCGAAGCTCGCGGGCGAACAGCAGGTGACGGCGGGCGAATCAAAGATAAGCGCGGCGGAAAAATCGCTTGACTCCGCCAAAGCGAGCCTTGATAAAATCCTTTCCGGATCAAATAATTTTGACATCCGCTCGGCCGAAGCGAATTTAAAGCAGGCCGAAGCCGGGCTGGAATCAGTCCAAAAACAGATTGAAGACAGCATTATCAAAGCGCCCATCGCCGGAACAGTAACGAGAATTAATTTTGATATCGGCGAAACCGTTACGGCTAATTCTCCGGCTATTTCCATTCTTGGCGAAAACAATTTTAACGCGCGGGTTGATATTTCGGAAATTGACGTTTCAAAAATCAGTCTGGGAAACGAATGCGAAATTTCTTTTGACGCGTTCGGTACGGAAAAGAAATTCATGGGCCGGGTTTATTTTATTGATACCGCGCCAACCATAATCCAGGACGTGGTCTATTACAAAGTTAAAGTGAGTATTTTGCCGAACGGCGAAGATAACGGCGCCGAAGCTGTTATAGAGGGACAGGAAGCAATAGTCCATGAAAGCCTTTTAGAAGTAAAATCCGGCATGACCGCCAACATTGATATTTTCGCCGCTAAAAAAGACGATGTCCTTATCATGCCGCAAAGGGCGATTGTTGATAAAAACGGCCTCGGCAAGTTCGTCCGCGTCCTTGAAAACAACGAGCTGAAAGAAATTCCCGTGGAAATCGGCTTAAAAGGCGACGAAGGCATGGTAGAAGTCATTTCCGGAGTCAAAGAAGGGAATGAGGTTGTTACGTTTGTTAAAGAGGCAAAATAGAATTTAAAATTATTACTCATGCCGACGCTTATTAAGGTGGAGAACCTTCAAAAAGTTTACATATCCGGCGAAATAGAAACCCGCGTCCTGCGCGGGGTTAGTTTTAAAATTGAAAAAGGCGAGTTCGTTTCCATCATGGGGCCGTCCGGGTCGGGAAAATCAACGCTCATGCATATTCTCGGGCTTTTGGATCGCGCCTCTTCGGGACTTTATGAATTTGAAGGCGTTGACGTTACAAAGCTCACTGATAATGAGTTGGCGAAAATGCGCAACGAAAAAATCGGTTTTGTTTTTCAGGCCTTTAACCTTTTGCCCCGGACGAGCGTTTTGGAAAACGTAAAACTGCCGCTCTCCTATTCAGCGGATAAATCCAATATGGACAGCCGCGCCGGAATGATATTAAAAAATGTCGGGTTGGAACACCGGCTCGCTTATTTTACCAACCAGATTTCGGGCGGCGAAAAGCAAAGAGTAGCGATTGCCCGGGCGCTCGTTAATGAGCCTTCAATTATTTTCGCCGACGAGCCGACCGGCAACTTAGATTCAAAATCCGGAACCCAGATCATGGAAATCCTCCAGCATTTAAATAACGAAGGCAATACTATTGTCATGGTCACCCATGAAACCTACACCTCGGAGCACGCGAAACGGATTATTAAAATCATGGACGGAAAAATTGTTGATGATTACCTCGTGGCAAAGAGAAGGATAGCGAAAGACGGAGAGATGCTGAAATAAAAAATGCTTACTTTTTTTACCCAAAGCTTTAAAAACTCATTCCGCGCGCTCCTTGCTAATAAGACAAGGAGCTTTTTGACCATGCTCGGGATTATAATCGGCGTGGCGGCGGTAATTATTATCATGGCGGTCGGCGCCGGAGCGCAGAGCCTCATACTCGCGCAGATTAAAGGCATCGGAAGCGACTTGATCGGCATCCTGCCGGGGAAGTCGGACGACAAAGGCCCGCCGGCCTCGGTTATGGGAATAGTAATTACTACCCTTACTTACGACGATATAGAGGCGCTGAAGAAAAAAAATAACGTCCCCAATCTCCTTAACGCGGCCGCTTACGTCAAGGGCGTGGAAACCGTTGTCTGGGAAAATAACGAGCTGGATACGAACCTGAACGGAACCACGGCGAGTTACCCGGAAATTGAATCCAGTAACGTAGAAGCCGGGCGGTTTTTTACCGAAGACGAAGAGCGGAGTATGGCTCGCGTCGCGGTTTTAGGCTCAAAAGTAAAAGAAGATTTGTTCGGCTCTAGCGATCCGATCGGCCATAAGATAAAAATAAAAAAGCACGGCTTTGAAGTAATCGGCGTGATGGCCGAAAAGGGAACCGTGGCTTTCCAAAATTACGACGACCAGATATTAATCCCGATTTCAACCGCCCAAAAGCTCATTCTCGGCATTAACCATATTACGATGGCGCGGGCGAAAGCCGACAGCGAAGAAAATATTGACCGGGTTATCGCTGATATTGAAAAAACCCTGCGCGAACAGCATAACATAACCGATTTCTCGGGCGATCAGGACGATTTTACCGTGCAGAGCGCGTCTGACGCGCTGGACACGATTACGACGGTTACTGACGCGCTGAAATATTTTTTGGCGGCCATGGCGGCTATCTCGCTTCTGGTCGGCGGCATCGGCATCATGAATATCATGCTCGTTTCGGTTTCCGAGCGGACGCGCGAAATCGGCCTGCGCAAAGCGGTCGGCGCCACGCGTTCAAATATTTTAAGCCAGTTTCTTGTTGAGTCCGTAGCCGTAACCCTTTTAGGCGGCCTGGCCGGAATAATCGTTGGTTCGCTTTTTTCCTTCCTTGTCGCGGTTGTCGCCGGAGCTTTGGGGTATGAGTGGGAATTTAGCGTATCTTTTATTTCAATCTTTTTAGCGGTAACCGTTTCCAGCGCCGTCGGCCTTATCTTCGGGCTTTATCCGGCCGATAAGGCGGGTAGGCTTGA
>Ga0209016_1001714_pt1 | contig 16674 bp, 20 predicted proteins | sample EPASupsiteSAE305_FD_187265 | JGI IMG/M metagenome (GOLD analysis project Ga0209016, IMG submission 187265) | Bioremediated contaminated groundwater microbial communities from EPA Superfund site, New Mexico - SAE3-05 (SPAdes) (version 2) | ecosystem: Environmental > Aquatic > Deep subsurface >...
TCGAGACAAACAGGCCGATGCCCACCGCGATGCCGAGAATATTGATCAGGGTTCGCGAGGAACGATGTTGCAATTCATGGACAATATAAGAAATGCGCATGGTCCTGTTCCGGCCTCAAGGCTGCGCGGTGGCTTGGTCAAGGGCCTTGGCCAGGGCCTCCATGGTCCATTTCCCTTGAAACATCTGCGGCCCGGAGCCGCTTGGAAAGCCGGAGAAGCTCTCCTTGCCATTGATCCAGATCATCAGGGGGATATGCTGGCGAATTCCCTTGCTCGCCATAAACTGCTCCCCTGCCTGGCTTTCAAAGTCGTGCCAGCGTGGCGTTATTTTTTCGCCATAACCGGCAAAAATGCCTTTGAGCTTGTCCAGGGTGGACTGCAGCGGACCGTGATTCATATAGAGGATATCGACTTCCACAGGCGCGGCCGCTCGGGCAGCTAAGGGCAAGGACAAGGAGCACGAGACCATCAGGAGGATAAGGAGATTTTTCATGGGACAAGGGCTCCATCCTGCATCCGCAGCAGGCGATCGGCTGATTTTGACAGTTCCAGGTCATGGGTCACCATCAGGATGGTCAGACCCTGCTGTTTATGTAAGGTGGTGAGGATTTCGATGATGGCCTGGCCGGTTTGGGAGTCCAGGTTGCCCGTGGGCTCATCGGCAAAGATGATTTTCGGATGGTTGATCAGTGCCCTGGCGATGGCCACGCGCTGTTTCTCTCCGCCGGACAAGGTGCCGGGCAGATGATCGAGGCGATGCTCCATCTGCATTTGCTGCAGCAGAGAGGTTGCCCGCGCCCTCCGTTCTTCTTCCGCCATTTTTTCCGGGAACAGGGGCACCGCCACATTTTCCCAGGCCGTGAGCGTGGGGATCAGTTGAAAGGACTGGAAAATAAAACCGATGTTGGCCCGCCGAAAGAGCGCCAGTTCGTCTTCGGAGGAGGCGACGATGTCTTTGCCGCAGAGGCTGATCTGCCCTGAGGTCGGCCGTTCCAGACCGGAGAGCAGGGCCATCAGGGTGGTTTTGCCGCTGCCCGACCTGCCTACCAGGCAGACAAACTCGCCCGGTTGGAGAGCAACCGTGACGCCCTTGACCACCTCGATGTCGCCAAAGGTTTTGCGGATATCGCTGGCGGCGAGGATAGAATCATTCATGACGGAGCACCTCGGAAGGTTTGATACGGGTGATGCGGCCGATACACAGTCCGCTGGTGAGGCCCCCAACAGTCAGGGAGAGGATCAGGGCTAGGCCGATCAACGGCCAAGAAAGTTGCACAGGCAGCCGCACGGTTTTGAAAACCGGTTCCCCGCCACCGGGCAGGAAATGCGGCGTGGGGCTCATTTCCCAGGGAATGGGGATATGCAGTTCTTGAAAGCTCAGGCCATAACAGACCAGCCCAGCAAAGCCAACCCCGACTATCCCCGCCAGGAGACAGAGCACCAATGATTCGGCCAGGAGTTGAGCATTGATATTGGCATTGGTCCAACCCAGGCATTTGAGCACGCCGATCTCCCTTGCCCGTTCCTGGATGCCACCGGCGATGGTCTTGAAGACCATCAAAAAGGCCACGACCATGACAATACCGAAAGTGGCCGAGGCAAACTTGTCGGAGAGGGCAAAGAGATTACCCAGCTGGCGGAGAAAAGAGGCTGGTGTCGCCACCGAGGTTTTGTCACCCAGGGCGGTCTTGAGCGCTACGGCTAGGCTTGGAATTGCTGCCTGATCGGCGACCATAAACACCAGATTGACATCTCCCATGGTAAAGGGCGAGACGCCCTGGACCTGGGGAGAGGCCACAGCCAGAGCCTGCGCCTCCGAGAGTGGCAGATAGACATTAGCCAGGGCGATTTTTGAGGCCCGCGAACCATCGACGAGCCCGACCACCGGATAGGGTGAATCCAAGATGGTCACCGTATCGCCGACCTCGATCTGCTTTTCCTTGGCATAGGTGCTCTCGACCAAGGCCTGTCCGCCCTCTCCTTCCAAAAACCGACCCTTGAGCACGAAATTGCGCAGCTTGCCAGGTCCCAAAGCATTGTCGGGATCGACCCCCATCACCATGGTGAATTGTTCCTGATCAAACACCCACAGCAACAGGGCTTGTCCGGTAGTGCGGACACCGGACATCCGGCTGATCTGTTCCACCTCGTGCTTGCGGATGGTCACCGCCGAACAGGGAAACACGGCCCCCTGCAGATTCTGGGGGACATCTCCGGAACGTTGGATAGTGATGTCGGCGCCGATCTCGGCCAGCGGTGCTCGGGCTGCTTGCTGATAGGCCCCGGCCAGGGCCTGGAGGATGATCAGGAGGGCAATTCCCACGGCCAGGCCGAGGGTGGCGGTCAGGTGCCGCCTTCTCCTGAGGGTGAGCTCCCGCCATACATACGAAAATCGCATCGTCGCCCGGTCTCCTGGTTATTCGTTACAGTGTACGTTCTGAGGAATGAAGCTCTGGCGCAGAGCTTGAAAAAAGACTTCCTGTTGCTCTGGTTTCAGCATCTGCTTCATTTTCAAGATGTGCTCGAATACTTGTTGTTGGAGGGTGAATTGGAGGGATTGCATCTCTTTTCTTAATAGATTGACTTGGTCCATATCGACAGGGTCCTGCTCCATCATGGCTATCATGCTGTTGCGTTTTTGATGGATTTCGCTGGACAGCTTGCCTATATGTTCATGAAAATCCCGCGCCAGAGGCGTTATTTCAGCCTGCTGCTCCGGAGTGAGTCCAAGGAGTGTATATAAATGCGTATCGTTTGAAGAAAATGGGCATTTCTGGGAGAGGTCAGCTTTTTTTGTTTGCACAAAGCGCAGTCCAAACATGGTGGCGATCCCAATATTCATGGACAGAGAGAGCACGAGAACGGAAATCCATATTTTGCCTTTCATTGGTTCACCTGTGGAGCATAACTCACCAAGACAAGATACCCCTCGGCGAGTGAACCCCTCGGGGTTGGCGTGAAAGCATCCATTGCTGCAAGGGTTGCAGCTTGTTCCTGGGGTGTAGCTGTCATTGACGTATCTTCCATAACCGTTTTTCCCATCCAGCCCCCGATGAAGAGCCCGAAGACCACCATAGTTGCCATGGTGGCTGGCGTGGGAAACATGGAAGGGAAAACGTGCATCCAATTGAGAAATCCAGGACCGGATTCCTCTGTAATTTTCGACATCACTGCTTGCGTAAAATTTGGCTTCGGCCGGGGCGGAATACCATCCTCTAGATCCAGCCAGAGGCGACGTAAATCTGTTAAAGCCTGTCGGCAGTCGGAGCATTTTTCGAGATGCGCTTCGATATCAAAGCGCCATGCGGGCGAAACTTCTCCATCCTCAAAAGCTGAGAGTTTCGTGCGCACCACCGTGCAATCCGTTACCAGGGGGGATGACTTGCCCATAAGCTTTTTTCTCCGTGTGCCAAAGCCAAATGTGCACCTTCTTAATTGATTAAACTCACGAGAGCTGGAAAACCTGCGGTTATTTTTTTGGAGGGACCAATTTTTTTTGAAGCTGGGCCTTTGCCCGGACCAGCAAGGCTTCTACCGCCGGGACAGAACAACCAATGACAGTGGCTATCTCCTGGTACGATAATTCTTCATATCGCCGGAGGAGCAAGGCAAGACGTTGATTAGGTGGCAAGGATTCGATAGCGTCGAGAACCAGGCGGCTCTGCTCGGCATGAATGACCGCATCTTCAGGCGAAGGGGAATGGGCGGGGAAATCTGGGGTATATTTGGTGTCAGATATCCAGAACGAGCCTATTAAGCTGATATTACGCCGCCACAGCGATTGTGACTCGCGTTTACAAACGTTGGCTGTAAGTATGTACAACCAGGTCGTGAATTGGGATGTTGGCTTATACTTCTTAGAAAAACGCCATATCCGTAAAAACACCTCTTGAGCGAGGTCGTTGGCTTCTTCTTCTTTTCCAAAAAATCTATAAATAAATCGAAAGACCGTGTCTTGATGGCGGTGGACTAAACAGGAAAAAGCAAATTTATCTCCTTCTCCCACGAGTAGCATGAGGTCTTCACTGGCTAAAGATGTGTAATCGCGATTCACGATATACTGGGGGTTGCGACAACAATCCAAAACGCCATGAAAGTATTTTGTACTACCATAACTTTTGCTCCTTTTTACTGGAAAGTGCTTCGAACCCAGAAATGATATCAAGCAGTTCTCCAGTGATGGCGTTTTGTCTACTCTGCCGGTATTCCATGGTCAGATTGTCCGAGACTTCATCTGTTTTTGCATGGAATATTCTCTATCTAGCAAGCTTAAGTGTCGATTAATCAATCGTTCATTTCCGCCTGCTTGTAAAGACGAGCCACTTCCATTTGCGGTAGAGCCGATTTAATGGCAACTGCAATCACGGCTATGCCAACAATATCGATGGCCAGCCGAGAAAGAGCAAAACGGGGGCCAAGCGCAGCACTCTCAAACAGAAGCAGCGGAATTTTGGTCGTTGACCAGGCACCAATGAAAATGAGGATATTCGTGAAACTTACTCCCTTCTTCATCAAAACAGCGGCCACAGGAAAAGCGCCATAAAGAGGCCCCGCTGCAAATGATCCTAGAAGAAAGGCAAGAGTACCACCTTTTGCACCAGATTCAGGTCCCATGAAACGCATCATCCGCTCACGCGGGACCCAAACGTCAAGGAGACCAAGAAGGATGAAGATGGGCGGAATGACAAGCAACATAGTCTCGGCCTGAAACGCGAGGGTTCCAAGCGCCTTTGCCTGGTAGGCTGGAAGGACGATCAGGAAAAGTATGAATCCTGCAGTTGCGACAAGGAAAGCACTATAGCGACGTAACAGCGGTTTCATTGATTCATCACCCATCCGACGAAAACAGCAGCAATAAGAGAAAATCCATAGGCGAGAAAATTTCGAAGAAGAGCTGCTCGCTTGCCGAAAAATTGGATCTCCAAGGGGATGGTAACCACCCCGACCATCATGAGGGTAGATACAAAGGCGGCGATCTGTACTGTCCCCGCTCCACCCTGCAAAAGGGCTGCGGCCGCTGGAAAGGCTACAAAACCCGGTATGAGAGTGACTGAACCGATAAGAGATGCGACGAGGACGCCCCACGCCCCCGTGTCCTTGCCGAGAATGAATGAGATGGTCGAGGTATCAAGGACAGCCAGGGCCATGGCAACAAGAATAAGAACCACCAAAAACTGAGGAAGGACGTTCTCAAAGGCTTTCAAAGCTTTCTTAAGTGCACCCATGGTTTTTTGCCTGTTTTTTAGATACGACACTATAAGGCAAGATGAGGCGATAAGATAAAGGATCAATGTGTCCATGTTCTATGTTCTTGCAACCCCCATGAGCAGGCTGTGCTGCTGGTGATATTCTGGTAAAATCGACGTCAACTAATGAAAGAACTACTTTCAATCGCTATAATTTATTCATCTGCAACAGATACGTCCACCGAACTCTCGCAAGTTGAGATGTCAGGCTGACACTCGCTAGAAACACCTTTCTCTGTAACCCCAGGCGGCCTCCACTTTCTCGAAAATTTCAGTGGTTAGGCTTGAACGATTGCCAAAATTGGCTGACTGATGAAGTAAAGGCCAAGTGCACCAATACAAACGCCTGCAAGTTTACGGAATATACCGCTTCCCTGTTGCCATGCGCTGTTCGCCAAAAAACGTTTGAGCAGAGCAGTGGAACTTCCCGCCACAGCAATGGGGATACAATGCCCTAAGCCAAAGAGAAGGATGAAGACGAGTCCGGTCACTATTTTTTGCTGGACGGTGATAATGGCAAGAATCGGGGCGATAAATCCGAAAGTGCACGAACCCGAAAGGACACCATAAGCCAGCCCCAGGATGAACGACCCGAACAATCCTTTCACCTTGATCTTCGCCATGAGGCCACTCGACATCGAACACTTCGCGACCCCAAGAATGTCGAGTGCCACCCAGACCAAAATAGCGCCCACGAAGATACTCATATAGGGACCGACATCGCCAAGCATGCGACCGAGCAGGGTGCAAATGACCCCGATAGTGGCAATGGTGATAAACAGGCCGAGTGTAAATAATACGGCGTAGAGCACGGCCTTTCTTCCTGCCACAATCTGATTTTGTCCTGCTACATAGCTGACAATGAGAGGGATGGAGGCCAGATGGCAAGGACTAAACAGAACACTGACCATGCCCCAGAGGAAACAGCCAAGGCCCCCCAGAAGGAGACCCTGGTTCATCCAGGAATTAATAGTGAGATAAATTTGATCCACGGGTTACTTAACCCCCTGTTGCTTGAACACAGCGACGATGGACTCCTTGTCGAGAAATCCTTCATGCCGAGAGATCTCCTTTCCTTGAGCATCATAGAAAATCTGGGTGGGGATTGCCCGTAAGCCGAATTGTTGACCTGCATCTGGATTCTCCCAGACGTCAATAAAGACGATTCCGGCACGCCCCTGGTACTCTTTGGTCAGTTCCTCGATGATAGGGGACATCATTTTGCAGGGAATGCATTTTTTTGCCCCCAGGTCGACCATGGTCACCATGCCGGGGACCGGAACCTGAGGGATTTGCCCTGCCTGGGCCGGAGAGTTTCCCGCCAGGAAGAATGCTGTGGTAACCCAATAGACGAGGGCCACAATCAAGTCCCTAAAAATAGTTTTGTTCACTCACAACTCCTTTGTTTAAAGATAGATTATTGCCTTGCTGATGACCGAGGCGATGGCGGACTCCGAGACCTCGGTCTTCCCTTTCTCAAAGCCAAGATCGCTCAATCGTAGATGGTTGACTTTGGTAACACCTGCAATATCCAGCGTTTTCCTGGTGCAATCGAGAGGGCAGCCATCAATGGCCAGAATCGACTGGGCCGCCTCGGTTGATTTAACGATACCGCTGACCCGGCCGCTGATTCCGGCCAGGCAAGCCATCTTGCCTGCTCCGTCTCGAGTCAGTTTTCGTGCCGCCTGATCGGCCAATTCACCGACATCGGCACACCCTGAACAAGAAAAAATGACTTTGGGGCCTGCATCACCACTACCACAGGAACAACCACATCCGGTTTGCATTGCACTCATTGCTGTTCTCCTTTTTATCTATTGTAACATTTTCTTCATATCTTCCAGCGACAGCACCTTGCCGACACTTTTCACTTCCCCATTGACCACCAAGGCGGGAGTCATCATGACGCCAAATCCCATGATTTGATTAACGTCAGAAATCTTCTCAAATTCGCAAGCAATGCCCAACTCTTTGGCGGCAGATGCTGCCGTGTCCATGAGTTTGGTGCATTTAGCGCATCCGGGGCCCAGAATCTGAATCTTCATTGTCTTTACCTCGCTCGAAAGAGTTTAAAATACCGTACCGAAAAACATACCGCTGAACGTTGCCATCACAATCACTAAGCTGACAAAAGTGACTGTTTTCTTCGGCCCAAGCACACTGTTGATGACCAGCATGTTGGGTAAACTCAGTGCCGGGCCGGCTAAAAGTAATGCCAGTGCCGGACCTTTCCCCATGCCGCTACCAACAAGCCCCTGCACAATCGGCACCTCGGTCAGGGTGGCGAAATACATGAATGCGCCAGCAAACGAAGCGAAAAAGTTGGCCTGCAAGGAATTTCCGCCTACCGCTTTGGCGACCCATTCCGAAGGGATTAAGCCTTCGTGTCCAACCCGACCGAGCAAGGCGCCAGCAACGAGTACGCCAAAAAGCAACAGCGGTAGGATTTGTTTGGCAAAATCCCACGAAGTGGAAAACCAGTCACCCATTTCTCCTTTGTCTGTGCTGGTAAAGACGGAAAGGCCGACAAACCCTGCGGTAAAGGCGATAATGGGCTGGCCAGGAAAAAGCAGCGCCAACCCCACTACGGCAACGGCGATCAAGCCGATTTTCCAAGCGCGCATCTGGAACCAGGAGATGAGCATTAACCCCAAGGCTGCCGCGAAACCCGAAGTGATGATCCATTTCGCTGCATAAATGCTGGCCCAGGTTCCGGCGGTCTCCTGCGGCTTGCCCCAGTTGGCAAAAACCAGGATGCCAACCATTGAAGCAAAATACAGGCCGTTTTGTAAGAGCGTGTGTTTTACTTCCTCCGCCGGCATGGCCATCTGCATGGCGATCTTTTCTTTTTCCTCTTTACGGAAAATAATCGCCATCAAGGCACCTATAATCACACTAAACGCTATAGCCCCAACACCGCGAGCTATACCCATTTCAGCGCCGAGAACCCTGGCGGTCAGTACAATCGCCAGCACGTTGATCGCCGGTCCAGAGTAGAGAAAGGCGCAAGCCGGTCCAAGCCCGGCACCCATTCTGTAGATCCCACTAAAAAGGGGGAGGATAGTGCAGGAGCAGACGGCAAGGATGGTCCCGGAAACTGCGGCGACGCCATAGGCCAGGACCTTGTTTGCTGCTGGCCCCAGATATTTCATCACCGAGGCCTGGCTGACAAAAACCCCAATCGCGCCGGCAATAAAAAAGGCCGGAACCAGGCAAAGAAGCACATGTTCCTGGGCATACCACTTGACGAGGTGAAAGGCCTCCAGAATAGCGTTGTCAAACCTCTCCGTTCCCACCGGCAGATAAAAACAGGCGAGGAAAACGCTAATGATCAGCAGGAGATATTTCCACTCAGCTTTCCATTCCATGATAGCTCCATTGCTTGTTTGGCAAATTGACCATATAACGGCAAGAGAAAACTGGCTTATTACGCCAGCATTTCAACCTGTTCCTGCACATTTGCCTTGATGACCGCTTCAACACAGGGCAGATATTTGAGGATGCAGGGTACTTTGAGCCGGTAATAGACCTGTTTTCCCCGTTTTTCATCTTCAACGACTCCGGCCTGTTTGAGGACGGACAAGTGCTTGGAAATGGTTGAAAAATCAGCGTCGATAAATTCAGCCAACTCGCAAACGCATTTTTCTCCATCGGCAAGTTGCTCTGCCATCCATAAACGGGTGGGATGGCCTAACGCCTTTAATATGTTGGCCTTGGCCACAATGAGGGCCATTTCTCTTGCATTCGGCGGTTGTCTTTTCATGGGTTATTTGGTAAATCAACCACGCTTCCTTGTCAAGGTAAATGTTTTGAAACGTTCTTCACACTCTCCTTTTTGAAGAAAAATTGGAATCTCTCGGCCGAACACATGAGGCTATCCATTTGAGAAATAAAAACCTATCAATTCGTTTTGTTAGGCTGGTCGCTTTGTTGGCAAGCCTGATGGTTATCGTTCAGATTATCGTGCTTTTCCTTGGCAAAGAAGGACTCTGCCTGAGCCAGGGCTGCCAGGTGGTCGACCAATTGACCAAAGTCTCACCCCTGATTTTCAACATCGCCGGACTCTTCTTTTTTCAGGCGGTCTTCTGGGGTTTGTATCGGGTTGAAAGCGAGTCTGAAAATCGCGTGAAAATCGTTCGCTTCCTTCTGTTGGCCGGACTTGCCGCCGAAGGCGTTCTGGTTGGCTTTCAACAGGTTGTTGCCGGCGCTTTTTGCACCTATTGCCTGATTGTTCTAGGATTTATCGTCCTGCTCAATCTCCTGGCCGGGATCAAACAACTGATGGCCGGCGCCTTGCTGTTCGGCGTAGTTGTCCTTGCCTTTTCAAGTCTTGAATATAACCACAGCCAAAGGAGTCCCCAGGCAACGAAGGAAGGGGTTTTTGCCAGTAAAATTAACTCGTCGCCAGCAGCAACGGTCTATCTATTCTTTTCCTCAACGTGCATTCATTGCCAACGAGTCCTGGAGGTCATGCGGAATACCGCCTCAATATCGATGCATTTCAATCCAATAGATACACTATCGTCGTTTGATGTTTCGGGGGCTGCCTTGAATCCGAATTACTCTCCTACCGCAAACAAAACACTGCTCACCTCACTGGGTATTGATGAAATCCCCGTTCTCTTGGTACGGACAACCACTGGTTTTTCCATCATCAAAGGGGAAAGCGCCAGTATTGCTTACCTCGACAGCTTGGGAACACCGAGTCCAAAATCAGAGAATTTGCCAAACGATCTTTCAAGTGCTTACCCGCAGAACAACCCCCTGATTCCTCCGGCAGGGAATCAAGCAGATGGCTGTTCGGTCAATACCGACTGCGACTCGATACCCTCCACGCCAGATGTCAGCCCGGCCCAATGAACAGTGGTCCAGGCGGATTTCGACAATATCGTCAACCGCATCATGAAATGTCGAGCCCAGGCATCGCTGGTCTGCTTGTTCCGATATGTCGAAATGGAATATTAACGCCAGGCAGACTGGTTGATGTGCAAATCCATCCTCCCCGCGTCCGGTTACGCAAGGTCCGCAGATAGCTGAACAACGGGTCCAGGCCACTCTGCATTATCACCAAATGAGCCCTGACGACGATGCGTTTGAATTTGCGCAATCATTACCTTGCTTGCGCTAACTTATTGCGTCGCAACAGCCAACGGTTGCCCCCTTGTGGCGACTGTGACCAAAGGAACGCCATGGTAAAGGGAGTTGAAAAATGGGGCAAGGCGACTCTCACCTAAAATTGATCTGGCTTATATCCCGCTTGGTATCTGCAAGCCTATCGTGTTTTCTTTCATTTCCTCAGGCCACCACGTGATTCTGTCGTGAACCTGCGAAAAATTACTTCCCTGACTTTGTTATGCTCTTTCGTTCTTTTAGTGCTGACCAGTATTGTTTTGTACATAGTCCCCGAGGGAAGGATCGTCTACTGGTCAGTCTGGCGATTACTCTGGCTGAGCAAGACTCAATGGGCCGATGTTCATACAATGAATCCCGACGGATTCGGACTGCTCATTGCCCTGATGTTGGTTGTTTTTTTTGGTAGTTAACCGTCGTTGACAACGTTCACCATGACACCCTTGATCGTTCACGGGTGCCGCCACCATTATCGAGGAACTGACTAACGCAGCCCTCTTTCCGAAGGCGTTCAATCAACATAATTGGGTGCAGACCCTGACCGCCGATGCCTTAGGCATCAGCAAACGAGTTCTACGCTACAAGATGGACCGACAAAATATCGTAAAAATTGAACACCGGCACCAACTCCACCCTTTGAGTTTTGTGGTGCCGGCGTTTAGATGAAACCGCTATTTTCCCCAGTTGTTCGAGTCTTAATTTGCGGTTCCAGCTGCAGGCGCTTGAGCCGGTCCATTCCACCCCATCCCTCGCCCCATGCCTCGACCATAGGCCATACCGCGACCACGACCGGGCCCCATATACTGTTGTCGTTGTTCCGGAGTCATCTGGTTGAGCCGTTTCCACCACTCGGTATGAAAGGCATTCCATTCCGTTTGGTTGGCGTTGTACATGGTTCCCCGCATGCGATTCAACTCATCTGTGGAAAGCTTCGAATAATCTGCCGCCCAAGCGGCTCCAGCGGTCACCATCAGACAACAGATCGTCAATACGATTTTCTTCATTGTTTTCATGATTGCACCTCTTTGAGTTTTTTTATGCAGATGATTCACCTATTGAATCATAAAGACTTACTGTTCATGAGATATCAACAATCATGCCAGTGTCGACTCTTTGAAATGCCAATAACAATCAATGGGTTGAGAGGTGCGCTGCTTAAGTAAAGAGAAAAAAGACTCGACAACCAGCGGGCTGATTCGACTAAAATGTCGAAAGGCGCTTCTGGTAAACAAAGAAAAGGTTTTGGGGGAGAATCGTACTGGCCGGTTAGGGTGCATGCGAGTAAGCATAGAGGATGACGCTTCCGGACGAACAGCTTAGCGTATCGCTATGAATTTTTATGATTTTTTTCAATAAAAACCAGTACCAACAAGACAGGCCATTTGGGCCATTGTAATTTTAACATAGGGCGTTTATTATAAATATTCGTTTTGTATCTTCCCCTAGAGGCTCCATCGTATCATGCGGCATACTCTCCGGCATTACATCGTCATCTTGACTTTCATTGCTCTTTCGTCCGGGACTGGGGGAAAGGTGATTCTTTGTTTTACACCTCACGGGGATGTGCACATGAAGCAAAACCATTCCCATTCTCCTTGTGCACTTGTTAAAAATTGTCCGGCGCCCGATACAATGGCATCCTTAGATCATCATCGGGTGAAGTGCCAATCTCATTGTCTGGATATCACTCTAGGGGGAGACAAAGCAGAACTGCCCAGCAAATACACCGTTGAAATTCCTTCCCCCGCCCTGATGCCCCTGGCGTTGTCAATCATTCCAACCATACCTGTCCAACAGCCTTTTTACCCCACTCCACCCGTTCACTTGCCTCAACTTGCCCTCCAACAAAGCGTCATCCTTCTGATTTGATTCCTTCCAACTGAGCGCCGTCAATGGTGATCAACCCGTGATCACCACCGGAACTCACCCAAAAAAAATCCCGTGATATCAACGGCCCGTTCGTATCGATCGACGCGGCTGCATTCTCTGATTTTTTTGATTGTGAAGGAATATCTATGCGTATCCAACGATTCGCTTTGTGCATTCTTGTGTTTTCTGCGGGGCTCTGTTTTACGGCTTTCGCTGTGGCCCAGGAAAAAACTCGCCCCCAATCCCCTCCTCCTGAAGGTTTGACGCTTGAGGCAGCTCTTGTCCAGGCGTCGCGCAATCGACAGGAACTGACCTCTTATCAAACTGACCTAGAAGCGGCCATGCTCAAGCTGCAGCATGCAGGTCTTCCACCAAACCCCGAGATTGGCGTGGAGTGGAATAACTTAGGGAATGACTTGCCCGATGGCGACACCAGGGAGACGACTGTTTCCTTGAGCCAGGCCCTGGAGATCGGCGGCAAGCCATCGGCACGAAAAGACAAAGGTCAGGCCGAAATGCTTCGACTGCAGCGCGAACAGGCGATGACTTGGCTCGACATTGCCGCTGAGGTCAGAACAGCTTTTGTGGAGGTGCTCAATGCCCGCGAACGGCTGGCACTGCAGCGAGAAGCTGGGAAGATCGCCTCGGATTTGGTTGCCATGACCCATGAACAAGTCGTGGCCGGGAAAATTGCCGGTACCGAAGAAACCAGGGCCCAAGCCCGGAAAGCAGAGGCCCTGGCGGAAGCCCAGAAGCTCAAACGGCTTCTGGCTGAAGCCGAACTGAATCTCGCCACCGTCCTCCTTTCGGATCCGGGCGACGCCACAGTGACTGCGGCAGGCAACCTTCCCCACGAGGTCCCAGTTCCAGACCGGCAAGCACTGCTTGCTGAAATGAAGGATTCCCCCCTGCTTGCCCTTCGCCGGAGCGAGACGCAGCTTGCCAAAACAAGCCTCTCTCTTGAGCAGGCCAATGCCTGGTCAGACCCCACCGTCTCCCTGTCTGTTCGTGACGTCCCGAGTGAGGATGCCCGTGCCTTTGCCATCGGCGTCTCCATACCGCTCCCGCTGTTTCAACGTAATCAGCCGTCCCTGGCCGAGGCAGGAGCAGCGGCACACAAGGCAACGGCAAATGAGGCGGCAGCCTCCCGGCGCCTGCAAACGGAACTGATCAAGGCGCACACAGTCCTGGTTGCCGCTGACCAGGAAGTCCGCATGTTACGCGCCGACGGCCTGAACAAGGCTACCGAGGCCGCCGAGGCGGTTCAGGAAGGATTTAGGGCCGGTAAGTTTCGCTACAGCGATGTCTTGGAAGCATCGCAATCGTTGATGACCATGAAAGCCCGCTATCTGGATGCACTCCTTGACCTGAACCGCGCTGCCATTGCTCTCGATCGTCTCCTGGGCAAGCCCGCACTGCCTGCGCTTTCCAAGAATATATCTTCATCTTCCATAAACAGGAGCACCCCATGATCCAGAAGAAAACGACTTTCCTCGTTATAAGTATTGTTGTGATTGCCGTCCTGGCAGGAGCAGGAGGTTTTTTTGCCGCCGAACGTCTGTATCAGGCCGACCCATCAGCGCAACCCGCACAACCCAACGCAGCCCCTGAGACTCCTCAAAAAGAAGCGGCACATGAGGACCCCGGCCATGAAGAAAAAGGCCACGACCATGAAGCCGAAGTTTCCGATCTGGACCGGCCTGTGGACGAAATGTGGGGAGCCAATTGCGAACACGGAATACTCCAGCATCAATGTGACGAGTGCCGCTACGAGATCGGCACGGTCAAGCTCGACCCCACGCTCATAGGCGGCAACGGCCTGGTGCGCACCGGTGTACCGGAAAAAAGACAAGAACATCAAGAGGAACGCAGCTTGCCCGGCGAAGTCCAGTTGGATGATACCCGCACCGTGCGTGTGGCCAGTCCCGTAACCGGCTTGATTACCCGCAGGTTCATAACGCCAGGGAGTAAAATCGAGGCCGGTTCGCCTCTCTTTGAGATCGACAGCCCCGAGGTTGCAGAGGCCAAGGGGACCTACCTCAAGGCTGTTGCCGGACTTGGCCTTGCCGCCAAATCGGCTGAACGTGAAGCCCGGTTGTTTGCACAAAAGATCGCGGCCGAGGTCGAGGTCCAGCAAGCGCAAGCTCAACGGACCGAGGCTGAGACTGAGGTTGCCACTGCTCGCGGTCGCCTCCTGCGCCTGGGGCTCACGAAGAGTGACATCGAGAGTATCTCGACCAAAAATGGTGCGGCTTTGAACGGAGTCGTGGTTATCCGAGCCTCCAAAGCGGGAACGGTCATTGAAGGCAACGCCGCTTCAGGTGAACGCGCGGAGGCAGGAAAAGAACTGCTCACTCTTTCCGACTTGGACACGGTGTGGGTCATGGCTGATTTGAAGGAGGCCGATCTTACCGTCGTCACCGACGCTTCAGGTAAGGAGGCTAAAATCGACGCCATGGGCCGCAGTTTCAACGGCCGGTTGGATACGGTGGCTGGCCGCATGAGCGAAACGACCCGCACCGCCAAGGCGCGTTTCAGCGTCGACAATTCCGAGGGACTGCTCAAACCCGGCATGTTCGTCTCGGTCCGCCTCCTTTTGCCCGCCAAGGGCGAAACCCTCGTCGTCCCCAAGGTCGCTGTACTGGCCGACGCTGGCCGGACCTTTGTCTTCACCCATAAAGAGGGAGACTACTGGATCCGGCGGCCGGTCACCCTCGGGTCACGTTTCGATGGCATGGTGGAGATCGCCTCCGGCATCACGGCCGAGCAACGGATCATCACCGACGGTTCCTTTCTGCTGAAAAGCGATGTCCTGCGCAGCAAGATGGGCGCCGGTTGCGCGGATTAAGGGAGGAACCACCATGGAACGATTCACCAAACTCCTTTTAGCCCGACGCTGGATGGTCCTCATCGTGACGGCACTTTTGGTCACCACAGGCTGGGTCGCCTGGACCCGGCTGCCGATCGACGCCTTTCCGGACGTGACCAATGTCCAGGTTATGGTGCTGACTGAGGCGCCCGGACTCTCCTCGGTCGATGTCGAACAACAAATCACGTATCCCATTGAGCAGCAGATGGGTGGTGTGCCCAAGGTCACCCAGGTGCGCTCTCTGTCCAAGGCGGGACTGTCGCAGGTTATTGTGGTTTTTAAGGACAGCACGGATATTTATTTCGCCCGACAGCAAATTTTTGAACGGTTGACCATTGCCCGCGAGCACTTGCCCGCATTTGCCGAACCGGAACTCGGCCCCATCAGTACCGGACTGGGGGAGATCTTCCAGTACACCCTTGAAGGTGAGGGTATGACCGCCATGGAACTCCGCCGCCTCCAGGATGCAGTTGTCACCCCGCAACTTCGCCCCATCCCCGGGGTCAACGAGGTCAACAGCTTCGGGGGTTTTGTTCGCCAGTATCAAGTTCTGGTCAACCAGGAGGCCCTGCTCAAGTATGGGATCAACCTACGGGAGGTTGTGGAGGTACTGGAGAAGAACAACGCCAACGCCGCTGGCGGCTTCATTGTCCGGGACTGGGAGCAGACCTATATCCGAGGCCTGGGACAGCTCACTGGACCGGAGGATATCGGCGAGGTGGTGCTCAAGGCCAACAACGGCACCCCTGTGCATGTCCATGACGTGGCGGAAGTCACTGTCGGACCCCAATCCCGTCAGGGGGCAGTCACCCGCGACGGCAAAGGTGAAACGGTTGCCGGAATGGTCATCATGCTTCGAGGCGAAAATTCCAAGGATGTGGTCAGCCGAGTGAAAAACGCTCTGCCCCGTATCCAGGAGAGTCTGCCTGACGGGGCTCGCATCAATGTCTTTTATGATCGGACAGACCTGATCGAGGCCTGCATCAAGACCGTGGTTGATGCGCTCCTTGAGGGCGGCGGCTTTGTCATTCTGGTGCTCTTCCTTTTCCTTGCCGAGTTCAGATCCGCATTGATCGTCGTGCTGTCCCTGCCCATCACCTTTCTGATCACTTTTCTGATTATGGGCTGGGTCGGTATCAGTTCAAATCTGATGAGCTTGGGCGGGCTGGCTTTTTCAGTGGGTATGGTGGTCGACGCAGCCATTGTTATTGTCGAGAATATGCGGCGCCATTTCGCGGAAAACCCTGACACATCCTTGAAGCACCGGATAGCTGCCCTGGCGGTGGCCGAGGTGGCAAGGCCTGTCTCTTTCTCCGTACTGATTATCGCCATCGTTCTGGTACCGCTCTTTTCCCTCCAGGGCATTGAGGGCAAAATGTTCCTGCCGCTGGCCGCCACCATGATCATCGCCATCCTGGTGTCCCTGGTGGTGGCGTTGACGGCGGTGCCGGTCCTCTCCACCGTATTTCTCAGCCAGACCCCTGAAAAAGAGTTTGGGTTCGTGCGTGCTTTGAACCGGGGCTACCTGGCGCTGCTCGCCCGTGCCCGGCGGCACACGGC